>OFSC01000791.1_pt1 | contig 23910 bp, 13 predicted proteins | sample 1543201 | NCBI WGS metagenome assembly OFSC01 (sample SAMN04209228, study PRJEB22552) | human gut metagenome | biome: gut; material: feces | host: Homo sapiens | place: USA: Oklahoma
GCAAGCAGATGGCGTGCAAAGTCGCCAGACGCTCTTTGTGCGGTATTGCCGAAAGGAAACACTGCATATTCCTGTGCAGCGTTGTCCCTGTATCAGTATCTTAGCAGAATTCCGGAATTTTGTCAAGAAGTGTGTCGAATTATGGGATAGACAACCGATTCAGAAAGGAGTTCCCTATGGCAGAACGTCTGTTTCACATTCAATGCACCGCGGAGGACATCGGACACTATGTCTTTCTCCCCGGCGATCCGGACCGTGTTCCGTGGATCGCGTCCTATCTTGAAAACGCCCAGAAGGTGGCACAGAGCCGGGAGTTCACCACCTATACCGGCACGCTGGACGGCACCCGCGTCAGCGTCACCTCCACCGGCATCGGCGGGCCCTCTGCCGCGATCGCCATGGAAGAACTGGCTGCTCTGGGGGCTCATACCTTTCTGCGGATCGGCACCTGCGGCGGCATGCAGCCGGAACTGGTGCCGGGGGCGTTGATCATTCCCACGGGGGCGATCCGCATGGAGGGCACCTCACAGGAATACATGCCGCTGGCATTTCCGGCGGTGCCGGATTTCGGATTGACGGAACATCTGGTCTGTGCGGCACGTGCTGCTGCATATGATTATCATACCGGCGTGGTACAGTGCAAGGATTCTTTCTATGGGCAGCACTCGCCGGAAACCATGCCGGTAGCTCCCACCCTGCTCCAGAACTGGCAGGCATGGAAAGCCGCCGGCACGCTGGCATCGGAAATGGAATCGGCTGCTCTGTTCACGGTCGCCGCCGCACGGCACGTCCGCTGTGCCACCATTTTGCAGATGCTGTGGAACCAGGAACGGCAGGCAGTGGTACGGGACAAGGAACACGCCGCAAGCGACATGACACACGCCATTGAGGTCGCCGTGGCGGCAATGCGTGCTGTGATTCGGGAAAACAAGGAAACTGCTGTATAAAGGAAACACTGCATAAAGCCCGCCTGACGGCTTTGCGGCGGATTCCAGGGAAAAGAGGAAATGTAATTTGGCAAACATATTTTGTGTGGAAGACGACACCGGCATTCGGGAACTCATCACCTGTGCTCTCCAGTCCGGCGGCTATACTGCGAAGGGCTTCCCTGACGGAAAAAGCTTTTTCCAGCGTGTACAGGAAGAACAGCCGGCATTGATCCTGCTGGACATCATGCTGCCGGACGAGGACGGCATCTCGATTCTGAAACGACTGAAATCCGATGCGGCAACGGCAGAAATTCCTGTCATCATGCTTTCGGCGAAGTCCTCGGAGATCGACAAGGTCACCGGACTGGAAAACGGTGCAGACGATTATATCACCAAGCCATTCGGCATCATGGAACTGCTGTCCCGCGTCAAGGCGGTGCTGCGACGGAGCCATGTGCAAAAGCCGGAACAGCAGCAGGTGCTCTCTGCCCATGACCTGACCATTGACCTAAACCAGCGTACCGTGGTCTATCTGGAAAGGGAGATCGTTCTCACCTATAAGGAGTTCGAACTGCTGTCCTATCTGGTACGCAACCGCGGCTCTGCCATTTCCCGCGACCGGCTGCTGGAACAGGTTTGGGGCTTCTCCTATGAGGGCGAAACCAGAACTGTGGACGCTCATGTCAAGACGCTGCGGCAAAAGCTGGAGGCTGCCGGCTGTACCAATCTCATTCACACAGTACGGGGTTACGGCTATAAGATCGGAGGGTAATTATGGAATGGCTCGGTTGGGCAGTTGCTGCGGCAACGGCTCTTTTGCTGACAATTTTTATTTTTCTGTATCTGCACCAGAAACAGCAGGCACAGCATCAGCACAAGAAAAGTCAAAAGGCTCTTGGAAAGCTGGAAAACGAAATGAACCGCATGCAGAAAGAGCTGCACCACGAACGGGACATCATCGGGCTGATTCAGGAGCACATGGTAGAGGGCATTCTGATTCTGGACGATTCCGACAAGATCCAGCTTGCCAACCGCACGGCAACGGCACTGCTGAACATCAGCAAGGAAAGCTGGGACAACAAATCCATTTTCATTCTGACAAACAATCAGGACTTTCTGGACGCACTGCGAAAATCCAAAACAGCACCTCAGCATGAACTGCTGCCGGAAGACAGTGAACTGCACAAGGGCTGCTCTGTGCGGCAGCTGCTAAAGATCGACGGCAAGTATATTCGGGCGTACATCACCCGCGTGGAAATGGGCGGCATTTTCGGCACGATCGTGCTGCTGGTCGATGTAACCTACAACGTCAAGGCAGAAAAAATGCGGCAGGAATTCACCGCAAACGTTTCCCACGAACTGAAAACACCGCTGACGACCATTAAGGGATTCGGCGAAATGTTCGGCAGCGGCATGATCACCAAAGAGGAAGACGTTGCCAAGTACGGTGCCATGATCGAACGGGAAAGCGAACGCCTGCTGTTTCTCATCAACGACATTATCCGCCTGTCGGAGATCGAGGAACACACGGAAATGCTGAACACACCGGTGGCACTGGAAGCCGCGGTAAAGAACGCCCTGCAAATTCTGGAGCCACAGATTCAGCGGAACAAAATTCACGTCCGGCTGGAGGGCGACTGTCTGCTGCTCCACAGCAACGAGGGCTACATACGGGAATTGTTCATCAACCTCATTGACAACGCGATCAAGTACAACAATCCGGAGGGCACCGTGACGATCACCATACAGCACCTCGGCACACAGGCGAAAATCGTCATTGCAGACAACGGCATCGGCATTCCCCTACAGGCACAGAGCCGGATCTTTGAACGGTTCTATCGGGTGGACAAAAGCCGTTCGAAACAGCGTGGCGGCACAGGACTGGGGCTGTCTATCGTCAAGCACATCGTAGACTGCCACAACGGCACCATTTCTCTCCGCAGCGAACTGGGACACGGTACGGAAATTACGATTCTGCTGCCGGCAAAGTAACGATAACCCCGCACAAGGTTTGTGCGGGGTTATCCAAAAGAAAGGACAAACAACATGAGAAACGTCATGCAGGAACAAGATGTGACCGACTGGAAAGAACGTCTTGCTGCCTATACGCCCGAAACCGAACAGGAACGCCGCGACCGGAACGAGATACTCCTTGCGGCGGAACAGTACGGCACACAGCTGCTCTACCGCAGCCACGCGGAAAGCCACTTCACCTGTTCCGGTTTCGTCATGAATCCGGCAATGGATCAGGTGCTGATGGTCTACCACCGCATCTACGATTCCTTTGCATGGACAGGCGGACACGCTGACGGTTCCAGTGATTTTCTCTGGACAGCTGTGCGGGAGGCAAAAGAGGAAACCGGTATCCAGAAACCCTATCCCCTTACCGGAGCCATTCTCTCGCTGGACATTCTCCCTGTCAAAGCACATCAGAAAAAAGGCGTTCCCGTTCCGGCACATCAGCACTATAACGTCACCTACGGCATCATTGCCGACCAGAAAGAAACGCTGCGGATCCAGCCGGACGAAAACACTGCGGTGCAGTGGATCCCTGTGGAACAGCTGCCGGAAATCTGCAAAGAGCCCCATATGCTGCCGGTCTATGAAAAAGTGATCCACCGCATGCGTCGCTGGAAAGCCATGCAGGAACAGGCACTTCTGCAAACGGCACAGCCGCTGTTGGCGTGGTATCCGCTGTATGCACGGGATCTCCCCTGGAGGCACACGCAGGAGCCTTACCGCATCTGGCTGTCAGAGATCATGCTCCAGCAGACGCGGGTGGAAGCCGTCAAGAACTATTACGCGCGGTTTCTGGAAACCTTTCCGGACATTGCCGCACTTGCCGCAGCGGAACAGGATCAGGTCAACAAGTGCTGGGAGGGGCTGGGCTATTACAGCCGTGCAGCGAATCTGCGAAAGGCAGCACAGACGATTCAGGAGCAGTACGGCGGCGTGTTTCCCCGCACATGGGAGGAAGTCCGCGGACTGGCTGGCGTAGGCGATTACACCGCCGGTGCAGTCTGTTCCATTTGCTACGGTTTGCCTACGCCAGCGGTAGACGGCAACGTGCTGCGGGTGGCCGCCAGAGTGATGAACCACTTCTGTGAGATCGACCGGCCGGAACAAAAGGCAGCTGTCACTGCCCTGCTGCGGCAGGTCTATCTGGACAATCCGGAACACTGCGGCACGCTGACACAGGCGTTTATGGAAATCGGAGCCACGGTCTGCGTGCCCAACGGACAGCCGCATTGTGAAACCTGTCCCCTGTCGGAACTGTGTCTGGGCAGACAGTACTGCGATGCTCTGCGGCTGCCCCAGCGGACTGCTAAAAAAGCCAGACGACAGGAACAGTACACCGTTTTTGTGCTGCAATGCGACGGGAAATTCGCCCTCCGGAAACGCACTGCCAAGGGGCTGCTCCACGGGCTTTGGGAATATCCCAATGTTGTCGGCATCTGCACTACCGAAGAAGCCATTGCCCAGGCCAGTGCATGGCACTGCAAGCCCACGGATCTGACGCAGACGGTGGAACGGAAACACATCTTCACCCATGTGGAATGGGAACTCTACGGCGTATACCTCACCTGTGCCAGACAGGACGAACAATTCGTCTGGAAAACTGCGGCGGAAATTACCAAGGAGATTTCCCTGCCCACGGCTTTCCGGCAGTTTTTCTAAAGCAACACAAAAACCCCCTGCCCTTGCAGTCATTGCCGCGAGGACAGGGGGTTGATTTTCTTTCAGAACAAGTGGATTTTTATCAGTAACACCGCAAAAAGCCCACCCGACAGCATTTGCACACAATCTGCCTGCAAATACCAGCGTGACCGTCACCGGTAATGTGATTTTCAGGCTTCGTAGAAAGCAGTCTTTCTTTCCAGCACCTTCTTGCCGATCGGCGAGCTGATCGGAGCCACCACGCAGGAACCATACTTGTTGATTGCCTTTGCCACGTGGTCAGCGATCTCACGGACATTGTTTTCGTTTTCCAGTTCCAGAACTACCACGAAACCGTCTGTGTTGTTCGCCTTGACACCATCGATGTATGCTTTCTTGACATCTGCATTTTCTGCAAAGTATGCTTTCAGGTCGTCTTCCATGCCCTCCGGAGTGGAGTCAATATCCCGCATTGCCAGACGCGGCTGAATGTTCATTGCCTGCTCCTTGCTGAATGCCAGCCCCATGGTGAACGGATCGAGCACGATGCCGGCAGCTGTGCTCTTGGGATCAGACAGCATTGCCACATAGTTTGCCATGCTCATAGGAACTGCCTTGCAGTCCGGTGCCCCGTTCCACTTCTGTAGTTCTGACAGGCTGGTGAACAGCGGCATGTACTTTCCGCCCTCGTGATTCAGCATGATGAACTCTGCCTGTGCATTGACCTTTTCGCCAGCCTTGACTTCCTTCGGCACTTCCATCAGCACCGGAGCCACAAAGCGTGCTTTCCGCATTGCCTCAAACATATTGTTGCGGGCAGGTTCGTTGTTTTCCCGACGCAGACGGTCTGCGGCAACGATCACTTCCGGATTGGTGACCTTTTCGCAGCCAAACAGCGGGAGAATGTTGTTCTTCTTCGGAGCTTCCTGCGGCTGTTCTGCCTCCAGAGAAACGCCCTTCATCTCTGCCATTTTTTCCTTGCGGATCACGATGTTGGTTTCTGCCGGATTGATGACGATACCGCTGACATCGACACCCTGCTTCAGCAGGATCCCGCAGTACTGGTCAAATGTAATTACCATTGTGTCCGCGTCCGGATCGTTCTTCCACTTCAGGAATTCCAGCCAGTCGGTGAAAGCCGGAAAGAACTTTACACCGTCCTTGTTGGAAACAGCCATGAGAGAAGCCTCCATGTGACGCTGACCATTCTCGTCCGGTTCTACCTCGTTCAGCTTGTTCTGCAACGTGATCGGAGCAATAAACGATGCTGCTGCAATTGCGTCCAGCATTTCTTTTTCGGTCTGTACGCTCTGCTGTTTTTTGAATTCCGCCATTGCGGCAACCAGATCAGGGTTTTTGATTGTGGGTTTTTTCAGTTGTGACAATTTGATTCACCTCATCTAAAATTTATCGCCCGAAAACGCCGCCGTGCCCGCAGGCAGCGGAAGCGACAGGGATAGAAATGAAAACACTTTTCCATGTCAGACTTCCAAATCCGGCATGGGTGCTGTCTATAGTATAACATATCCCGTAAAAAAAAGCAAGTCAAATTGTACAAAAAAACCGAAAAAAGCGGAATTGCTTTTCACGCAAAAATGGCAGCCGAAAACATCGGCTGCCATTTGCAGAATGAAGATCTATTTCTTTTCCGGAGAATCGGTTATTCCGTTACCGGCAGGGAGGTAACTATGCGTACCAGGAATTGCAGCAGAACTGTCGAATCGTTGGTAGAGAGTTCTCCGTCCGCCATGCAGTCGGCATTCTTCTGCTGGCTGGCGTTCAGCGTTACCACACCGGCAACCGCCTTGTTCAGCAGAACTGCATCGGTAATATCCACCTTGCCGTCCAAGTTCACATCGCCGTACAGGGACTGAGAGGTCACTTCCGAAGCGGTGGTCTGCGTGGTTTCTGTGTTGCTGTCGCCGCTGCTGACTGGTGTAGTGGCAGTCGACTGTTCCGTGGTGTCCGCCGTATCCGAAGTTGCCGGAGCAGCTGTGGTTTCAGTGGGCTGTGCGGAAGTTTCACTGGTCTTTACAGCAGTTTCTGTCGGCTGTGCAGAAGTTTCCGAACCAGTTGTGGTTTCAGTGGGCTGCACTGCTGTGGTAGTAGTAGTGGTGGTTTGCTGTTCAGAAGAAGTGCTTGTGGTTGTTGTCGGCGGAACGACAATGCTGCCGTTATACATATGGTAACCCATTGTCTTATAGCTGCTGGAATCCGCAGTTTCATACAAACCGCCCGGATTCAGCGAACCGTCTGCATTTCTCCATACAGCATCAAAATCGGTGCCCTGTTCCGGAGCCTTTGCCATTGTGATAAAGTCAGAAGCTGCCGGAGCCGCAGAAAGCTTTGTGCCGATCTTCGCACCGTTTTTGATCGCAGTCTTTGCATCTACCTGATAGTAGCCGCTGTTGTAGTACACGCCGTTTTCATAAGTACCAACATACTTGTCGTTAGAAGCACCGCCTTTCAGCTTTGCATCAGACATAAATACAGAATCATCATAATAGGACATCAGATTCTCAAAGATTGCACCCGGATCTGTGCAGCGATAGCAGGAGAAGTTCGGCTTTCCCGTGCCTTCGCCGTTGTTGTTGACTGCGGTACAGTTGGTCAGACTGCCCAGCTTCGGGTTATTGTTATCGGTGAAGCCGCAGTGAAGGTTCTCGAATGCCAGACAGTTCTTCAAGATATGTGCAGAACCGATACCAGAGCCGCCCAGCTTGAAGCCGTTGCCGTCGCAATTGCCGTAGCCCTCGCCGAATTCCGTAAAGCCGTTGCGGAATGCAATACAATTCTGAATGGTGACAACACCGATAGGACCGGTAGCACTTTTTGCAAACAGATCCCAGCCGTCGTCACTGTTGTTGTATGCCATACAGCCGTCAAAGACGTTGCCCTCGCCGCAGGTCAGCTTTGCTGCAAAACCGTCAGCATTTTCCATGCTGGCATTGTCGCAGTTGTTCTTGGAAGTGCAGTTCAGGATCAGGTTATTGCTGGGCCAGTCGGCAATGGTTGCTGCACTGGTATTATAACGGGACAGCTGCAAACCAGTGTCCTGATTGTCGTTGAATACCATGCGTTCGATCTTATTGTTGTTGCCGGAGAGGAGCATGCCGTTATCGGCTGCCTTAGTGATCTCAAAATCATAGAAGTGCCAGTAGTCACCGTCCAGCACAATGCCACGCTTGCTGCCGTCTGCATCGCCCTGTCCGGAGAAGTCGAACACAACATCTGCACCGTTATAAGGCTTGATCGTCTTCATTGCATCAGCAGTACCGCTGTTCTGAGCGTCAATGAGGATCATTTCCGAGAACTTGTATGTACCGCCCAGCAGGTAAATGGTGTGACCTGCGGACAGCTTGGAGATCGCATCGGTAACAGAAGCCGGATCCTTTTCGGAAGAACCGCTGCCGGTACCGGTAGGCGAACAGAAGATGTCCCCTGCCATCGGCACGTCCGGTGTGGTAGGCGTGGTGTTCTTGGTGGTAGCAGTGGTCAGAGCCGTTGCGGTCGTATCCTTGGACACGCTGACGGTGGTGGTCACTGTAGTAGTCTTGGTTTCCTCAGTGGTGACAACCGGATCTGTGGTGCTGTCGGTAAAGCCGCTGCCGATCGCCACGATAGAGGACTTGTAATTGACCAGAGCGTCTTTCAATGCCTGATTGACCGCATAGCTGGTATCGTCCACGGAGTTGTCAAACTTCCACTGGAGATCACCGCCCTGTACGCGTCCGGCCTTGGCAGTAACGATAGCCGGCACATCAGCCGCTGCATCTGCCTTGTAGCTGTACATGATGTTGGAATCGGTATCGAAGTTGTTGTAGCCTGTGCCGCCGGAAACCGTCTTGACGCTGTCCGGTACTTTTTCAGACGGGCTGGAAACTTCATAGGCATCGAACGAGGTGCTGTTCTGCGAATACGGGATATAGCTGGAAGCACCCTCGATATAGTTGCCGCAAGCCTTGATGATACCGCCGGCTTCGCCGGAGAATGTACCCTCACCCAGTGCATCAGTACCCTGTCCGGAACTCATCATCGGGTTCTTACAGTTGCGGAAGTAGTTGTTTTCCGCGAAAGCAGAAGATCCCATGGTGACGCCGATGCCGTACTTGGCATTGCCGTCGAAGTAGTTGTTATAGCTGTGTACAGAGCAGGTGCGGATTCTGGGGTGACGGGAATCAGAGTGATCGTACCAGTTGTGGTGATAGGTCACATAGTTGGTTTCCTTTTCCGATTTCATGCCCTGCAGGTTGCACTTTCCGTTGTCCCAGAAGTGGTTGTAGGAATGTGTTACATAGGTGGAAGTCTTGGTGTCCAGTGCACCGTCGCCCTTGACCTGATCGGCATCTGAACCGGCATCACCATAGAAGAAATCACAGTTATGCACCCAGATGTGGTCGTTGCCCTGCTGCAAGCCGCAGTCATCGCCCTCGCTGCTGTTGCAGTTCATGAAGCCGATATTGCGGACTTCTACGTTAGAGCAGTTCTTCATGACCAGACCAAAACCGTTGAATACGGTATCGGTACCAATACCCTCCACGGTGATGCCAGCCTTTGCGGTGTCGATCATCAGATCGCCCTTGGGCATGTCTGCCGGATCGGTGATATTACCGATAAACCGCAGGCACAGCGGACGCTTTTCTTTATTTTTCTTATAAGCCGTAATGATGTTCTGCACACCAGTCACATCGGTCGCGCCCTTGCCGGTGGCGTCAATGCTTGCCGTCACGGTGTCCTTGTTGGCATCGGTGACATATACCACAATGGCATCTGCTTTCAGCGTGCCGTCCTCGTTGTATGCACCGGAAGAAGTGCCCTTTGCAAAGCCAAAACCGCTTCTGTCGTGAGCCTCTACCTGAAGTCCCGCAGTTTCTGCTGCCTTAGAAGCATCTTCCTTGCCGTTAATCACCGGCACGATCTTCATGGTGTAGCTGCCGGCTTTCAGACCTACTGCATCAGCACGGAAGCGATCCGGATACTGGCGTACCAGCATGGTATCCAGCTGCGTGTAGCTGCCGCCTGCCGGCTTGATATACACGTTGTAGCCGGTCGCATTGGATACAGCACCCCATTCCGCATAGGCAGCTTCCAGGTCGCCGCTGGCATCGATCACAGACACCGAAGCACTGGCTGCCACAATCGCCGGAACGTTGTCAGTTACAGTTCCCAGATCTGCTGCCAGAACCGGCTGTGCACCGGCTGCGGCAGTGGCCGCCGCCAGCAGAAATGCCAGAATACTGGTTCCGATTTTTTTGTTCTTCATCATTCATTCCTCCTGTTCGTCCGATGTGTGCATACACCGGACATCAGCTGAAAAATTTCCGGAAGCCTCATTGCCCGGAATATTTCTCATATTTCTCCTTATAGCTCAAATTGTGGTGGATAGCTCACATTGTGGTGACACATTTTTCCACCCAATTTCCACCTTCATTTTACGCCTTTTTCCCTGTAATGTCAATCTGCTTTTTCAACAAAAATGCAATGTTTTCAGTGTGCACATTACACAACATATTTGCATTTTTTGTTAGTTTTCATCGCATAAAGTAACAGAATATATGACTGATTTTCCGCATACATTACAACAGCCCGCCGATAAAATTTCAATGTGCATTTGGAAACAAATCGGTAAAGGATGTTTACAATTTATATTTCATGTCGAAAAGTGTTGACAAACAGAAATCCAGTGGGTATAATAATAAAGAATGGCTCTGGCGAATATCCACGCTGCAGAGCCCGCTTCTCTCAATGTAATATTTTTTTAATTTTTCCAGAAACAGAGGTTCTACTGTCTTCGGACTGACCGCAGCTGTCATCAGTTTGTCAACATACTCGGAACGCCGACACGCGGTGAAGTTCAATGATGCTGTATTCCGCACAGCCCTCGTACCATGGAAGAAAGGAAAGATGACAGTGAACAATAAAGACCAATCCCCTGCCGGAAATGCTCCCAAGCAGCATCTGACCAAAGACGAAATGCGGGAAAAAATCAAAGCTTCTCTCGCTGCAAAAGAGGCAACAGAATTTCAGTCATCATCGCCGAAACCGTCTTCTGAACGCTTTTCCGGACAGAATCGTCCGGCTTCCCGCAGCCCTGAAAACGGCTCCGCTTCGGAACGCACCCGTTCGGACAAGGCACGGCAGATCCATGATGCCGTTTCTTCCGGCTATGCCTATGACCAGCCGCGGCAGCAGCGTGCACCACAACCACAGCACCAGCAGCGTTCCGGAGGCAATGTGGCAACAGCACAGCGTCCGCCCCGCCCTACACCGCCCAGACATTACGAACCGGTGCGGGAGGAGTCCAACGCCGGAAAGATCTGCATCATCATTGGTATTGCCGTGCTGGCTGTACTCCTGCTGAGCTACATCGCCGGACTGGCTGTCTATCACAGCAAGTTTCTTCCTAAAACTTACGTCAACGGCGTGGACATCGGCGGCATGACCGCGGAGGAAGCCAGTGACGCAGTTCTGAATACCGCACAGGATATGGGGCTGACATTCATTCCCAAAAGCGGCGACCCGATCACCTTCAAGGGCTCCTCATTCGGCTGCACCGTTACCCTGCCTGACAACGCTCTGACAGAGCCGGCAGACGAAAGTCACGCCCTCTGGTTCAGGAAGCTGTTCTCCAAAACCGAGTATACAGTCAAGATGCAGGATTCCTACTCGGAAGATGCACTGGTCAGCCTGATCGCCGCCTATGACTGGGGCAATGTACCGCCCACCGATGCCAAGGTTGTCCAGAACGAGGACGGTTCCTTTACCATTCAGCCGGAAGATAACGGCAACATGGTAGACACCCAGAAGCTGTCCGACTACACGGTCGCACAGATGCGGGAGGGCAACAACACCATTCAGATGGCAGACAGTGACTGCTACAAAAAGGCAGCTGTCACTGCGGAAAGTCTGGAGCCTACACTGGCACTGTACAACAAGATCGGTGCTGTAGAGATCACCTATGACATGACTGACCGCGAGGAAATTTTCGATCCGGTTGGCACGGAAAAGCTGGATCACGCTACTATCATGGACTGGATCACCACGGACGGCGATGACATCACTGTGGACACCGACAAAGCTTCCGCATGGGTGCAGGAACATATCGCTGACAAGTACGACACACTGGTGACCGGCTACAACTTCAAGTTCAAAGCCACCGAAGACGGAGAGATTACCCTGCCGATCGGTTCTGACGGCATCTACGGCTGGAAAACCAATGTTTCTGCCACTGTGGAAAAGCTGGTAGATTACATCAAAGCCGGCGAGGCAGTAACCATTGAACCGGTATATAAGGTAGAGGGATTCCGCATGAATTCCAACGCCGGCGTTACCTATACCGGAAACACCTACATTGAAGTGGACATCTGCCACCAGCACTTGTGGTACTATGTCAATGGCGAACTGTTCCTGGAGTCCGATGTGGTTACCGGTAAGGAGTCCGATCCGACACGTGCCACACCGCCGGGAGCATACAAGGTATGGTCCAGAGAATCTCCGCGAAAGCTGGGGACTTACGCAGTGCAGGGCTATGAAACATGGGTAAATTACTGGATGCCCGTCACCTATACCGGCATCGGTCTGCACGATCTGAACCGCAGTGCCTACGGCGGTGACATCTACATCAACAACGGTTCCCACGGCTGTATCAACCTGCCGCTGGACGTTGCCAAAAAGATCTATGACAAGGTCACTATCAACACTCCGGTTATGATCGTCCCGTAAACCGCAGCCACTATAACAACGAAAAAAGCGTACCGTTTTCTTGTGAAACGGTACGCTTTTTGTTATGACAGCACGGCACAAAACTGTGCGGTATTGCCTTTTGTATTATCCGCGGCGTACTGCCGGCATCATGCTGGTGAATGCTGCTTCGTCTTCGGTAACTTCTCCCTCCGGATACTGGAACCGGATCAGACGATCACCCTGAAAAGTCAGCTGTCCCTGCTGATGAAACGGGGTTTCGATATACGCTTTTTTGCTGGTAACAATATGCAGCACATCACCCTTGCGGGTCTTGAAAATCAACTCATAGTATTCGTTGTACAGTTTCAAAGTGCCGCTGGGATCCATGGTTCTGCGGCGTTCGTCTACCTTTTGTACCAGAACAGCGATCACAGTACGGGGTGGATTTTTTCCGCGGTTTGGTTTACGCATTGCTCTTTCTCCTGTGATATAATATTCCCGATTAAACTCCAGCGACTGCCGTTTGTCGGCAGTGTTTGGATTCTGTACCAGAAGCCGGCTCAGCTTCTGCCGGAACGGGCTTTGCCGAGAACCCAGCATCACCACCAGCAGCAGCACCACGGCAACAGCAACCATGATAATCAGGAAATTATCGATCGCATTTCCGAATCTGCCTGTCATATGTATTCCTTTCTGTGGGAACGCATTTTCGTAAACGGATTACGAAAGCAGCTTCTCACATTCCGTTGGGATTCTGCTTTGTGAAACGCCAGCTGTCGGCACACATCTGCTGCAAATCCGCAGTTGCTTCCCAGCCAAGCAGTTTCTTTGCTTTCGACGGATCTGCATACGAGGTGGCAATATCTCCGGCACGGCGTTCCGTGATCTCTACCGGAATCTTCTTGCCGCATGCCTTTTCATACGCATGCACCACATCCAGCACGCTGCTGCCGTGACCGGTGCCCAGATTGATCGGTTCAAAGCCACGGTGCTCCAGTCCGTATGCCACGGCTGCCACGTGACCGGTTGCCAGATCCATAACATGGATATAGTCCCGCACACCAGTGCCGTCCGGCGTGTCGTAGTCATCACCGAATACCCGCACATGATCCAGCTTGCCCAGTGCCACCTGTGCCACATAGGGCACCAGATTGTTGGGGATTCCGTTGGGATTCTCGCCCAGCAGACCGCTGATGTGAGCACCGATCGGGTTGAAATACCGCAGAGCCACAGCCGTGAACTCCGGATTGGCAGTGCAAACGTCCCGCAGAATCTGTTCGATCATGACCTTGGTGTAGCCATAGGGATTCGTTGCAGAGGTCGGCATTTCCTCCACGTAGGGAGCCTCATTGTTGCAGCCGTAAACGGTCGCACTGGAGGAGAAAATTATCACATTGCAGTGATACTCCCGCATGACACGCAGCAGGGAGAGTGTACCGCTGATATTGTTCTCGTAGTATTCCAGCGGCTTTTCCACCGATTCGCCAACTGCCTTCAGACCGGCGAAGTGAATTACGGCATCGATCTTGTTGTCCTCAAAAATCTGCCGCATGTCCTCCTCGTCACGCATATCTGTACGATAGAACCGCACATGCCTTCCGGTGATCATCTCGATACGGGCAATTGCCTCCACTTTTGAATTGCAGAGATTGTCCATAATCACGACCTGATAGCCGGCATTGATCAATGCCACACAAGTATGACTGCCGATAAAGCCGGTACCGCCAGTGACCAGAATTTTTCCCATGTTACTTTACGCTTCCTTTCAATTTCTGTCAAATGGAGAGGGAATTTTCCCTCCTATCAGTTTGCCCTGAAAGACAAACTTTCAGCAGCACTGCACAAAAGCACAATGCTGCCTTATATCAATACAGTCATGCCGCCAACAGAACGAATTCGCAGCACGTGGCAGCAGCCCTTTCCCAGAACGGATTCCATACCCTCCTGAAACTGGGACAGCAGCACAGCCGGCACAAATGCCTGTACTGTTCCGCCGAAACCGCCGCCGTGTACACGGATCGCTCCCCTGCCGCCCAGCACTGCCGAGCCGACTGCAAGGGCAATGGAGATGGGCTGGTCTTCCGGTGCTGAGGACGGGTAGACGTTTTGCAGCAGGCAATAGGAAGACTGTCCGGAGTTCTGTACCAGGTGCAGGAACGCCTCGAAATCGCCCCGATCCAGTGCATCAGATTCGCCCTGTGCCCGTCCGTCCTCCCGATAAAAGTGCATCGCACGGAGCACTGCACGGTCACCGAAGGCTTTCCGCAGTTCCGGAATGGAACGCAGCACCTGTGCCGACGGAACTTCCGCCAGAACGTCCTTGCCGAAATACTTTGCCACTTCCTGCATTTCTGCCGGAATCGCAGCGTATTCCGCTGTCAGGTCTGCGTGGTTTCCGCCGGTATCCACAATGCAAAGTACATAACCAGTTCTGGAAAAGTCAAATGCAACTGGGTGCACTGCCGGCAGTATCGGATTGGCAAAGTCAATGGCAACAGCACCGCCTACTGACGAAGCCATCTGATCCATTAACCCGCAGGGCTTCTGGAAATACACGTTTTCCGCATACTGCCCCATTTGTGCCAGTTCTACCGGTGTGAACCGATTTTCGGCATACAGGGCATTGCAGATATTTCCCAGCAGAACCTCAAAAGCTGCTGATGAGGACAGACCAGAGCCTGCCATGACCTGCGAGGTGGTGTATGCATCAAAACCGGTTTCCAGCGGACATCCGTACTGCTTGAAGCGGGCAGCGATTCCGCGGATCAGTTCCGCAGCTGTGGGCTTTTTGTCCGTTACCGGTTCCAGTTCTTCCAGAGAGATCTCATCTTCCGGAAAGCCCTCTGAATGCACCCGAATCGTGGTATCTTCCCGTCTTGCCACAACAGCGATCACGTCCAGATTGATACTTGCCGCCAGTACGTGACCATGCTGGTGGTCGGTGTGGTTTCCGCCCAGTTCTGTCCGTCCCGGTGCAGAAAAAATGGCAATTTCCCGACCGCTGCCGTACAGCTGCACAAAACTGTCAATGGCACACAGCAGCCGGTTCCGATAGGCTTCCGCCAGATCTTCACCGCCGCCAAGTACTGCCGCGATGTGCATGAATTCTTCCGACTGCAGCAGTCTGCGAGCCTCCTCAATTGTCTTCAATGTGATGCCCCTTTCTCAAATCGCTTTTTCGGGGAACTGCTGTGTAAAGCTTGGTTTCCCGGAAGCGGCGATCTGCGTTCCTACAATTCTCCACTATTCAGTATAACCGATTTTTCACGATTTTGCAAGCATTCTTTGTGATTTTTTCTATCTCAATACAGAATTCGAAAAAAGCAAAGCCTCAGCCTTGAAAATTAAAGCAAATTCCACCTTACGCTTGCAAACAAAAACCCGATACGGGAATGCTCCCGCATCGGGTTTTTCTTATGCTGTCATAGCCTTGTTGTCAGAAACGCTTACGCGTTCGAAATCAGAGAACCGGATTATTCAGCCCACATAGAGCCCTTCAGGTTCTTCAGATCCGGGCAAACCGGATTGTCCCAGGTAGTAGTATCCTTGTAACCCGCACCCATCAGAGCTACATAGTAGGTCTGATAGAAGATGTCGGTAGAATCGATATTACCGGTAGCATCGTTATTCTCTCCAGCCTTGCTTTCGGTATCAATATCAGTCAGGAAGAAAGACAGTCTTTCCAGTTCTGCGTTATTTGCATATGTGGTGTTGTCCAGCAGCTTCGAGTCCTTATAGCCTGCACCCAGTCTTGCAACATAGTAGCAGTTATAGAACATATCTGTGGAATCAACAGAACCGGACAAGTCAGTATCGCCCTTTACGCCGATGTAAACCTTTGCAGTAGCAACCTTTTCACCCTTATACAGGATATCGAGGTCAGTATCTACATATGCCTTGCCTTCGCTGTCGAACAGTGCCTTCGGGCTTTCTGCACCAAAGGTCAGATCGTCCATGACGCTCTCGCCGTTTACAGTTGCAGACTTCACGAGATCAGCAGCGTTGAAATTACGTCCGTCAATAGACAGATAGAAGTTTGCGTCCGGATTTACTTCGATTTCCAGTTCTGCTTCTGCAGTCGTGGTGGTTTCTTCTGTAGTAGTGGTAGCTTCGGTAGAAGCTGTCGTGTTTTCTGTGGTAGTGGTTGCTTCTGTAACAGTTGTCGTAGCTTCTGTGGTAGTTGCTTCTGTAGTAGAAGAAACAGCTACCGGTGTGGTAGTAGTTTCTTCAGTGGTTGCTTCCGTAGTTGCTTCCGTGGTTGCTTCAGTAGTTGCTTCCGTGGTTTCTTCTGTAGTAGTGGTTGTGGTAGTTGTGCTGGTAGTTGTCTTCTTGCTGAAGTCCGGCAGCTCTTCTGTTGTAGAAGCTGTGGTCTTCTTGCTGAAGTCCGGCAGCTCTTCTGTTGTAGCAGTTGTAGTTGCCTTTGTAGTAGTTGTTTCAGATTCTGTTACAGTAGTGGTTGTTGCACTGGTGCTGGTGGTTGTCGGACCTGCACTGGTGCTGGTTGCCGTAGCAGTCGTTGCTTCAGTAGTAACAGTCGTTGCTTCGGCAGTAGTGGTAGTTGCTTCGGTAGTCGTTACAATAGGTTCTTCGGTATTGGTGGTTGTAGCAGCAGTCGTTGTTGTAGTGGTTGCTGCAGTGGTGGTGGTGACAGTCGTAGCTTCTGTAGCAGTTGTAGTCTGCGGTTCTTCTGTAGTAGTAGTCGTTGCCGCAGAGGTTGCGGTTGTTGTGGTGGTAGTAGTGGTTGTTGTAGTTGTAGTTGTAGCAGTTGTTGTTTCGGTGGTTTCCACGACATCATTCATGATTACGCGGATCGCACCATCCTTCAGACCAACCATTTCGTCGAAGATGTCTTCGCCGGTTACGCCCTCGCCGTTCAGGTAGTTGAAACGCTTGACATCTACCATCGTGGTGCCGCTGGGCAGTTTGTCAGAACCATTCGGTGCCCAGTCTACAGGGAACTCATAGTACTCAACAGTCTTGCCATCGTATTCACCAGTCTGAAGTGTCAGACCATATTCGTCAGCCAGTGCCTGTACAGTATCCTTATCCGGCACATTGAAGATCATGCGGAATACCTGATTCATCTTTGTCGGGTCAGTTGCACCTTCGGCAGAACGTGCACCAATGAAACGGATCCAGCGGTCGCTGCCGTCAGTAATTTTAGAAGTGCCGTCCTTGTATGCAATGAAATCATTTGCATTCGGAATACCGCTGCCGAAGTCGTTGACAACAAATGCTCTCTTTTTCAGCAGCTTGGACGGAATGGTGTACAGCTTTGCGGTTGCTTCCGGCAGGTTGACAACGCAGTTGATACCATAGCTGGTTGCGTCTACGCCTTCCTTGGCAGTTACCTTCACGCCTAGAGTGTAGTTCTTCAGAGAAGTGGCATCCTTTTCACTGGGATATACGAATACTTCGTCAATGTCCAGATTGATGTCCTTTTCTTCTGTTACAGTGGTGGTCGTGGTTGTAGTAGTCGTGTCAGCTGTAGTGGTTTCAGTCTGTGCATCTGTGTAAACGCGGATACCGCCGTTGTAGTAAACTACATCAGTGGTCGCAATATCTGTGCCGTTTTCGTCAATGTACTGACGGTTCGGAGCCAGATAGCCGTCGCCGTGTGTACCCTCAAAGTCCCAGTTTACCTTCTGATACTCTGCAAAGTTTACCGGGAACAGATAGTAGCTGTCGCCGTTTTCATCTGTCTGCAGTTCCAGACCGTATTCCTTTGCAATGTCCACTGCGTTTTCTGCAATGGTGCAGTTGATGTCGATCACCTTGTCACCGCTGATCGTGATCGTGCTGGTACTGGAAGTCCACTGGAAATACATCCAACGCTTGGACGGCTCAACGCTCATATCCTGACCGTTTGCCTCATAGCCCTTCAGGTTCTGCGGAGAAGGAGCCAGGTCGCCGCTGACATAAACGTCCCTATAACCATAGTCCTTCTTGTTCTTCGGGTTCTTGTAGATCGTCAGGATCTTGGAAGTAACTTCCGGAACTTCCAGAGCGAAGTTGAAGCCCTGTGCGTCCACATAGTTTTCAACCAGAACGGACAGCGGGATCTTTGCATAGTTGCTTGCAGTCTTGACCTGTGCTTCGTCTACCTTGAAGATGATGCCCTTGCCCTTCGGAGCTTCTGTCGTGGTGGTGCCGATGGACTTGGTAGTGGTTACAACAGTGGTGTCTGCCTTTGTAGCAGTGGTCTGTTTTGCTGTGGTTGTTGCAGCAGATGCAGAAGTTTCTGTAGCCTTGCTGGTTTCAGCAGATGCTTCTGTCGAAGTAGAAGCAGTGGTTTTTGCTGTAGTGTCAGCTGTGGTAGCTACAGTTGTAACTGTGGTTTCCTTAGTAGTTTCCTTGGAAGTAACAGTAGTTTCTTCTGTCGTTGCAGAAACGGTGCTTTCTTCTGTGGTTGCAACTGTTTCAGTGGTTACAGTGGTCACAGTTGTGGAAGTAGTGGTCTGATCCGGATCTTCGTCGAAGCACAGTACGATCTTGTCGATGGTTACATCGCCGAACTTCGGATAATAAACCATGAACTGTACAGTTTCACCAACAGTCTTCGGAATATCATAAGATACGATGACCTGCTTGTTTGCCGGTACAGCCAGATCCTTGAATTCCGTGCTCTGCCATTCTTCACCTTCCGGCAGGCTGTCGTTCCATGTGCCAAACGCACCGCTGGTGTTCTTGTCATTTGTCTTTACGGTGTAGTAAGCAATTGCCTTGTATGCACCCATGGGATCAAATTCAACCTTGGTGTTGCTTGCCTTGCCGTCAGTACCCTTGTCTTCCTCTGCCTTCGGCGTCAGTTCCTTGGTGTACTTTGCGGAAACTGTAGTGGTCGGCTTTGTGGTCACAGTGGTTGCAGCAGTCGTAGTGATCGTTGCATCATCTGTGTAAATCACAACAGAATCCACAGTGAAGTCTTCATAGGTACCGTCGCCCCAGGCACCAAACTTCAGAGAACCATCATATTCCTTCTGAATGGTTGCGTCCACAGTCTTGGTGATGTCCCAGGTGAATTCGCCGGACTTGCCCAGAGTTTTGTTTTCCTGTGTGGTCTGTGTCCAATAATCCGGTGCTTTCTGTGTAGAAGAACCGAACATATAGTTGTATGTGCCGATTTCCTTATCAGAGGAAACGTTGACAACGACCTTCTTGACAACATTGCTGTTGGTGATGCCAAAGTCAGCCCACTTCCAGCCAATCATGCCTTCCTTCGGGTCAGCCTTCTGTGCATCCTTCAGCAGTTCGCTGTAGGTCTTGCCGACAGTGATCTTTTTCACGCCCTTTTCCTCTGCGGTAGTCGCTGTAGTGACAGCAGAGGTTGCAGTGGTTTCACTGGAAGCAACAGTAGTTTCACTGGAAGCAACCGTGGTTTCCGCGGTAGTTTCCGCAGTGGTTTCACTGGTCGTTGTAGTAGTGGTGACTTCATTTGCCAGCTCTACTGTGAAGCTAACTGAAATCACTTCGCCTGCTGCCGGCATAGCCCAGCCAGTGGAATCAATTGCCAGCTTGTTGCAGGTGAAATCCCACTCATCAGATGCAGACTGTACAGAAGACGGAGTAAATGTCGTATACTCCTGATTGAGTTCATGAGTCGTTTCGCCGATCTTTACAGAATCAATTGTGATCTTCTTATACAGAGATTTACCGTCGTAAAGATCCGGATCCTGAACGCACAAGTCGAAGAAATTGTAGGAACTCAGAGCATCACCCCAGTCACCTCTTTTTACAGAAACTTCATAAGAGCCGCTCTTATCGATGGTAACATCAGTTCCAGTTCCTGCCTTATAGTTGTTCAGCGACCATTTGCCATCGCTACTCTGAATGTGCAGAAACGCAATCGGTGCATCATCTGCCGCTGTCGCAGCAAGGGACATCATCGGGGTCACCAATGCACTGGTCAGAATGGTCGTTGCCGCCATTACGCCAGCTGTCAGAGATGAAAGAAACTTTTTCATCTTCATGATTATCATTCTTCCTTTCTTGAATTGATGCGGCGTATTGCCGCTTAGTTGTGTGCAGAGAAGCTTTTGGCATTTCAAAAAAACGAATGCCGCCGCACTGTTTTTCACGTCCCCCTTTCCGCTTTCAAATTGTACAGCCGTGCGATTTGTCCTCTGAAATCCGCCCAGTGCTTTCCTGCACCCTACTTCTCCATATACCAGCATAGCATATTTATCGTTATTTTGCAAGTATTTTTTTTATTTTCCACATATTTTTATACAGCACCAATAAAAGCACACCTTGTTTTTGTGCATTTTTTCTAAATCTCGAATTGCCAGTGAAAAACAACTTGATAATCTGATACGACACGCCGGTGAATTTTGCATTTTTCAAATGTCAATTTCCGGAAGCATTGTGAACGCCATCACGGGGTGCGGCGGCGATCTCCTGCAAATCCTGTTCCAGCTGACTGTCCAGCATACGGCAATTGTTCCGGTCATAGAACACACCGGTAACATCCCACAGCATGGGACACATACCTTTGGTATACGCTGCCTGTGCCACCGCGGTGAGGAATGTCCGGACAGTTTCTTCCGTCTTGTTCTTGGTGGAACAGCCGTACTCCCCGATGATCACCGGCACGCCGTTATCCAGAAACCGGCTTTGCAGCTTGTCCATGTCGTTTTCCAGAATCCTCTGATCTCTGGGTGAACCCCATGTAGTCTTGGCTTTTCCCCAGTCGGCATCTTCTTCCAGAATACAGAACGTAGGCGGCGTATAATAATGTACCGAAACCGCACATCGTCCGGCTTCGTCCTGCGGCATCTGAAAGGCTTCGTCACAGGTCAGGTCTACGTCAGTGGCATAGCCGGCGATCAGCAGATGCCGCCTGAGGTTGTTTTCCCTGGAACCGCGTACCAGATCCACAAACTGCTGGTTGATGCGGTTGACAATACCGTATGCCTCCGCCTTACCGTCATCAGAGCCGCTGTAGCGGTTCCACAGATCGTCAAAACAGCCTTCTTCGTTCATGGATTCCAGAATCAGGTGGTCACCGTAATCTGCAAACCGTTCTGTCACCTGCTCCCAGATACGGGTATATTTTTCCATACAGGTGTCATAGTCCATTGATGCCCAGCCCCATTTCTTCCACGATCTGGCTGGTAGTCATGTCGTCCCGCATTTCAGTGCGGGGATTGCTGTCGGCTTCCTCCTTGCTGCTCTCCTCTTTAGAGGAATTGCCGCAGCTGCACGATAGCACCGCCAGCACCCCTGCCAGCAGCAGAGAAACGACTTTTTTTCCGTTTCGCATGTAACACCGCTTATCCCTTTTTCGGCGGCTTCATGGTGAGGGCGATGCGTTTCCGCTTCAAGTCCACGTCCAGCACCCAGACTTTTACCACCTCGCCGACCTTGACAGCCTCCAGCGGGTGCTTGATGAACCGGTCGCAGATCTGGGAAATGTGTACCAGTCCGTCCTCATGAACGCCCACGTCTACGAAACAGCCAAAGTCAATGACATTCCGCACAGTGCCCACCAGTTCCATGCCCGGTTTCAGGTCTTTCAGTTCCATGATGTCCCCACTCCGGAGCAGCGGCGGCGGCAGTTCGTCACGGGGGTCACGCCCCGGCTTTTCCAGTTCCTTGAGAATGTCCCGCACAGTGGGTTCGCCTACGCCTGCCTTTTTCGCAATGGCAGAAATGCCGTGCTGCTTGGCAATGGCACCGATCTCGCTGCGGTCCTGTCCGGCAATGTCTGCCAGCCGGAAACCGCACTCCTGCAAGATCTGCTCTGCTGCCCCGTAGCTTTCCGGATGCACTGCTGTATTGTCCAGCGGGTTCTTGGCTCCGGACACCCGCAGGAATCCGGCACACTGCTCGAATGCCTTCGGACCCAGTTTTGCCACCTTTTTCAGCTGCTTCCGGTCGGTGAACGCCCCGTTTTCCGTCCGGTATGTCACGATGTTCTTGGCAATGGTCTGGTTGATGCCGGCAATGTGGGACAGCAGAGAGAACGAAGCCGTGTTCAGGTCTACGCCCACATGGTTCACGCAGTCCTCCACCACGCCGTCCAGTGCGGCAGACAGTTCCGCCTTGGGCATGTCATGCTGATACTGTCCCACGCCGATCGCCTGCGGATCGATCTTCACCAGTTCCGCCAGCGGATCCTGTAACCGTCTGGCAATGGAAACGGCACTCCGGAGGGAAACGTCATACTCCGGAAATTCCTCCGCCGCCAGCTTGGACGCAGAATATACCGAAGCCCCTGCCTCGGAAACCACCATGTACGCCGCGGAATAAGGCAGTTCCTTCAGCAGTTCCGCCACGACCGCTTCCGACTCTCTGGAAGCCGTGCCATTGCCGATTGCCACCGCGGTCACGTGGTGCTTCCGCAGCATCTTTCGGATCACGTCCTTTTCCCGTTCCAGCGAAGCCCCCTTGCTGACGGTGATATGTGCCACGCCGGTGTCCAGTACCTTGCCGGTTTCGTCCACCACTGCCAGCTTGCAGCCAGTACGATAGCCGGGGTCTACGCCCAGAACGATGCGGTTTTTCAGCGGTGCCGCCATGAGCAGCTGCCGCAGATTGGACGAGAACACGCCGATTGCCGCCGTTGCCGCCTGCTCTGTCAGAGCCTTGCGGGTTTCCCGTTCCACCGCCGGAAACAGCAGCCGCTGGAATGCATCTTCTGCGGCAGTCTGCACCAGTTTGCCGCAGGGGCTCTGGTTCTTCACGAACTTCTGAATCAGCAGCGAAGCCCCGTGTCCTTCCGGCAGCGTAACTGCCACTTTCAGAGCACCCTCCCGTTCGCCGCGGTCAATGGCAAGGATCCGGTGCCCCACAATGCGTTTCACCGGCTCTGCATAGTCGTAGTAGTTCTGGTACGGCGTATCCGCATCTTTCTCTGTGGCACGGGACTGTATCGTTCCGGCAGACATCACCAGCCGACGCATCTGCTTTCGCAGGTCGGCATCATTTGCCATTTCCTCCGCCAGAATGTCCATTGCCCCCTGCAATGCCGCTTCAGTGTCCGGCACTTCCTCCTGCAAAAAAGCTTCTGCCTCCTGAGCCGGATTCGTCCGGGGATTCTGTGCCATGAGGATTCGTGCCAGCGGTTCCAGTCCGCGGGCAATCGCCATAGATGCCCGTGTTTTCCGCTTGGGACGATAGGGCAGGTACAAGTCCTCGGTTTCCACCAGTGTTTCCGCACCGCGGATCTTTTCTTCCAGTTCCGGTGTCAGCTTGCCCTGTGCTTCGATTGCCGTGCAAATTTCATCTTTCCGCTGTTCCAGCTTCCGCAGATATTGCAGCCGGTTGTCAATGGCACGAAGCACCTGATCGTCCAGCGAGCCGGTACGCTCTTTCCGGTACCGTGCAATAAACGGGATCGTCTTGCCGTCGTCCAGCAAGGCAATGGTATTGTCGATCTGTTCCTGCCGCAGTTGAAACTCGGCAGCCAGTTTCTGTGGAATATTCAAATAGAGTTCCTCCGTTTCTGTGATTTCAATCGGACTGTTATAATAGTATAACAAACTTTTGGAGAAATTGCAAGGGACAGTTTGTACAAAACCATGCCGTCGCACAAAAAGCAGAAAAACCGGCTCCTGCACGGTACAGGAACCGGTTTTAATTTATGGCAATACCGCACAAAGAGCGTCTGGCGACTTTGCACGCCATCTGCTTGCAAATT
>OFSC01000815.1_pt1 | contig 23498 bp, 19 predicted proteins | sample 1543201 | NCBI WGS metagenome assembly OFSC01 (sample SAMN04209228, study PRJEB22552) | human gut metagenome | biome: gut; material: feces | host: Homo sapiens | place: USA: Oklahoma
TCGGATCTGTGATCAGCGCTCTCGCCACTGCTGCACGCTGCTTCTGTCCTCCTGACACCTCATAGGGATACTTCTCCAGAAGTCCTGCGATTCCAAGTTCTTTCACGATTGGCATCATCCTGACATTCATTTTCCTGTAATCAACTCCCTGCAGTACCAATGGCAGTAAGATATTGTCCTTTAGATTAAATGTATCCAAAAGATTGAAATCCTGAAATACAAACCCAAGATGATCTCTCCTGAACTTGGACAGATCCTTCTCACGGATTGCTGATAACGGTTTTCCATCCAGATAAACTTCCCCTTCAGTTGGTTTATCCAATGCTGCCAGCATGTTCAGTAATGTCGTCTTCCCCGAGCCACTCTCTCCCATGATTGCTACATATTCGCCCTCTTCTACTGAGAATGTCACCTTAGAGAGTGCCTGTACCTGATTACCGCCAAAACGGGGACGGTATATTTTTTTCAAATTTTCTACTTCCAAAACTGTCATTTCTTACGACCTCCTCTTCTTTCAACATCCTCAGTATAACAATACAGCCAGAATGCCGACATTGATTTCTGTGACATTCCAGCTGTCTGATGTGACAATTTTGTCACTTGCTTCTCTCTGTGTGATTTAGTGTTTTACTCTGATCTCAACGGATACTCTGCCAGATCTATTGTAAAACTGCTGCCTTCCCCCAGCTTCGACACAACCGTAATCTGATGCCCAAGTTTCTTTGCCGCCATCTGACTCAGATACAGACCAATTCCCGTTGATTTCCGTTCCATTCTTCCATTATATCCCGTATATCCTTTTTCAAAGATTCTCGGCAGATCCTCCGGTGCAATTCCCATTCCGGTATCTGTAACCGTCAGTTTCTTCTCTTCACTGACAGTGATCGTCACTGTTCCTTTCAGCGTATACTTCACTGCATTGGATAACAACTGTTCAATAATAAACGAAAGCCATTTCTCATCTGTCAGAACAATCTGATCTGTCCCTTCATAGATCAGACGGATTCTCCTTCGAATAAACTGGCCGGCATATTTACGGATCGATTTTCTTACAATTTCATCCAAAGGATACTGTGCGATTACCAGATCCTTCGTGCCACTGTCAAGACGCACATACCCAAGTGCCATCTCCACATACTGCTCCACCCGGAACAGTTCAGCTTTCAGATTCTGATTCGTCTCGGTATCTTCCTGCTGGAGTAATACATTCATCACAGCGATCGGTGCCTTGATCTGATGCACCCAGGTTGCATAATAGTCCTCCATGTCCTGACCGGACTTCTCCCATCTGGCATGTTCTTTTCTTTGCTGTTGTTCTTCTTTTCTGATTAGCTCCTGATATCCTGACTCAATCCCATCTTGTGCGATTGGAAGCGAATCCTCATAAGGTCCTTCTCCTTGCAGCAAATGCTCCAGCTTCTGCCCGGTTTTCTTATACCGCAAATATCCACAGAGAAGAAAAAGTAATCCAAATGCCAGACACAACACTGTTGGATAAACCGCTACCTTCAGATTAATCTCTTCCAACACAAAAATCAGAAAAAAGATTCCCGCACACAGCAAACTCCACAGAAGCACAAATCGGATTCTTTTCAAATATTGTAAAAACATTTTTACTCCTTCTCGACGATATATCCACCGCCGACTTTCGTCTTGATAAAGCCTTCCATTCCCGCTTTTTCCAGCTTTTTCCGAAGTCTTCCGACATTGACTGTCAATGTATTTTCTTCGATATAATTGTCTGTCTCCCACAGCTTTGTCATTAGCGTGTCTCTGCTGACCACGCGTCCTTTATTCTCCATCAATGTCTGTAAGATACGAAATTCATTCTTTGTCAACTCAATTTTTTCTCCATTATAAGTCATTGTTGTATCATAGAGGTTCAGGATTGCTCCTCTATGTTCCAGCATCGGTACTTTTCCTGATAGATCATATGTTCTTCTCAGCAGAGCCTGAATCTTCGCTGTCAGTACACTTAAGTCAAACGGTTTTGCCACAAAGTCATCTCCGCCCATATTCATCGCCATGATAATATTCATATTATCCGCTGCTGAAGAGATAAAGATCACCGGCACGCTCGATATCTTACGGATCTCGCTGCACCAGTGGTATCCATTATAAAAAGGAAGCGTGATATCCAAAAGCACCAGATGTGGACCATACTCTGCAAATGTCTCAAGAACCTTTGCAAAATCTTCCACATAACGTGCTTCATTTCCCCACGCTTCCATCTCTTTTTTAATTGCCCCTGCCATCACAAGGTCATCTTCTATGATTAGGATCTTATACATTCTGCGGATTCCCCTTTCGCTCTTATCCACTACTATATACCATAGTATACAGTATTTCAAGAGCACACGGTCATACCGTATCCGGCGAGATAACCCGCTGGATATGGATTGCAAGAAATCCGATTTCTTCTTTTGCGACCGGCTGTTTCAGCTGTCTGGACATATAGTCACACACTCTCTTCGCCGCCTCTCCGGTCCTTGGGTAATTCTGAAAAATGAACTCATTAAAGTCTGCATTCGTCCCCTCACCCTTACGGGTTCTCAAAATCATATAATACATATGACTCATCAAACGTGTACATCCAAGTGAGCCGCTCTCCAGCTTCTGATCGAATTCCTGTTCAATCATGGCAATCCCTTCATTTACAATCCTGGTCGCATCCAACGTCTGGGATACTGCCTCATCAGAAAGGCCTGCATGGATATGTAGCGTAATGAATCCGACTTCATCCTCTGAGATTTCATATCCTGTCAGCTGCTGTATAATTTTCCGCCCTTTCAGGGCCACTTGATACTCCTCTCCAAACAACACACGGATATCCGGTGTAAATGGATTCGGAAGCTGGCGGTTCTCCTTCGCTCTCTTCGCTGCAAGCGCAATATGATCTGCCAACGGAAGCAGCATCTCATGATTGATCTTCTGAAACACGTTCTCTGCTTCTTCAATGATCTTTCCTGTTGCCTCAATAAACTCCGGACGGATTCCATTGACTGTTTTCAGAACAGACTCTTGCTTTCTTCTTGTGACAAGGGAATATACTTTGGCTCCGGGAAGTTTCTCGATCTGTTCTGTAGGTTTCTTTCCAAATCCCACACCGTTTCCGAGAAGGATCATCTCCTTCCCTGTCTCAACATGATATACAAGAATCCCATTATTATTCAGAACTTTAATGACTCGATACATCCCCCCGGAGCCTCTCTTTCTTTCTCTTAATTCAAGCTTACGATTTCTGCTGTCTTCTCAAGCTTCTCTACTTTTCCGCTCTTAGACATTCTGATCTCTTCACCTTCCTGAAGACTTGTAAATACAACCATACATTCATCGGATTTTGCATGCTCTTGGATATATTTTATATCAAAACCTATCAGTTTGTCACCCTTTTTTACTCGGTCTCCGTCATTTACAAAAGTTTCGAATCCTTTTCCATCCAGATTTACAGTATCCACGCCAATGTGAAGCAGATATTCGGTTCCGTCATCACTAGTCAGACCAACTGCATGTTTTGATGGGAAGATAAAAGATACCGTTGCATCTTCAGGCGCATAAGCCATTCCCTCTTCCGGGCGAACCAGATAACCGTCTCCCATCATTTTCCCTGCAAATGCTTCGTCACACGCTTCTTCGATCGGTGCTGCCACTCCTGTGAATGGAGAGCAAAGCTCTTTCTTTACAGTTCCGGCTGCAACAGTTTTGTTCTCATCTTTCTTCGCTTCATCTTTTGTTTCTGCACATTTATTCGTTTCTTCTGCGCTGTTTTTGTTTTCTTTCGGAAGATATTCCACATTCGGAGCTTTCTCCAGATAATCTTCCAGATTGGATTTAATCACAGAAACAGCCGGTCCGTAGATTACCTGGATTCCCTGTCCTTTTCTTACGATTCCGGATGGGGATGTCATTCTTAAGACATCTTCATTTACCAGTTCCGGCTTTACTACCGTACAACGAAGTCTTGTCGCACAGCAGTCTACATCAGAAATGTTTTTCTTTCCCCCAAGTCCTCTTGTGATCAGTGCGCTCTTCTGATCTTCCGGTGTCATTTCATTTTCAGAATCTGCATCATTTCCATCTACTTTTGCTTTATAATCAGCTTTTGTATACAGCTTCGTTTCCGCATCATCATCTTCTCTTCCCGGTGTCTTCAGATTCAGCTTCAGAATCAAAGTACGGAAGATGATATAATATAAGAAGAAATAAATAATTCCAACCGGGATGATTCTGATCCAGCTTGTCTTAGCATTTCCCTGAAGGATACCGAAAAGGAACAGGTCAATAAATCCACCGGAAAATGTAAGTCCTACTGCAATATTTAACATATGTGCGATCATATAAGCGGATCCGGCAAGGATCACCTGTACCACAAAAAGGATCGGTGCTACAAACAGGAATGAGAATTCCAGTGGCTCTGTGATTCCAGTCATCATACATGCAAGTGCTGCAGAAAGCAGAAGTCCGCCTGCCTGTTTCTTCTTCTCCGGTTTTGCACACTGATACATTGCAAGTGCCGCACCCGGAAGACCAAAGATCATGAAGATAAATTCACCGGAAAAATATCTTGTCGCATCCGCACTGAAATGTACTGTGGATGGATCTGCAAGCTGCGCAAAGAAGATGTTCTGACCGCCCTGTACCAGCTGTCCCGCAACTTCCATTGTTCCTCCAACCGCTGTCTGCCAGAATGGAAGATAGAATACATGGTGAAGTCCAAATGGAATCAACGCTCTCTTAATAATACCAAAGATCAATGTTCCAATATAGCCTGTTCCTGTTACAAGTCCGCCGAGTGCATAGATTCCATTCTGAACGGTTGGCCATACAAAATAGAGTACGATTCCGACAACCACATAAGTCAATGTTGAAATAATCGGAACAAATCTTGATCCACTGAAGAATGACAGTGCATTCGGAAGCTGGATTTTGTAAAACTTATTATGAAGTGCTGCTACTCCAAGTCCAACGATAATACCGCCAAATACACCCATCTGTAATGTCTGGATTCCGCAGACACTTGTCACAGTTCCTTCCAGAACTCCGGCTCCAAGTGTTCCGTCTGCAAGAAGATCTCCACGGATCAGAAGCATGGCATTCATTGTTGCATTCATTACAAAGAAAGAGATCATTGCCGCAAGTGCCGCAACTTCCTTCTCTTTCTTCGCCATACCGATTGCTACACCGACAGCAAAAATGATCGGCAGGTTATCAAAAATAATACTTCCCGCTTTGCTCATAATTGTGAGCAGGGAATTCAGAATTGTCCCCTCGCCTAAAATTGCCTGAAGATGATATGTCTCAATCATCGTTGCATTTGTAAATGAACTTCCTACTCCAAGCAGAAGTCCTGCTACCGGAAGAATTGCGATTGGAAGCATAAAACTTCTTCCGATTCTCTGCAATACTCCAAAAATCTTGTCTTTCATCTGTAATCCTCCTCGTATAAAATTTCTCATAGAGTTAGCGCAACAAAAAAAGCATAAACTAATCCTCAATAACGAAATCCACCTTATCTGGTGAACTTATTAAGGATAGTTTATGCCTGCTTTACCAGTAACACTCTATCGTGCGCTTTTCTCTTTTAACCACGTATAGTATAACCAAACTCACTTCCAACAGTCAATCTGTAATATTCAACAATATTTATCCTGTTTTTTTGTTGAATATGTTACTTAGTGATTATTTTAGTAAATTAAAGTTTTCCTTTTGATTTAAATTAACTTCTCTTCATTTTACGCTTCTGGCTTTTGCTTATTTGCTTTTGTAATATCCAGACGTACATTCACACCAAATGGATTGATTGCAACTCCCTTTGCATCCGGAATCAGTATCTCCGGAATCTTATCCGCCGGGATTGCTGCTGTCTTCATCTTCTTGCCCTGTGCAAATCTGGTAAATTCTATCATATCTGTAAAGATCGGCTGATACAGACTTCCGTCCGGCTGTCTCAGAAGTGGAACCTGATTATCTTCCTGAACTCCTACGATAAAGGTTCCTTTCTTATAATGCGCCATCATCTCTTCCTGAAGTTCCTTCACATTCTCCGGCATCTCCGGTCCGATATTGCGGTGCATCTCCTGCATCAGATACATTGCTGTCAGATGAAGCTCCGGATTCTCGATCAGTTTCTTTCCTTCAGGCAGTTCTTCCTTATTCTTACGAACTACAATCTGTTCCAGCTGAACCCTGATCTCCTCCTCTGTACCAACATTCACTGCCAGTGCATTCACGCCCATTGTATACAGGTTTGTAAAAAATCCAAGTCTGGCATTCTTTTCAATCTTGGCAATTCCTACATGATAACGATCTTCTGCAAGCGTCTTTGCCTTTTCCTTTGCAGACTCTTCCTGATAATAAACCAGAACCTCGTCATCAAATGTCTCTTCATCACAGAGGACAAACGGCATCTTCGTCACACCTGACATGATCACATAAATCTCTTCGAGATTTCGCAGATTCACCAATGTCTGCTTCATCTCTGTACTGACAATTACTTTATTCTCATCCATCTCTTTGTTTTCCTTTCTGGTTGCTTTTCTTTATATTACATGTTGCAGTAGTGCAAAATGATGTGAGTGTCAAAAGTAAATTTTGCCACTCACTGATGTAACCGGATTGCTCCATTGCTATGCAATTCCCGCAATCTTCATAAAATGAGGTATAAATATGATACACCCTATGATCACAGCCATGATTGCCGTAAAAAGCACTGCACCTGCTGCTGTATCCTTTGCGATCTTAGCAAGTGGCTTTCTCTCTTCTGTCACAAGATCAACAACAGCTTCCACTGCCGTATTCACAAGTTCCAGTGAGATCACCATTCCAAAAAGGAGAAGACAGATACACCATTCCATCGGTGTTAATCCTACAAAGGTTCCAACTGCTGTTACAAGAATCACTGCAAGGCAATGAATCTTCATATTCCTCTCTTTTGAAATCCCTGTCCAGATTCCTTCAAAGGCATAGCCAAAGCTTTTGAATAAAGGCTGTTTTCGATTCTTCATTCGTAGTCTCCTTTCGGATTCGTATCATAGATCAAGCAACAAATCTAATATCTATGATATCACATCTGGCTCCTTATCAAAAGAGGTATTTTCCTATTATTATCAAAAGAAGACTCGGATTTCGAATCTCATATCCTTTTCACTTATTTACAAGCTTCAACCATACTCTTTACATATTCTGCAACATACGGCACGCAGTCTCTTCCGTATTTCTCACACAACTTAACGATTGCACTTCCAACGATCGCACCATCTGCGCTCTGACACATCTTCGCCGCCTGCTCCGGAGTGGAGATTCCGAATCCGACCGCACATGGAATATCTTTTTCCTCTTTTACGAGCTTCACCATTGCTCCGATATCCGTCGTGATCGCAGATCTTGTTCCTGTTACACCAAGTGAGGAAACACAATATACGAATCCCGATGCTTCTTTTGCAATCATCCGGATTCGGTCATGAGAAGTCGGTGCAATCAATGAGATCAGATCGATTCCGTACTTTTTGCACACGATGTCAAATTCTTCTTTCTCTTCAAATGGAACATCCGGAAGAATCAGACCATCCATTCCGACATTTTTCGCTTTCTCAAGAAATCTTTCTGTTCCGTAAGAGAACACAACATTTGCATATGTCATAAAAGCAAGCGGAATCTGTGTATTCTGACGGATTTCTTTTACCATATCAAAGATCTTGTCTGTCGTCACGCCTCCTGTCAGCGCACGCAGGTTTGCTCCCTGTATAACCGGTCCTTCTGCTGTCGGATCGGAAAATGGGATTCCAAGCTCGATCAACGCTGCCCCTGCTTTCTCCATCTCATAGACAATCTGTTTCGTCGTCTCAAGATCCGGGTCACCACATGTGACAAATGGTATAAATGCTTTCTTCCCTTTAAATGCTTCCTGTATTCTACTCATGAAGATCCTCCCCTCTGTAACGTGCGATTGCTGCGCAGTCCTTATCTCCGCGTCCTGAAATATTAATTACAATAATCTGGTCTTTTCCCATTGTCGGCGCAAGCTTTCTTGCATATGCAACTGCATGTGCACTCTCGATCGCCGGAATGATTCCTTCTAATTTAGAAAGGTACTCAAATGCATCGACTGCCTCATCATCAGTGATTGCTACATATTCTGCTCTTCCCTTATCATAAAGGTCTGCATGCTCCGGTCCGATTCCCGGATAATCCAGTCCGGCTGAGATTGAGTAAACCGGTGCGATCTGTCCGTACTCATCCTGACAGAAATAAGATTTCATTCCGTGGAAGATTCCAAGTTTACCGGTCGCGATCGTTGCAGCTGTCTCTGCTGTATTCACGCCGCGTCCTGCCGCCTCGCATCCGATCAGGCGCACGCCTTCATCTTCAATGAAATTATAAAATGCACCGATCGCATTGGATCCACCGCCGACACAGGCAAGCACTGCATCCGGGAGTTTTCCTTCTTTTTCAAGGATCTGCTCCTTGATCTCTTTAGATATAACTGCCTGAAAATCACGCACGATCTGCGGAAATGGATGCGGTCCCATACAGGATCCGAGTACATAATGTGTGTCATCAATTCTTCTTGTCCACTCACGCATCGTCTCCGAAACAGCATCTTTTAAAGTACCAGTTCCACTTGTAACCGCGTGTACCTGTGCTCCGAGAAGACGCATTCTGTATACATTTAATGCCTGACGCTCTGTATCTTCTTTTCCCATGAAAACTTCACATTCCATTCCCATCAGAGCCGCTGCTGTCGCTGTTGCAACCCCATGCTGTCCTGCACCGGTCTCAGCGATTACTCTTGTCTTTCCCATCTTCTTCGCAAGAAGGACCTGACCTAACACGTTGTTGATCTTATGGGCACCTGTGTGATTGAGATCTTCTCGTTTCAGATAAATTTTCGCCCCGCCAAGATCTTCTGTCATACGTGCTGCATAGTATAAAAGAGACGGTCTGCCTGCATATCCATTTAATAATGTATTCAGTTCGTCATTAAATTCTTTGTCATTTTTATAGTAGTTGTACGCCTTTTCCAATTCGATCACTGCATTCATCAGTGTCTCCGGAATGTACTGTCCACCATGGATTCCGTATCTTCCTTTTGTCATGGTTGTCTCTCCTTCTTTCTTGTTTCTATTGTTTTGGTAAATTTATTCATTCACTTGTATATTATTTTGTTTTTCAAAAAATGTTTACTGCTTTCAAAATTTCTCACAGTTTTCACAGCTTGAAGAATTTTCTCACGATCTTTCTTTCCATCTGTCTCCACTGCACTGCTCAGGTCAATTCCCCAAGGGTGTATTTGCTGTATTGCCTCCGGTATGTTCTCCGGATTCAGTCCTCCTGCGAGGAAATACGGCCGCTTTGTCCAGCCTTCCAAAAGACTCCAATCAAATGTCTCGCCGGTTCCGCCTTTTCCGTGATCGAGAAGAATCAGATCTGCACTGCTCGCTGCCGCCACATCAAGATCTTTTTTCTCCTGAATCGAAAATGCTTTCATCACCGGATGGTCTGTCAGACTTTTCAACTTCTTTATATATGCCTCATCTTCCTGCCCGTGAAGCTGAGCAATCTGAATGGTTCCTTCATTTAATAATTGTGCGACCTCGCCGCAGTCTTTATTGACAAATACTCCGACCGGGCAAATCTGCGATTCAAGATTTTGAACCAGTTCACGAACTTTCGAAATAGATACATTTCTCCGACTCTTTGGCACATCGATGATAAATCCGCAATAATCCGGTTTTGCCTCATTTATATAGGTAATATCTTCCGGGTGGCTCAAACCGCAGATCTTAATCTTGGGCATGTTCATTTTATCTTGTCTCATACTATATCTTCCGTTAATTCATATCTAGCTGCCTTCCTGTCTGCTGCTTCAACTCCATCAATGCTGCTTTCCGATCAGATTTTCTCATCAGAAGTTCTCCGATCAGTACCGCATCGGTTCCATTTTCATAAAGTGCTTTCATATCTTCCACTCCGCGGATACCGCTCTCAGATACGAAAACTGTTTCCGAACTGACCATTTCTCTTAGCCGAATGCTATTCTTGATATCCACTGTGAAATCTTTCAGATTCCGGTTATTTACACCGATAATCTTTGCACCGATCTTCTGTGCTCTTAAGATTTCTTCTTCGTTATGTGTTTCTACCAAAGCAGATAGTCCGAGTTCGTCTGCCAGCTGATGATACGCTTTTAATCTGCCATCTTCTAATACCGAACAGATCAGAAGTACTGCCGAGGCTCCCATTGCTTTTGCCTGATAGATCATATATTCATCACAGGTGAAATCTTTTCTGAGCACCGGAATGGATACATTTTGCACGATTTCTTTCAGATACTCATCACTGCCCCGGAACCAAAACGGTTCTGTCAGACAGGAGATTGCTGCCGCGCCGCCTGCTTCATAGTCTCTGGCGATCTCTACATATGGAAAATCCGGTGCGATTAATCCTTTGGATGGAGACGCTTTTTTCGCTTCGCAGATAAAAGACAATCCTTCTGCCCGAAGTGCCTGTTCGAATACTGGGATTTGATCTTTAATTCCTTTTTCTTCCGCCTGCCTTCGAACCTCTTCTAATGGAACTATTTTCTTTTCTTCTTCGATCCGCTCTTTCGTGCGCTCGGTAATTTTCTCGAGTATATTCATACTATTTGTTCCTCTTTTTCTTTCAAGTTGCTTCTTCCATTCTCCCCTGCATAGCCGGGGATCAGACTTTTTATTTATTACTTTCTTCTTTGAACTGCTCCAGCTTCTTCAGTGCAAGTCCTTCGTCAATGATCTGTTCTGCTTTTCTTACACCTGCTTCGATTGAATCTGCTTTTCCTGCAAGATAGATTGCTGCTCCTGCATTCAGGCAAACAGCATTTTTCTTTGCTCCCAGCTCTTTTCCAGAAATGATATCCAATGTGATCTGTGCGTTTTCCTGAGGTGTTCCTCCTGTCAGTACACCTTTTTCGCATCTCTGATAACCAAACTGCTCCGGTGTGATCTCATAGCTTGTAAATGTTCCGTCTTTAATCTCACAGACTGTAGTCGGTGCACACATGGAAATCTCATCTAACTTATCCTGTCCGTAAACGACCATTCCGCGGACGACTCCGAGATTCGCCATTACTCTTGCAAGTGGCTCTACCAGACTTTCATCATAAACTCCCATCAGTTCCATGTTCGCTCCTGCCGGATTAGACAGTGGCCCAAGAATATTGAATACGGTACGGATACCGAGTTCTTTACGGATCGGTCCGACATATTTCATCGCAATATGATAATTCTGTGCAAATAAGAAACAGATCTGAATGTCTTTGAGAAGCTGTGTGCTGCGCTCCGGTGCGACATCGATCTTCACTCCAAGTGCTTCAAGTACATCTGCCGCACCGGACTTAGAAGATGCTGCACGGTTACCATGCTTTGCGACCGGGATTCCTGCCGCTGCGATCACAAGGGAGGATGTTGTTGAAATGTTAAATGAATTTGCTCCGTCTCCCCCTGTTCCTACGATTTCCAGCACATCCATGTCATGCAAAAGCTTGATGCAGTGTGCACGCATTCCCGCTGCTGATGCTGTGATCTCATCGATTGTCTCACCTTTCATGGAAAGTGCTGTCAGATATGCTGACTTCTGAACATCCGATGCCTTTCCTTCCATAATCTCATTCATTACTTCTTCTGCTTCTGTATAGATGAGATTTTCTTTCTTTGATAATTTTATAATTGCTTCTTTTATCATTTCTTAATTCTCCTTCAATGCTTTTGCATAGTTAATAAAATTCTCTATCATCTGAAGTCCCTGCGGTGTCATCACAGATTCCGGATGAAACTGTAACCCAAAGATTGGATATTCTTTGTGTTCCATCGCCATGATCTCGTTGTCCTCGCTTCGCGCTGTCACAATCAGTTCTTCCGGTAGTGTCTCTTCCTTAACTGCGAGTGAATGATATCTTGCCACCTGGATTGGAAGTGTCAGATTCTGAAAGAGGACACTGTCTGTCTTTACGTCTTTCAGCTGTGATGTCTTCCCATGCATCAGCTGTCCGGCGTGACTTACCGTTGCTCCGAACGCTTCTGCCATTGCCTGATGTCCGAGACATACCCCGAGCATCGGGATCTTTCCTTTCAGCTTCTGAATTGCTTCGATACAGATTCCGGCATCAGAAGGTTTTCCCGGCCCCGGTGAGATTACCAGCGCCTCGGGCGCAAGTTCCAGAATCTTTTCCGGTGTGATTTGATCATTTCGAACGACCTTTACTTTTGAATCAATCTGATCTTTTTGTATGCCGCTTATTTCTGATTCTACTCCTGCGATAAACTGATATAAGTTATAGGTGAAGCTGTCATAATTGTCGAGTAATAGTATCATTCCAATCCTCCTTTCGCAGTTTCCACTGCCTGAAGCACTGCCCCAGCCTTATTTAAACACTCCTGGAATTCATTTTCCGGGATACTGTCTGCTACGATTCCGGCTCCTGACTGTACACGAATGTATCCATTTTTCTTATAAGCAAGACGGATGGAAATGCATGTATCTACATTTCCTGCAAAATCGAGATAGCCGACTGCTCCTCCGTAGATACCTCTCTTCTCCTGTTCAAGTTCTGCGATAATCTCACATGCGCGGATCTTCGGTGCTCCGGAAAGCGTTCCTGCCGGGAGAATCGCATCGACTACGTCCAGCGCATCTTTGTCTTCCCGAATTTTCCCTGTCACGGTGGAACCGATATGCATCACATGAGAATATCTCTGGATTTCCATATATTTATCAACTTTAACTGTTCCCGGCTGGCTGATCTTGCCGACATCATTTCGCCCAAGATCTACAAGCATGTTGTGCTCTGCAAGTTCTTTCTCGTCTGCAAGTAGCTCTTTCTCCAATTCCTTATCTTCCTCTTCGGTCACTCCTCGCTTCCTTGTACCGGCAAGAGGAAAAGTGCACACCTGTCCGTTTTCTAACTTCGCCAGTGTTTCCGGTGAAGCCCCTGCCACTTCAATATCATCACTTGAAAAGTAGAACATATACGGAGATGGATTCGAGGTTCGAAGCACCCGGTAGGTATCAAAAAGACTTCCTTTTGCCTTCGCTGTCAGCGGATTGGATAAAACGACCTGGAAAATATCACCTTCATAAATGTATTCCTTAGCTTTCTCAACCATCTTGCAATAATCTTCTTTATCCACTCCCGGATGGAACTCTTCTTCTAAAACAAGTGGTCGGAAATCTGCCTGCGCCCCGCTTCGGATCAATCGTTCCATCTCTTCTAATTCCTGCTTCGCGTTCGTATAATTTTCTTCCAGATCACCTTCCAGCTTCACGCCTGTAATCAGGATCAGCTTCTGTCTGTAATTGTCAAATACGATGACACGGTCAAATAACATCAAGTCCGCATCCCGGAAATCTCTTACTGCCGTTTTTGCTGCTGTCTTTCCTATAGTCTCATTCTTCTCTTCCAGGACTGGCTTCAATGTCGGTTCTGCATATTTGATGTAGTCATAAGAAAAATATCCGACAAGTCCTCCGGTAAATGGAGGAAGTCCCGGAACAACCGGACTTTTATATGCTTCGAGAATTTCTCTTAGAACCTTTCCCGGATGGTCGGTTAAAACTTCCCGTCTGGTCTTATCCTCATCTTCATGCCCTTCGCTGATGATCACACGCCCATCGGTACAAGTGATCTCCATCGTTGGTGCATATCCAAGGAAGGAATATCTTCCCCACTGCTGTCTGTCCTCCGCACTTTCCAGCAGATAGCAATGCTTGCTTGCCGCTCGCAGCGTCCGCATCACACTAATCGGCGTAAATGCATCTGCATACAGCTCTTTGCTGATCGGAACTCGCTTGTATCTGCCTTGTTCAGCGTAGGATCTGATTTGTTCTAATGTCTTGTCCATGTGTATTCCTCCTTGAAGTTATGCTGCAAAATGAATTTCTCTTTTATCCCGATAGGAAATATATGTTTATGGTAGAAAAAAAGTCCTTGACAGAATATTCCTATTCTGTCAAGGACGGTAAATCTAAATCTTTTCCGCGGTGCCACCTTGATTCACGGGTACACTCCCATGCGCTCTGTAAGATACTAACATATCTCCGGCAACTGACGTATGCCCACACGTCACAGAGTACTCGGATTCTCAAATCCTTTGACTGTGCCCTCAGCGGTCCATTTGGCAACCTGCATCTCGATCCGGCTCTCAGCTTCCCGGACTCTCTGTGCGCGCATAATTACTTTGATCTCCGCTTCATCGGTTTAAAGCGTTATTCCATTTGCTAGGAGTTTATCACTTTAAAGCGATAGTGTCAATGCACTATTTTAATCTTTTTCGCGAAATTGTTGAAAAATTTTCTCAATTTTCTTGTCTCTATTTTCTTTTTCTCTTCCATGCAAATCCGCCAACTCCTGCTCCGAGTGAGGAGAATGCAAGTCCTAATAAGCCAAGAACATTTGCCGGATCACCTGTCTTTGCGGCTTTTGATCCACTTGTTCCTTTGGAAGCTGATCCATCCGTAGTTGTTCCTGCCTTCTTTGTAACAGTCGGAGTTGCACTTCCATTCTGACTTCCCGCCTGGTTTCCATTCTTTACAAGTGCTTTGATTGCTGTATTTAACGCATCTGTTGCTTTATCAACTTTTTCCTGGCTTTCTTTTGCATTTAATGCGCTCTTAGCGTCTGTCAGTGCACTCTGCAATGCCTTCCAGCTGTCAACTGTGTAATCAGCTTCTTTCAGAGCTGCCGCATCACTGATTACTTTCTCAAGGGAAGAAGTATCAACTGCTGCCGGCTCTTCTTTCTTATCGTCGTCTTTCTTATCCTCTTCTGTCTTATCTCCCTCTGCCTTAACAAGTGCTTCAACAGCTGCGTTGAGGTGGCTTACTGCCTCGTCTACAGTTGCCTGAGTTTTTGGATTTTTCAATTCATCTTTTGCTTCCTGAAGTTCCATCTGCATAGATGCCCAGCTTTCCGCTGTATAATCAGCTTCTTTCAGGGCTTCTGCTTTTGCAATAGCTGCCTCAAGCTCTGTTGTTGTGATTGTTTTATCCTCAGATGCTTTTACAATGTTCTCCTCTGTTGCCTGGAATTTGTATGTCACGTCATTATATCCAAGTGCTGTCAGTGTAATGGTCCAATATCCTGTTCCATCCGTTCCTTCCGGAAGTGTACAACGAAGAGAATCTGTCAGTCCAAGCTGGATTCCCATTGCTTTGTGCATCCAGTTATCTGCTGCAAATTTTGTTCCATAAGTAGCTTTTGCATTTGTATATGTGCTGTCATCTCCATAGTAAGTCCATGTAACAGTCTGGAGATTTGATCCAAGATCACCATAATTTCCTGTCAGATCAACTCTTAAGAATTCTCCATAAGATCCGCTTGCTTCTTTTACTGTCAGCCCTGCTTCCTCTGCTGTTGGTGCTGTCTTGAGTGCCTGATCTTTGATTCCGGACTCTGATCCATTATTCACTCTTGCAGAGAAACTGAAAGATCCATCCTCATTCTTTGTTGCTGTTTTCAGACCGTTTGTATTCTCTGTTACATTGGCAACCAGTCCTGTATAGCTTACCAGATTCTTTTCTGAATATCCTCCTGCAAGTTCACTTCCGTTTTCGATCACACGATAGCTTGCTTTCAGTGCATCCAGATCAGATGTTTTTACTTTCACCGGCACATATTTCAGTCCGAGTACATCATACTCTGTCATCTTTGTTGTTGCACCGGATTCTTCTGTGATCTCTCCTCTGTTAAATGTAATCTTGCTTCCGTCTGTCAGAACTGCAGTAGTTCCATCTGTCCAGTACTCTACTGCATACTCTTTTCCATTTTCCGCCTTGATTACTGCGTTGCACTGGAAAGAACCTCTGTGAAGTCCATGATTTACTGTAGCTCTTGTTACAGTATCGAATGCACCATTGTCAGACTCTCCTTTTGAATCCTTTGCATCTGAAGAAGATGTATCTCCTGCTGCCTGCACATTTTCAGCAGCCCAGTACTCTGCCCAGCTAAGTCCTACATATGCGTAAGTATACTCACTCTCCTGTGATAAAGTATAAGTGAATTCGTAATCCTTTGCATAGCCTGTTGCCTTTACTGAGATCTTAAATCCATGTCCATTTTCTGCATCCTTAAATGGAGCCGCAGTCGTATCAATTGTTCCATCTTCTTTGATGATCTTCACTGCACGTTTTCCTGTTGCCGCATACTCTGTTCCGTCAACTGTTACGGATTCGATCTTCTTTACATAAGAAGTTACATCCTCTGCTGCATATCCTTCTGCCGCTACAAGTGCTGCACTTTCATTGTTAAATACAACTGGTACAGCTTCTGTTGTTAATTCAAAATCTGTCGTAAGATCCGCATATTTTCCGGATTTATCAGATACTTTCAGAGTATATTTGCCTATCTCAGCGCCTTTTGTCTTATAGGTAAGTACCCCGTCTTTTACCTGAACATCCTCAAGACCTTCAACTGTATATTCTGCCTGATAATCACCAGGAAGTCCTTCTACAGTTATATTTACTTTTCCACTTTCAACATCTGCGTTCTCTGCTGCGACAGTCCCATTGAATTTAACCGGCACATACTGATCTGCGTCAATCTCATAGATTCCATTATCTGTGTAATATGTGATTTTATTGATTGTCTGACCCATCATCTTTTCATAATCTTTTGAGTCCAGTGTGTTTCCATGAGATGTTGTCACAAATCCGGTACTCCATGCCAGTTTTGTCTTTTTCCAGATATTTTCAAGATGACGAAGTCCGTAGTTGTCTCCTTCTTTTGTGCTGATCACAACTCCATATACTGTATTAACTGTTTTTGGGAGTCCCTTTACATCTAATTCATAATCTCCATACTTTGTGTCTGTTGTGAAATCAATTGATGCATCACTAATCTTCTGTGCAGTTGCACCTTTCACTTCACTAAAGCTGAGTGAACCATCTGCATTTACTGTTGCTTCCTTATAATAGGAAGGAGTCTCACTTAAAATATAGTAAGAATAGCTTGCGCTCTCGAATAACGCATCTTTTCCATTATATTCTGTTGTTGTCTCCTTTCCTTTCATGTTCACTGTAATGGAAAGCTTGCTGTCATCTGTGATCTGTGTATAGTTTTTCAGTACAGATGCATCACTGATCTTAACCGGATATGTAATACCTGTAATATCTGTTCCATCACTGTTTACATGATAAGATCCAGCTACAAGTGTTGATCTTGTTTTCGCTTTTGTAGCGGAGGATACACTGTCTGCTCCTGCTACCTGATCAGCTGCATAAAATTCAGAATATGGAATATTCATCAACACATACGTTTCTTTCGCAACTTCTGCCTTTTTCAATGCCTTCACTGCTGTATTCAGCTCGTCTGCTGCTGTGTCTACCGCGCTCTGAGATTCTTTTGCTGTCAGGGCAGCTTTGGCTGCTGTCAGCTTCGTCTGCATTGCACTCCAACTGTCTGCTGTGTAATCAGCTTCTTTCAGTGCTTCAGCGGCTGTGATTGCAGCTTCCAGTTTTGTTGTGTCAACTGTTACTGCTTCGTTTGCTGACTTGATTGCAGCAAGTGCAGCTTCTTTCACTGCCTTTGATGTACGTGTTGCACCACTAACAGAATCCCAACCATTAATTGTATCTTCTGTTGCAGCCTTTCCTACAAGCATTTTCTGGATTCCTTTCGATTTTGAAACAGCTTTTGCAAAATAGGAATCACTCTCCGCGTTATATCCTTCCCCTGGAGTCACAGTGATGGCTGAAAACTTGCCATCCTCCACCTTCAGGCTGACTTCAACGTCATACTCATTCCATTCGTCTTCATTTTCGTCATCCTCTGCAGTTCTTGCCACGTGGGCTGTCTTTGTATAAGTTCCATCCTTCGCAGTCTGACTTCCTGTTGCCGCAAAGATGGTTGACGGGCAAAGTCCTACTACCATAGACATTGCCACTGCCATGGACATTGCCTTTACTTTCATTTCTTTGTTTTTCATAGAAACCTCCTTTTTAACTAAAATAATTACATACAGATCCTGCCTGTCGCAGTTCTGCTTTCCTGCTTCCGCATGGAATATATTATCAAGTTAGCTTTTACTAACCTATAACCCCAAAAAATTTTACATCTATACTGTCCTTACAGCTTCTTTCTTCACAACCGGTAAAATCTTTCCTGCGACAATTCCAATCACGAACCCTGTCACTGTTCCTGCCACAAGAAGAACCGGCAGATAATAAATCAGTTTCAGATTCTCCACCACTGCCATCGCAACAAGAATCTGTCCTATATTATGAAAGACGCCGCCAGTGATACTTACTCCTACAATGGAAATTCCATCCATCTTCTTTACAAGTACCATGGCAAGAAGGCTGACAACCGCCCCTGCCAGACTGTAAATAATCGACATTCCATTTCCAAAAAGAAATCCTGTCAGAAGCACACGCAGTACCGATACCGCCAGTACTTCTGGAATTTCCAGAAAATAAAGACCTGTTACAGTGACCAGATTAGCCACTCCAAGCTTCATCCCCGGCACTCCAAAATTAATTGGGATCAGGCTTTCCACATAACTAAAAATCATTGCCAGCGCAACAAGCATTGCCATGTTCGCAAGTTTTTTATTTCTATTCATACATTCTCCTTTACAGTCGAACAATTGATTTATTTAGAAATTGTATCCGGTAGATGTTCCTTTTCATTTTGAGAATCATCAGAATTCTCAACCTCTTCTATTTCCACAACCAGCTTATGAGGCAGGCAGACAATTGTCTGTGTCCGGTTATTGATCTTCCCCTGCTCTTCGCAATATCCATCCGGACAGTCAGCCTCTTCCATATACGCTTTTCCATCCTTGATCCGGACACGGTTGTAAAAGTCTCCATCCTGCACTTCGATCACCTGATCTTCATCCAAAGCATATCTTCCGTAAACTTCACCATCTACCTTGATCACAACCTGTTTTTCCTGATTTTCTTTTTGTCCGCTTTCCTTTGCCTGTACATACTGCATCAGATTCATCACAAGAAACAGTACACATGCCGCAAAGAGGATTCCGCCTCCTAAAAACAGATCTTTTTTCTTCATCTATTACACTCCTGCCCAGATCATAATTACAAGTAACAGAATTGCCCGAAGAATCGTAAACCAGAATTCATTTCCCTTCAGACCTTTGATTCCTGTATGGATATGCTTCTTTGGACAGGTATCAATACATTTCTGGCATCGGAAACAATCTCCCTCGACTTTGAGTGATCCGTCTTCCGGGAGTCCGATCCCGGATGGACATTTCTTCGTGCATCCGCTGCAGCCTTTGATGCAATTTTCTCTGTCGCGGTGCAATGCAAAGAACGGAAGCACCGGAAGTAATGAGAATACTGCTCCCATCGGACACAGATTCCGACAGAAAAATCTTTCTTCCAGACACATTCCTACAATGATAAGAAGTAGTAATGTCACTCCCGGCAAATATCCCTGCAAATGGAAATTTCCTGCATGCAGCATAGAAAAAACATCCCACGGGCTTGTCCCTTTTGCCTTTCCGTATACTCCCGCAAAACAAAGTACTGCGATTACGGTCAACACCAGATATTTCAAATAGCTTAACTTCTCTGTGATCTTTTCTGAAAGTAGCACCGGCTTTTTCTTTCTCTTCTTAAAACACCAGATATAAAATGCATGAATTCCATCTCCAAGACTTCCGAATGCACACGCGAATCCACAGAAGAATCTTCCGAAAAGAATCGTATACGCACAAAGAACTATAAGCACCGTTACAAAAGAGGTCAGCCCGATTGCCTCGCCTGCTCCTATCTGTGTAAAAATGTATTTCACGCCGGCAAATGCCGCTGTATACACAGATGGCAGAAACAGAAAATAGAGAATCTGAATCAAGGCACGAAGCCAAGTATGCAATTTTTTAATTTCTTTTGCTTTTAAATTGTGTATATTCAACTTCTTCAAACTACTTTACCGCCTGTTCTAATGCCTGTTCTGCTGCATTTTTAATTCCTGTCGAACTGAACGTTGCGCCGCTGATCGTATCAACTTCTGCACTCTGCGCCTCTATGATCTTCGGAATGATATCTTCCGCCATTGCAAGATATGCACTGTCTTCCTTCTCAGCGGAGGTCACTTCTACCACTTCGATCTTTCCATCTTTTACAGTAACTTCTACAGCAACCGTTCCACCAAATCCATCCGCTTCTCCGGTATAGGTTCCATCCTTGTATCCTGCTCCATCTCCTGAATCACTCCCTGACTCAGAATCACTGCCGACACCAGATGACTGTACCTCCAACTGTGCATTCAGTTTTGCAATTTCCTCATCCTTCGCACGGACATCCAACACTTCGTTATATCCGAAAAGGACACCGACGATTGCCAGCAGACTAAACAGTCTTACGATAAACTCTTTCATCCTACTGCGCCTCCGTCTCTTCTGGTCTTAAAGCCATTTCCAGTGCCTTTTTGCATCCGTCAATAATCGCATTCGAAGAACAGGTTGCTCTGGATACCGTATCAATTTCTTCCGGCATTCCTTTGGTAATAATCTGGGAAACGACACCTTTTTTGCTTGAAGTTCCATTTGCCGCCTTCTTGATATAGCTGTCATTTGCTGCATCCCCATCTCCTGACACGTCAGTAATGGATACAATTTTGTCATTTCGTATTGTCACCTTCATAGAAAGCTGATACTCTGTAAAATCTTCATCCTCATCCGGCTTACATGGTACACTCACCTCATAAGTTCCATCGATGTATTTTGTCTTCACTTCTTCCTCTTGATCTGACTTCTTTTTCTCAAGCTGTGCAACTGCAAGGTTCAGATTTTCCACAGCTTTATCGACCGTCTGCTGTTCCACTGTTTCATTCGCAGCTGTTTCCAACAGCTCTTTTGCATCATTCAGTCGGAGACTCAGAACCGCCCAGCTACTCTGCGTATACTCCTCCATCACAAGTGCTTCTGCTGACTTGACTGCATTTTCCAATTCCGTTGTATCTGCTTTCTCTTCAATGGATTCTCCATTCGTTACTTTCTCCGCCTGTTTCAAAGCATTCTTTATTGCTCCGAGAAGTCCCTTAGAACTGTAAGTTGCACCAGATACAGTATCTACATCTGTATTCTGATTTTTAAGCACATTTTTCACTACATCCATTGCGCGGTTGAAAAATGCTTCATCATCTGATGTCTCTGTGACTAAAATTGCTTTGATCGTATGTTCCTGGATCACCACAGCTACCGATACATCTCCACTGTATCCTTCCGCTGTTCCATAATAGATTCCTTCTTTGTATGGAACTGTTCCGGTTGTGGATGTACTCTGATTCTGACTGGAAGAACTGTTCGAGCTATTCGTTTCAGATGAATCCGAAGTCGCTCCATTTCCACTCACTGCCGCCTGACTTAATGCATCTCTTACTGCCTGGATGATTCCAACCGAACTGTACGTTGCTCCAGACACGGTATCTACATTGGTGCTCTGACTACTGATGATCGCATTGATCAGTGCAGAGGCTTTGGAAATGTATTCGCTTCCATCTTGATTCTCCATAATCTGGATGTCTGTGATCTTTCCGCCACTGATCTCAACCTTTACTTTCAGTGTTCCACCAAATCCCGTCCCTGTTCCGTAATAAGTTCCGTCCTTATATGCTGCCGGGTCTTCCACTGTTGCGACAGAAGTAGAACTTCCTGCTGCCGCGCCTCCACCAGACTGTGACTGTCCTGTTGTTCCGCTGTCTTTTTCTCCTGTCAGTGCATTCTTCACTGCACTGATGATTCCCCGGGAACTATAGGTTGCCCCTGAAACAGTATCGACTTCCAATGTCTGTCCTTCGATGATCTTATCGATCACCGCCTGTGCACGTTTGAAAAATGCTGCATCGTCAGATGAACTCAAAATATCAATTGCTGTGATCTGCCTGTCTTTGATCTGCACAGCAACTGTAATATCTCCTGCGTAACCTGTTCCGGTTCCCTTATAAACACCATCCGTCAGATCAAAAGAACCTTTTACCGCCTGCTCCTGCTCTTCTGACTTTGTAGTCTCTTCTTTTACAGAATTCGTTTGCTCCTGCGCCGCATAAACCGGTGGCTGATATCCACTCAGGGTGCCTGCTACACAGGATGCCACAACTGCTACCGAAAGTACCGGTGCAAATGGTTTCAGCTTCTTTCCTGTTTCTTTTAAATCCATTTTTCCTCCAAAATCTACTCTGTCTTACACTTTTCTATCGGATGATCTCAACTGTTCTCTCCGTTGAAAAATCATTTTCCAGCCCTTCTGTTACATATAGCGTCCCATCATCACTCATAAGGATTGCATCAAACTCATCTTTATGTTCTCTCCAGAAATCTGCCGCTTTCTCTTCTCCCATAATAAAAAGTGAAGTAGAAAGTCCATCTGCCAGTGTTCCGTCCGTACTTACAATTGTTACAGAGACAAGTCCGCTTTCTGCCGGGTATCCGGTCTTTGGGTCAATGATGTGATGATACGTCACACCATCCTGTTCAAAATACCGTTCGTATCCCCCTGAAGTGATAACAGCCTTATCCTGAACACTCAGAATTCCCAGATAATCTTCTGTGTCATCCGGGCTCTGCACTGCAATCTTCCATTTCGTTCCATCTGTCTTTGTTCCGAGTGCCTGCACATTTCCGCCAAGATTCACTAATCCACTTGTGATTCCATTGTCTTTGTAAATGTCCATAATTCTGGATGAGGTATATCCTTTTGCAATTCCTCCGAGATCGATTTTCATTCCTTCTACACCGAAAGATATCTTTCTCGTTTCTTTGTCATAAGAAATATTTCCCGCATCAGTGAGTGGAAGAAGTTGATCCAATGTCTCCTGTGACGGAACCTGGAAGTTCTGTGTTGGGAATCCCCATGCTTCCATCACCGGATATATCGCAATATCAAACGCCCCATCTGTCTCCTGATAAAGTTCCAATGCGCGTTCCGTCAGATAACCTGCATCTTCGGAAAGCTCTCCACTTCCATCTACATTCAATTTTGCGATCTCGCTGTCTGCATCTCCTGTAGATAAAAGTGCGTCCAGACGCTCAATCTCTGCCTGTGCCGCATCAACGGCTGCCTCTGCATTTTCTCCATATGCAGTCACTGTCATATAGGTATCCATTGCAAAAACATCTCTGGATGCTTCTTGAATATCCTCCGACTGATTCTGTGCACTTTCTGACGATGTTTCGGATTTATCTGCTGTCTTACTGTCTGTCTTCTGTCCGCATCCGACCAACAGGGCCGATGCATAAAGACAGACTGCAAGTAAACATTTTATATTTTTTAATTTCATGTAATCGCTCCTGGTTATACTTTTCTAACTCGTGTTAGTTAAACTAACTCCGTAAGTATACAGGATGTCTATTATCCAGTCAATTGGATTTTTATTATTTGAGAACTTTTCTCATTTATCTGTTTTAAACTTATATTTTTTCTCATGAACAAAGAATGTGCCTCGGCACATTCTTGCGCCTGCGGCGTTGCTAAGCGCCAGTGGCGCTTGTTTAGCAAGG
>OFSC01000827.1_pt1 | contig 23248 bp, 6 predicted proteins | sample 1543201 | NCBI WGS metagenome assembly OFSC01 (sample SAMN04209228, study PRJEB22552) | human gut metagenome | biome: gut; material: feces | host: Homo sapiens | place: USA: Oklahoma
TAAATGCGAAGCCACGGCAAATTCCGTTACTGGGCACGTATGCGTGAACAGTAACCTTATATAACTTGCGAAAGAGGATAAGAAAAGGGATGTGAAAAGGGTTTGAGGGGAGGTTTGAGTTGTTAAAAATAAACATGGGGGCTCATAAAGGGTGTCGCTGCCGGAATGGTACCATTTTGGGAATATCACTGATATTGATATTTTCATCCGCTAGAATGGCGCTGGCAGCTGAAAATGCAGTGAAACAGGCAGAAACAGCTGTCATAGTCGGCTACAGCGTCTCATTTATAGATGCTGAGAATACAAATCATCTTATATTTCATACGCAGACGGGCAAAGTTTTGGAAGGAACTTCCCTGAACGTATCTTTCCCAGAGCAAATCATAGGGAGCGACGGGCATATCTGGAAATCAGCGGTACAGTCACCGCAAATATTTGAATTGTATGGAACAGGAACTGAAAAAATTTATATCAAATATGAAAGAGGCGGCAAGGTTCCAGAAATAGGGGCAGAGGAGGATACCGCCATGCTGGCGCTTCGGAAACGCCTGGAACGATGGAAACAGAGTGCATGGGAGGCGGAGTGCGCCATATTTGGGCGCGAGGATGCGGCGGTATCGGGCAGCGGTTCCGGTCTGACCGTTCAAAATCAGTCGGAAAATGATGCCAGGATCCGGAATCTGGTATCTGCGATCGGGGATGCAGCGTGGCATGAATTTTATCTGATTGGTCAGGATTTTACACCGTCGGCAAAAACAATCGGGGTGGAATACGACGCAGTTTATTCTGAGGTGGAAGAGGATTCCTTTTCGGTGGATGGAAAGGAATATATCATCACGCGCATCCGGGTGCGGAGAAACTGGGATGACCGTACTTGTACGCATCAGTGGAGCCAATGGGAGTGGGAGGAAAATGATTGCTTAAAGAATGGGCGGGCAGTGTATGTCTGCGGACGATGTCAGAAAGAAAAGATAGAGCGCCTTCCGGCGCTGGGGCACCTGGATGAAAACGGGGATCAAATCTGTGACCGCTGTGGAAGCGTGGATTGGAGTGAAAGTGAAATGCCCGAAAAAGTGATCTGGAAGGAGGGCGATGTCCAGCTGCGCGAGGTGGGCGGAGAGATTTTGTCATTTACCTGTATCGACGACGATTACCATGACTGGCAGAATGAACACCGGAAAGCAGCGCTGTTTCTCTGTGACCGCGTGATCCGGGCGGATGTGGACACGGCACCGGGAAAAAAGATGAAGATTTTCTCGTTTGGCAAAGACAATAATTATAAAACTTCGCAGGTGCGCGCATGGCTGCAGAAAAACAGTCAGAACAGCAGCTTCTGTCTGGAACCGATCCATACGGGAATCCAGACCGCGTACATGGGAAGCACGGCGGCTGGTGCATTTTCGCAGACGTCCGGGCGGGAACTGGTGCGTCATGATATTGGTTTTCAGCTTATGAACGACCAGCTTTTCTGCCTGTCATTGGAAGAGGCACTTGCGTACCGGGAATATCTATGGCGGTTTGATTCCGGGGATGATAACCCACAAAGTCAGGTCAGTGCCTATTCACAGGGATATTATCTGCGGACGCCTTTTTATTTGCAGGATGAAAACGGGAAATTCATTTATAATCAGCAGATTTATGGCGTTGATCTGGTAAATGGCTGTCTGCGTCCGGTGAGGACGGACAGTGAGACATATGGAGTACGTCCGGCATTTGCACTGTCACAGATGTAAAAAAGAATACTTGTTGAGCTTGGAAAGCGGGAGTGAAGCTGTTTGGCAGTTTGATTAGGAGAAGAGATTGGACAAGGGGAAATCAATCTAATGTTTGGGGAAAGAGGGGAACGTGTATGGGGAAAAAGAAGATGAAAAAAGTGATTCCATTTGCGGTGATGACGACGATGCTTTTGTCGGCGACGCTGCCGGCGTTTGCGGCGAGTGGGTTTGTGTTTGAGGATTGGGATTTGGGGATTATTTCGGAAAGGAAGGAAAAGTTGGATGATACAGACGATGCCATAAAAAGTCGGAAAGAATGGCAGAAGCTGGCTGCATCGTCCAGTGAGCTTATGAATGCGGATGTGAGGGCAACTCCCTCTGAATTACGTTCTTCCAAAGTCATAGAGGCAACTCCTTCACAATTAATCATGCCGCGCGTTAGCGTCAGCGCCAGCCTCGGAAATCTCTGGGAAAACTGGGATGTGGCGGATTTGAGCTTTCTGGATGGAACACATGGACTTGGAACGAAACAAAAACCGTATCAGATACGCACGAAACATCAGCTGATGGGACTTAGCTTCCTGGCGGCGTTTGGCATGCAGCCGGATTACGGCGAGGTGGAAGAAGAGATCGTGGGGGATTACCGGGGCGCATGGTTTGAGCTGACGGCGAACATCGATCTGGGAGGAATGGACTGGAATCCGATCGGTTATTACCGGGATGATTCGGAATTTTCAGGGGAGGTGACGCACCCGTTTACGGCAAATCTGGATGGAAACGGTTATAAGATTTCAAATTTCCGGTTTGCAGGAGGCAGTTCGCCGAATATTGGATTTTTTGGTGCGCTGGATGGGGCGGAGATCCGAAATCTGACGCTGGAACCAGGAAAGCCGGTCAAAGGAGTGCGTCAGGTGGGAATTTTGGCAGGAAATGCGAAGGATTCCAAGATTTTTAATAGTCAGGTAAAAGGCGATGTGGAAGGAACCGGAGCGGTCGGTGGAATGATCGGGCACATGGAAGGCAGCACGGTGGAAAACGGAATGGCACAGGTAACCGTCCGAACGACGGGACGTGCAGCCGGAGCGCAGGCGCTTGCGGGCGGAATCGCCGGGGAAGCGTCGGATGATTCTCGTATCATTGACTGCCAGGTCCGCACCGGGGATAACAGCACCTCGCGGATTCAGGGAACGGATGCGACTGTCGGCGGGATCGTGGGGCTTCAGAATGGGGCGGCTCTCTACAATACCTATGTAAATGGCACGATCGGCGGTTCTGGCAGCCAGAATGTCGGAGGACTCGTTGGAGAACGAATCAGCGGAGACTTGAAAGTGGGGCGGTTTGAGGGAATGATCGGTCAGTCGGGAACCGGGGCTGCCGGACACAGAGGAACCTTCATCGGATACCGCGCACCAGCTAATTATTTTAAATATGGGGATGACATCGCGTACCTGTTTGCGGATACGGAGGCGAAAATCGCAAACAATGTCTGTGGAAGCGGCATTTCAGATGATAACCAGTATACATACGCGGCGCACATCGGATATTCCCACGCGAAGGACAATTTCTTCACGCTGGTATCCGGCGGTGTCACGCGGGATGTGGACGAGCGATATTTTTATGAAGAACTGGAACAGGGGATTCTCTCGATTGTGGATGAAGAGCTGGGCGGGGAGATGGATGCGGAGTCGGTGGGGTATGATCTTGACCATTTTGCACCAAATGATGCGGGACGCCCGGTCCGTGGTTATCTGATTACGATTCCGCAGATCGATACCGTCTCCAATGGAACGAATTATTACGATGTGGCAGTGCTGGAAGCACGGGGAAATGGCGCGTATTACCGGACACTCGATAAAAAACACCGAGGTGCGGTGGCACCGGGAAAGACGGTGACGGTCAGCACCTCGGCAAAGCAGGCGGAAAAAGCGCGCTTTCAGATGGAGGGAATTCCGACGTATACGCGTGGGAAGAGCCGGAAAGATACTACTTATGTAAACGGCGGCGAGTATTGTTTTACGATGCCGGAGGAAAATACGCAGGTGTCGGCGGTTTATAAAAAGGTGGCAGTTTCGGTCGGGCTGACGCCGGGCGTGACGAAATTCCAGGTGGTGCAGGAGCGGACCGGAAACCGGAAACATCCGACGAAAGTCACACGCGTGATGGATGGAAATGGAAAATTAATTGCGACGTACATCCATGGAAATCTGCAGGCGGGAACACAGGTGCAGCCGGTGACGGTGCAGGCGATTGTGGATCGGAATAATGATGTGGCGGATGCATCGGTGCGCTGGAGTATCGATGATTCGGATTTGATTACGTTACTTCCAAATGACGATGAGGAAAGTGGTTATACGAAAAAGAGCGCGTCAGTCCAGGTAAATTTAAATAGTTCGTTTATCACTGATATAGTCCGGAAACTGGAAAAAGAGCAGGCAGACCGCGGATACCAGTATGCGATCGGAAGCGACATATACGGAGCAGGGTATCAGAACGGCGGCGTAGCGGTGCTGATGGCAGAGACGAAACCGGCAGCGAGCTTTGATGGGAAGCCGTGCCGGGGAAATGCGCGGATTGAGGTTACGTTCCAGATCAAGGATCAGACCTATGTAGCCAATGAAGGTGCGGCACTAAATCAGGATCAGTTGAAATTTGAGGTGGTGCGGACATTAAACGGAAATCGGAAACATCCAGATGAAACGATCCGGGTTACGGCACCGCAGGTCTTGAGTGCGTCTTTCACACCCGATTATTTTGACCGGAAAGATATATCGTGGACTGTCGGTGACGCAGCACTGATTTCGGTGGACGGAGAGGACAAGTCGGCCGGTGTGCAGGCGAAAAAGGATGCAAAATGGATCCGGGATCTGATCGCGGCAGATCAGGGCAGACATGTGAATACACCATATGAAATACAGACAGCTTCCGGCAGCCGCACGACGAAGGTGACAGTGATCGGCGATGATATGCTTGGAAACCGGCAGACGGCATCGTGCAGAGTACAGGTGGATTTCCAGACAGTGGACGAATCGAAGATTTGTGTGGAAGGCATCAGCCTTATACCGAAAACGCTGCAATACGAGATCAAACGCACCCGGACGGGGGCAGGTTATCGTCCGGTGGAGGCATGGACGGGAACCGGTGCGAAAAAGCTGACAGCGTTGGTATTTCCGGCGCAGGCGTTTAACCAGAAAGTGACATATCAGGCAAGTGATGATTCGTTGTATGTATCATCGGATGGAACCGTGACGGTCAATACGACGGCTTCCTGGATACAGGAGCTTGACCGTCAATACTTAAAATCAGGCAGCCATACGGCATATGTGACCGTGAAAACCGAGGATGGTGGCTTCACGGACCGGGCGGCAGTCACAATTCAGTATGAGGCGGTCGATCAGACATACAGCGGAGGTCCCCATTCGGGCGGAGGTTCTCATTCGGGCGGAGGTTCTCATTCGGGCGGCGGCTTGGGTGGAGGCTCTTCTTCTGGAAAGGGGGCAGCGGCAGGAAGCAGTGCAGCGAATGCAACCGGACCGGCATCGGGGTTCAGTGATTTGACAGGAGCGGGTATTGGAAATCTGACAGAAGGACAGGCAGGCCCCAGGCAGAATGCGGATGCGGCAGCCATACCGGAATATGTAGTAGCTGGAAACTGGCGGAAGAATGCAGATGGAAGCTGGCAGTTTGAAGCGGGCGGTAGAAGCTATGCTTCTGAATGGGCGGCTGTTCACAATCCATATGCCGATCCGGCAAAGGGGCAGAGTACGTTTGACTGGTTCCGATTTGATGCAGATGGCAGGATGGTGAACGGCTGGTATACGGATGTGGATGGAAACACATATTATCTCTGGACGGAAATGGATGGAACACAGGGGCGTATGCTGACTGGCTGGAACTGGCTGCCGGGAAGCGATGGAGTGTTTCATTGTTACTATTTTCAGGAAAAATCTGATGGAATGAGGGGACGTTTGTATCGAAATACGCACACCCCCGATGGGAATTTAGTCAATGCGGATGGTTCCTGGGTGCTGGACGGAATAGTACAGACGAGAAGCTGAGAGAGGAGGAGAGAAGAAAACAGAGGCAAACAGGAAAATGAAGTGGAATGACACGAAAAGAATAAAAAATGGGGGTATAAAAAATGAAACAGGATAAGAAAACAACCAATAAATCGGGATGTACAGCCGTACTGGCAGCAGCCATGATCGCAGCCGGAGGTTTCAGCGCTTATGCGGGCAATCAGGGGACGCATGGCGGTGAATGGAAGGACACAGAGAGTCTGAGATGGGAGTGGCAGAATGGAGAGATGAGTTTTTATGGAAATGGAAGTATTTTTTCAGAGCAGCACCCAGAGATCAGCGATCCGGAATATTACCTGAAAGAGGCAGTCCGTTATCCGGGGGAAGCAAATCCAGGGTGGAATACGAAGGGAGAACCGAAAGCAAATTATAGCTGGGCTTCGGTCGAAGAACTGCAGAAATTTGTCAATAGTTTTGACTGGATTCATTTGGATGAAAAAACGCGTCTTCTGTATGTGCATAACCGGATTGCAAACGGAGAGGGAGGTTTTAACCAGAATCATTACGGTTCGCCGGAAGAGGCAAAGGATTTCCCAGTTTTGGAAGGAGGCGTTGGCGTCTGCCGGGATTTCGCGGAAGAATTTCAGTTCCTATGCCAGATCGTAGGGCTGGAGTGTGTGACCTACACGCCGGAATATCTCCATGATGCGTGCCTGGTGCGGATCGGCACGCAGTGGTATGCGACGGATCCGACCTCCAGCCTGCCGCTATTTTCAAATGCGAAAACATATCCGGTTGACTTTGAGACGGAGTTTTACCGCTATGAGAATAAGGAGCGGGAGCAGAGAAGAAAGGAGTATGAAGCGGATCCAGACAGTCTTGCCAATGTGCTGGCGCTGACCTTGAGTATGCGGGGAGAAGGGACGATTTCCGAGGCTGCCTGGGAGAAAATACAGGCACCGATGGGGCAGATAGAAGAACAGTGGGGACGACAGGAAATATCAAGACAGGAGTATGAAAAGGGGATTATCTCGCTGCTGAAATCAGTTTGGGGAACTGAAAAATAAAGAAAACGAGGGACTGCCGGTGTTAAGGGGCGCGGGGCAGTAAAAACGAGGAGGAAGTTTATGGGGGAGTATCGGTACAGAGAGAATGTGAAACGGGGGATGGCGTTTGTACTGGCAATTATATTGGGAGGAATGGCTTTTTTGCCAGGATTCCCGGTTTTTCCGGCGAAAGCGGCACCTGCGAGCGGTCAGCAGACAACACTGACGACTGCCCATGGCGATACGCTGCTGGGACACAAGCTTTATTGTATCGATAAGGGCGGTTATGCGATCTGGGGAATTGCAGAAAAAGGGGATCTCTATGAAGCACACCGTCCCTCCCAGGCATCCGTTCCGCTGAGCAGTCAGGAACAGAAATATGTATTTTGGGCGATGCTCTCGCTCAGAGCAGCGCTGGGGGATGAAAAGGCAAATACATTTATCCGGGCGATCAATGTGGCAGCAAAAGCACAGGGAAAACCGGAAATTATCAAGATGGTGTCCGAGGAAGATCTGAAAACAATCCTCTATGTTCCAGCTGTGCGGGCAAAATATCCGTGGCTGGAGGCAGCTGCGTCAAATAGTGAGGCGTACATGCAAATGGGAGGAATGCTGTCTGGCGGAGGCAGCGGAAAGGAAAATACCGGTGTCGGCGGCGGAAAGATTCCAAATGTGATAGCTTCCAGCACCTCGCTGGGAACGGCAAAACAGGTAGATGCGGCGACTATGACGCTGTCGTTTGCGCCGGATGGCTCGGATTGGGATTTTATCCGTTCTGTACCGCTTGAATTTTCAAACAATGACGGTGTTTCATTCAGCCCGGTTCCGACCGATGGATGGACGTATACAAAAACCGACTCGCAGATCATATTTAAAAATCCAAATCCAAAACCGTCGAAAGCCCTGATTCGTTTCCGGGTGGAAGGAACCCCATACGCTTCGGGCGGCGGGGGATATGCTTCGGCGGAGGAGGCGATCGACCAATCGCTTCAAATCTGGGAGTGTGTGACCTGTTCGGGGACACACGGAGGCGGAACGCCTGCCAAAAGTGATCCGTGGATTCATCAGCGGATGGCATGGATGGAGCTCGGAATGGTTCCGGTCAATTATTTTGCTGCATTGGCGGGCGATCCAACCCCGGTACCGGAGCAGGGAGGCATTCGATTTGAGGTATTTAGGCATGAAGAGGATTTTACTTCCACCTATAATCTGCAGATGTACAAATACGATCATGAGACAGGGAAAGCGCTGGAAGGGGCGCGGTTTGGCTTCTTTGAGCGCTTTGACGATAAGAACAGGGTAAATACTGAGCGGGACGGAGCTGCCGAATTGTATGAGGGCGGAGAACCATATGCCAGCCATTATCAGGATGAGCCGGTTCTCTGGGATGGTTTCAGACAAGTGGGTTCGGCGGTAACAGATGGTGATGGCTACGCCTCCCAGACGGTGGAGCATGGTTATCACTATGACAAGACGTTCTGTGACGGTCATCCGGCACCGACCTTTGTACCAGTTCCAGAGGAAGAGGAGGACGAAGAGGGAGAAGTCATCAATGAGGATGAGATTGAGGCGGCGCAGGCAGAAAATATCCGCCTGGCAAATAGCTGGCTTTTGTGCGAAGAGGAATGTGAAGAAAAGGCGGGCGGAGACTTTGAGGGCGTCCATTTTCACTGGATGATGGAGGAGGTCGATGCAGGGGAGATAGAAGGTATCGCGTCAGACGGCGGCTCCGAGGGAGAAACACCCGATGCGGGACCGACGACAGGGGCAGACGGGGAAACTTCGTATGCAAAGTCTGGCTGCCAGGAGGACTGTGGGCAGACGTATGAGAAGTTCATTTCCATGAAGTACAGTTATACCTGGAAAGAATTTAAAGCGCGGGATGGATATATTCTGCATGATGAACATGCAGATGACCTGCCAATTGAGATTATCACAACCGATGCATCTGAGCATGGGGCAAATGCAGCCTTTGGAGGCGGATATTCGCGTGATGTGGTGCTGGGAACGAAGAGTGTGAGAAGGAGTCAGGGCATCGGAGAGGCTTCCGGAAATCAGAATGGAGAAAGTGCGGGGGAGAGTCCTGTATTTCCAGGGCCGTTAAAAATGCGTGTTTTGCCGCAGAGGGTGGTTCTGTTTACGGCATTGGATGCAGCGCTTCTGGGGAAAGGGACACCGTCGGAGGCGGAGATAGGAGAAAAATTGCAAGATACAGGAAACAAAGCGGGGAGAAAGAGGAATAAGACAAGTGAAAACGAACAGGACATAAATGAAAAAGACAGAAAATTGACACAGGAGAAGAAGGAAGCAACTGCCTCGGAGATGAAAGTATCTATTTCGGACCATCTGGTAAATCGTGTCCAGAAAGGGTTTGTGTTTATTGATGAAGCGGATGATGATTTAGAAGAAGCAGATAAAGCGGAACGTGAAAGTATTCGGCGATATACGGCAACCGGCTCAGATTTATTGATAACTGGGGCGGATTTTTATACAAGCTGGCATTCACCTTCTTCGTTGTATCAAAATCCTCAGTTGTCACAAAGAACGGAAACACTGGCGGGGGCGGCAGCAGAGTCACTATTTTTCCCTGCCTATGAATCGGCGCTTGTTTCCGCGAGTGTGGGTTCAGCGATAGAGCCGGGAAGTGCTGGCAATTTCAGCCATTGCAATGGGGCAGACGGCGAGAAAGATGCCTGGAGGATCTACGATCACCGGACAGAGGGCGAGGTACATATCAATAAAAAGGATCTGGATCTGAAAAAGGGCGAAAATGAGTCTTACAATGCGCTTGGGGACTCACAGGGGGATGCAACGCTGGAAGGTGCAGTGTATGGCTTGTTTGCAGCAGAAGATCTGCTGCATCCGGATGGGAAAACAGGGGTAGTTTACCGGGCCAATCATCTGGTGGCGGTGGCGACGACAGACAAAAATGGAGATGCCTCGTTTCTGGCATGTACAGAGGCGCCGGGGCGAACCTATGATTATTCGAAAGGGTCGATTGTGGATGCAGCAGATGGATGGCGAAAGAAAGCGCCGGGAAATCTGTATACACAAGATGCGGCGATCGATGATTATACGGCAGATAAAGCCTGGGAGCGGATTTATTATAACAATACGTCAAAGAATGGGAATGCCTGGATTGGACGCCCACTTCTGATGGGGGAATATTATGTCAAGGAATTAAGCCGATCCGAGGGCTTTGAACTTTCGGTTGGAAATAAACTTCACGCAGTTACAAACCTGGGACAGGATCTGGAGGCGGCGGTCCTGGAACCGGGAGAAGGATATGCCCATATTTCCATGCAGATGTATGGGGAAGAGCAGGCAGGCGATGGTGGAGCTGATACGAATGAAATTTTCTTTTCGGCAGAGTCAAAGGACACGAAAGAGGGAGTTTATGAGATTGTGGTGTCAGGGCTGCCGGAGGGCGTGAGCTTTTATCGAAAAGACGAGGGAAAAGGAACGGTTTCGGTGGAAGCTGGGACAGGTGAGTATGAAAAAGTTTATACCGGGGAACTGGCAGTGGCAGAGAACGACTATCAGTATCCAAAGTACAATGCGGATGGCACGCCGATGAATAAAAAGGTTCCGATTGAGTATGCGGCGGGGTGGATGCGCCAGGTCCGGGTGCAGGAACTTGTGCCGGAGACAGTGGAAGCGGTTCTTTTGCAGGCAGAAACGGGAATGACCGAGGAAGAAAATGCGGACAAGCTGGCAAAGATATTTGATGTGGATGACTTTTGTTATTTGAAAGGGAAAGCCGAGCGGGTACTCCGCAGACATGCGAAAATAACGCCGAGGACACCGGGAGCAGGAGAAAATGCATATTCCAGTATCTATACCGGCGTATTTGACCGGGGCCTCCGGGAAGGAGAGCGGGACGTGTACGGCGTCAGCGGTGTGACACCGGGAGAAAAGGCAGAAAAAACGGTGTATGGTTCGCCGGTCCAGACGATTGCGGTACCGAAAACAAAAGATGGAATCTCAATGACAGTGGGAGACGTGATCACTTCCATTCTGGATTTTTATCATACCCATCCATATATCAGCTATGGCGGTCTGGACGCGGTGCAAGAGTCTTCGGATTCGTTTGAATTTACGGTATATGCAGGAATTTTAGGAATACCGGAGAATTTCATGGTACTGGGAAGTGATCCGGAGAAAGACAGCCTGATTTTTCACCGGGCAGAGTGGCTGCCGGAGAATATGGAAATGTGTCCGCGTTATGTGTATATACCATATTCAAATAATCGAGGGCGGGACGCATTTGGAACGTATACTGATTATAGGGAAACTACCGCTGGAAATCAGGTGATGGCGTCGGCACTTTTGCAGACCGATGCTGTGATTGAGGGAGATGGTACGATTGTTCCGAAGGAAAATGAGGTAAATGTCTATTATAAAACCGGGGAAATTCCGTATGATGCGGATGGGCAGCCGATCCAGGTAGTTGTTTACCGGGAAAAGACAGAAACACAGCAGCGGGAGGTAACGGAGACAAAATGGGTTCATCAGGCAGCAGCCCGGAATGCAGATGGGAGATACATACTGCGGGTCAACGCGAATTTTACCGACAGTTTTGGCGTGAAAAAAACAAATGCAGGCGTGCTGGAAGAGCTGGGATTTAAGGCGGTATTGAAAGAGAAGAAGGTTACACTGAACGAGGAAGAAGCCGCAATGCTGGGAAATGGTTTCTTTGCCGGCCACCAGATGAACAGTTCCAGCTATTACACGTGGATAAAACAGGCGCGGGCAAAGGCATATGTCGATTCTGGACGTTCCGGCCTGACGGGGGATGATTCCTATGTGGTCCCGGTGGCACTGGCGTACCCGGGGCAGGAGACCACCTATCAGGATGCCGGGACAAGGAAAGAACCGCTGGGTGTACTGGAGCGAGTGATCCGCCAGAAGATAAAAATCGTCAAAAATATAGCGACGACACCGGAGGGCACCTATGCACATAACACTTATGCGGAAAGTGGGCACACCGATCCGTTTACGGAAAAAGAGGGAGGAAACGAAAATGTCGCTTCAGCACTGCCAAATTTCCGCTTTAAGCTTTATTTGAAATCCAATCTGGAACGTCTGTACCGAAATACGGATGGCGAAATCGTGTGGATGAACCGGGATGGGGAAGTCGTCTCGTTGCCGGAGGTAAAAAAGAATTTTCCACTGCTTAGAGAATCCTTTGCTCCGGTTCAGAAAATTTTCACGCAGGTAATTCATAAAAAAGATTCCCAGACGGCTGGTTCCGTCAATAACAATGTCTGGGGCAGCGCAGTGACGGCAAAGGAACGTCTGTACGAATATGGAAAAGACGGGCAGATCGCGGATTCGAAAGAGGTCAATCAGGGATATACAAGACTTCTTGAGACGGTCATGCGGACCAAGGAAGATGGAGCGGGAGCGGTACGGGAAGTTTCCGGCTATCAGTATGAGAAATTTTTCGATGCGATGGCAGTGGCGAACCGGGATAAATGGCAGCGGGCAGATGCAGCAGATACATCCTTTAAGCCGTTTGCGTGGATCCGTACGGGCATTTTTGGAACCGGTGGCGGAGAAATAAAAGATCCGGCGCATCATAACAATGCGGCGATACAGAACCAGAGCCGTACGTCGGAAGCAGCCATAGAAAATGCAAAACGGTCGGATGCTGTCCGTCAGTTTGCGATGGACTGGTATTTGAAGTATGAGGTAAAGAAGCAGAACATTCAAGCATCGGGCGGACAGGAAGGCTACCCGGATTATATCTATGATGAAGCATTACATCAGGCAATTTTAAAAGCAGAGGAATATTTGAAGCCGTTTTTCTCCTATGATTTGGACGATTTATACGCGATTGAGTGGGACAGCGCGGAAAATGGAGGTTCCGATCGGGACAAAACAACGTTGTCAGCAGAAAAATTAAAAAAATCCGAGGAAGGTTATTATTATGGCGTTTCGAAATACCTTCCTTATGGAACCTATGTGGCAGTCGAGCAGCAGCCGTATTCGGGAGCACTGGAAGATTTCAAAAACCAGCATTATCGGATCGACCAGCCGAAAGAAATAGAAGTCCCGTCGGTTTATGAGGCAGGTGGAAACCTCGTATCTCCGGAAAAAAAGTCAGCGGATTATCAATATGACGCCTCGGCATCGCCGGAAACGCTGGCGGCGAACTATCAGATCCGGATGAATGAAGAGTGGGGAGATACAAATCAGGCGGATTTGAGGAAATATGTGATCCGCGCACATGGACAGGATGGAAATTATGAGATTTATAAGTATGGTCTGGATGCGGATAAACGGCAGGGAACGATCTCCTATCCAGGCGGAAGCTATGACTACAGCGGATTTTCGCCCGCTCAGAGGGAAATGGCGCCGTACAAGGATATTTATCGGTCTGAAAATGCAAACAGCCGGTACCGGAGCAACGAGAAGGTAGAAAGCTATTACCGTTATGGTTCGATCTCAGAGCAGGCAGGGTGGGCAGATTCAGTGGAATATCCGTATGGAGAGAAGGCGGATGATAACAATCCGGCGGGATTTTATCTGAAAGATCATGTCAGGACAATCACCGGGGCGCTGACCGGGTTTGACGGGCGGTATTTTCAGGGATTGGTGCCTTACAGTGTGACAGAACCGGCGGCGGAGTCCGCCTATGATGCGTTGGGATTTACCGGCTACGCGGATGGAAAATACCGGAATACGTTTTATGCTGCAAAGCTTCGGATTGAAAAACTAGATTCGGAGACGGGAGAGAATATTCTGCATGATGATGCGGTGTTCGCTATTTATGCCGCCAGCCGGGACACGTCGAAATACAGCGAGGGGGAGGTGCAGTTTTATGAAAAAGATACACAGGTGACAGCCAGCCGGGAATTTTTGGAGGCAATGGGGGCAAAGAAAATCGCGCCGGTTGATTTGAAAACGCTAATTCCGTCAAAATACCCCTGGAAAGCACCTTATACAGGAAAATATACAGGCATAATCCCGGCAGGAACTCCGATTTGCAGTGAAACCGATCAGGTGGTGATGCAGGATGCCTTTGGGACGCGGACGGGCATATTCCGGGTTTATTCGACGCTGCAGGATTTTGGTGGTTTGGGGGAAACTCTGCCGTCCAACCAGAATACAGGATATCTGATCACGCCGCAGCCGCTGGGAGCAGGAGCCTATGTGTTGTGTGAATTATCTGCACCAGAAGGATACGTGAGAACGAAACCGATAGCGGTGGAAGTGTATTCGGATGAAGTGACGTATTATCGGGACGGAGAGCGCGGTCAGCGGGTGGCAGCTGCCGTGTATGGAGAAATGGTAACCCGGATAAGCAGCAACGGAGAAGCAGTCCAGAATTCGGATGGAACAAAGCCAAATGGCAATAAGCCGCAGGACCGGGGGGATGTGGCGCGGATTTATGTAGGAAATACGCCGATCCGGCTGGAAATCGCGAAAGTAAAACAGGAGGAAACGGAGATTTTGTTTGAGTTGAGCGATCGGCGAGAGGGAACTTTGACCGAGCTTTCGAACCGTTATGGTCTTGAAAATCTGGAACTGGCGTACAATGCGTCGGGAACGTTCCTTGGGTATGGGTGGTCAAAGGGCTGGCTGGATAGTCTGAGGGCAAAACAGGAAGCCGGGGAGTGGATTGACCTGATTTATGAGGATCAGGTTTTTACTGGAAAGGCGATCTGGCATCGGGTTCCAGATACGGCGCACGCACTCAACCGCTATCTTCCAGGTGCATCGATGTGCCTGTATGATGCGATCGAGGTAAAGAAGAACGGGGACAGTGAGGACCGGGCGTATGCCGGTGTCAATGTGGTGCGCGATTCGTTTGGAAATGTGATCCGGATGTATGTGCAGAAAGGTTATGCGGGAAACCGGCTTCTGTATGTGAAGGATAAAGAACAAGAGGGGGAAAATAACAATTATACACGATATACGCAGGATGACCGGTTCAACGACCAGGGGAAAGGCAGATGGATTCTCAAGTGGGTTGAACGCGAAGATACAGACATTTTATATTACGATCTCGGGGCTCTGGAGGTATTTACGACACTCCGGGGCGTGCGGTATGCCTATAACGAAAAGGGCGAACTGGTGCGTCCAAAAGACGGCGAACCGATCTATGCGATGAAAGACGGCGTTCCATTTCTGGAAATTGTAAGCCCCAGCTATGAAGAACTGGCGTACAGCCGGAAAGAAAGGCGGTTTGAATACGTTCCGTCCGGGACAAAATTCTATCATCTGGCATCAGACGGAAGCCGGGACAGCGAGGTAGAACCGTACACGGGAATGGCATATGTGACGGAGGAGAAAACCGGCAAAACATTGGTGTGGGTGGTCCGGGTATCGAAGGATCGCTATGAAAATGTGATTGCCAGGGATAAGATAAAGACTGGCCGCGTGGCAACGATGTATGCTGATACGGAACAGGAATACACGATCGGGACATATGACGGAGGTCTGCTGCAGCCCCATGTCAATCCGGTTTTGAATGAAAATGGGCTGCCGGTTTATTACCAGCGTTCCGATCAGACCTATATAAAAGGATATCCCGTTTATGATCGGGATGGCGATTATGTGCGTTACCGATACAGCGATCTTCTCAGAGCTTACAATGCCAATGCATGGGATCTGCAGTTGAAAGCAGCGCTCTATGATATTGGAAATGATCCGGAAAAACGGGAAGATGACCGACCACTGTACCATCGTCAGGGTGAGGCGTATCTGATGGAAAACAGCTGGATAACCGGGGATGAAATGCCAAACGATCCGTTCCATACACGGATCAGAGATGGGCAGGTGGACGTTTTAAAACGCGTCCCGGTGGGAACGTATATTTTAGAGGAGACGCGTGCCCCATCCGGCTATGCGAAACGGATGCCGGCAGGTCTTACGGTAGAGGAAACCTGTGAGGTACAGGAGCTGTACCTTACTAACCGCCCGATCACGGTGCAGATCGAAAAGATCGACGCGCCAGAACAATATCAGCAGCCAGTCCGGGACTATGATCGCATTTTGAATGAATCGGATTCTAAGACCTGGGAGGAAGGAAAAGGGGGGTATACGTTTTCAAGTGTGGAAGGAGCCGTGTTAGCGCTCTATCCGGCAAAAAGAGTTGCGAGTGATGATTTGGAAGCACATCCGTCCGGGTATTATCTGGAAAAGAAAGGGGAACTTCCGGCGAACTGGACAGTACTAGATGAGAGAAACCAGAAAAAGACAGTGACTGCCAAATGGATCGTCGGAAAGACGCCAATGGCATGGGAGGGGATTCCGGCAGGCGATTATATTCTCGGGGAGATAGAGACGCCTCCGGGATATCTGACAAATCAAATAGAGGTGGAAATCCAGGAAACTTCTAAGCTGCAGCTCATCACGATGCGGGAGGATCATATAAAAACCGCCTTTTTCAAATATGAGGAGAAGGATGGAAAAAAAGAATGTCTGCCGAATGCATATGCGGCGGAGCTGACCCTGTACGAGGCAGTGACAGATGAAAATGGAATTGTCATGGAAGCGGATGGAACACCGCGCTATGACCGGGAAAAACGGGTGACGAGCTGGAAGAGCGAAGATGCGAAAGCCTACAGCCAAGGAAGCGACAGCTTTGCAGCCCGCTATCAGAAGCTGTATGCAGAATGTCACACAAGGTTTAACACGGTTGCATGGTGTGGATATACCGCTGAAAAACAGGAAGAAACGGCGACAGAACAGGGCGAATCAGTGCGTCAGCTCTGGAATCTGGGAAATGGTTCGCAGGTGCTTGTTCAAGTAACGAAAAATCTGCAGCCGGATGGAAAAGCAGGCTACAGCTATGATTTCCGCTGGAATTACCAGACGGAGGGGACTCTGGTCAGTTATGATACCTCCGATGGGATTCACCGGATTGATTATTTACCGCTGAATCCGACGAAAAATGATTTGGCTTCGAACAGAAAGAAAGGCTATTACGTTCTGGTGGAGACGAAAACACCAAGCGGCTATCAGAAAGCAACACCGAAGCCGGTGATTGTCGAAGAAACTGCTGAAATTCAGCTTTATGGGCTGGAAAATAGGGCAAAGTCTGTCTATATTTCCAAGCTGGGAAGCTCAGGAGAGGCATCCGAAGAGGCAATTTATCTGGCAGGCGCAGAACTTGCTGTTTTCCGGGCGGCACAGGATGGAAGCCTGATGCAGGAAAAAGAATATTTAGTGGAACGCTGGATTTCTGGATCGGATGGAAAATTTACAGAGGAAGAAGCAGAAAAACAGGAGATTCCGGCAGGCTGGAAGGCAGGGGACTGGAAGCCGCATCGGATTTCTCCGATTGCCTATGGAGTGTATTATCTGGTGGAACTTTCGGCACCGGCAGGTTATCGCCTCATGGAACCTAAGAAATTTACGGTGGCGGCTGCTTCGGGGGAGACAATCGAAGCGGTTAATACGTTGAAACAGGGACGGGTTCGGGTTGAAAAGGTGGATGAGAGAAAGCCAGAGGAAAAACTGGCAGGTGCGGTGTTTGAAGTGAAAAACAGAGAGACGGGAGAAAAGGTTCAGATGGAGACAGACGAGAGCGGTCAGGCGGAAAGCCCGTTTCTGCCAATCGGAACGATAGGGGAGAATGGAAGCTGGATTCCGTACCATTACGAAGTCCGTGAGACGATGCCGCCGGATGGATATCAACTTATTCCGCGCGTGTACGAGGTGCTGATAGAAGATCAGAAGGAATGCGAGGTGCTAACGTATGATCTGACGGTGCCGAATGAAACAACGAAAATCAAAATTTCCAAGCTGGATTTCGATACGGGTCTCTTTGTGTCAGGAGCAAAGCTGGCAGTGTATGAAGCGGGAGTTTTGGATGGTGTGTACACTGAAGCGGGTGAGGCATTGGAAACCTGGATCTGCGATGGGAAAACACACGTGATAGAAGGAAAGCTGATTGCCGGGCACACGTATCTTCTGAAAGAACTGGAAGCGCCGGATGGATACACTGTGCAGAAACCGATGATTTTCACGGTGTCAGATACAGGCAGGGGGATTAACGCAGCCAGAGATGGTGCAAATGTGCTGGAGACAGAGACAGCAGACGGTTTATTTGACAGTATAACGTCTCTGCAGGTGCAGGGAAGAAAAGCGCTTCGTCTGGTGAGAACTCTGTGGGATTTGGACAGTGGGGAAGAACTTGTACTTTCTTCACTGATGGAAGCTTCTGTGCCTTATCTGGAACGAGAAAAATGTGAAAAAGAGGGGGTGGCGGAAGGACATCGTTTCGAATTGCGGGAGATCATTGAGTTCAGTGACGGCAGCCGCCGGACGATAGAAAAAAATACATTCCGTCTGAATTGGGATGAGAACGGACATTATCCGCTGACGCTTCGAACATTAAAAGGAACGAGGTATCGTCTGGAAGAATATCATCAGAAAGAGACAGATGGCAGGGAAGTGGAAAGCTGGATCCCGGAAAACAGAGATGGCCTGGGATATATCCGTGAAATACGAAATCCGGAATACAGCGACCCTTGTGGCATCCGCGCCGTTTCACCGATTGGAAAAGACGGAGCAGCGGTGCTGCCGGGAAGTGTAATTGTATATGAAATTACATATCGGAACCAGTCAGATAAAAAAGAAAATATGAAGATTGGACTGGAAATTCCAGCTGGGTGTGAACTAATGACAGCGGCTTCGATGGGCGGAGCGGAACAAATAGGTGAATCCTGGTATTGGAATATAGAGAATGTGGCAGCCGGATCAGGAGGCATTTTGCGGGTGGCTGTTCTGGTTGGAGAGCATATAAATGAAAACGGACAGGAAAATCATTCTGGTATGACGGTAACGGCAACGATATGGGGAAAAACGGGCAAAAGCTATGAATCCTTCCATCCAATTCTATCTCCGGGCGCAATTGCTATCGCCGGGCGGGTGACGGGAAGTGCCGCGGCGTTGTTAAGGCAGGTAGATATAACATATACGTTATACTTAAAGAATGCGGAGGGAAAAGAGCTTCCAGGCTTGATTTCGTACACAGGTTCTAAATCGGGAACGCTGCGAAGTGGAGGAAGCCTGACGCTTTCTTGTGGCGAATCGGTTGTTTTGACAGGAATGCCGTGGGGAACCAACTATGAGGTTCGGGCACAAGTTCCGGCACAGACTCCGGATGGACTGCCGATCGAGTGGAAGAGTACAGGAAGCACGGGACGGACCTCCCGGCAGGGAAATACAGTGCTCTGGGAATTTCATCAGAATGATCGGTCGGTGCGCGAAGTGCTCAAACGTGGGAATAGATACCGCCTGGTTGAACTGCTGGAACTGGACGGTGGAAAAACGGAAGAGGTGGAGTCGAATCAGATGGTTTTTTCTCTGGGGGACGATGCACAGATAGATGGAATAGGAATGATAGATTCCCCGACAAAGCTGGTCTTTTCAAAGACAGATCTGGGCGGAACGGAGCTTCCGGGTGCTCAGATAGAGATTCTGGATCAGTCTGGAAATGTAATCGAATCATGGATTTCTGCGGATCATCCTCATGAGATAATTGGAACGTTGACACCGGGAAAGAGTTATATAATGCGCGAGACGGGAGCGCCGGATGGATTTGCGTATGCGGAAGAGATTCCATTTACTGTTTCTGAGGATGGAACGGTCGAGCGGATTTCCATGCAGGACAAGCCGACGCACGTGGAAATCACAAAATACAGTGTGACGGGAGAAAAGGAACTGCCGGGGGCGCGGATGGAACTCTGGGAGGAGAAGGAAGGCGGAACCTTGGTTGATTCGTGGGTATCTGATCGGGGCGCCCATGTGATAAAAGGAAAGTTAGACGCTGGAAAAAACTATGTGCTGGTAGAAAAAACAGCGCCGGATGGGTACTGGAAAGCAGAAAAAGTGACATTTACGGTATCACTGGACGGTCGAGTCGATCAGGTGAAGATGTATGACAGACCGACGGAAGTGCAGGTGGAGAAGCGGAAATGGAGGGAGCAGAAAGGAGATAGCGAATTTGTAAAAGGTGCCCACCTGAGGATTTCTGATGAGACTGGAAAGGTAATATTGGAATGGATTTCTGAAGAAAAGGAGAAATGCATACAGGGCATTTTAAAGGAGGGCTGCCGCTATATTCTGGAAGAGCTGGAAGCGCCGGAGGGCTACGAAAAAGCCGAACCAGTTTCATTTACGGTTTCAGAGGGCGGAACGGTGACGGTTGTGCGGATGTATGACCGTTTGAAGCCGGAGAAGCCGGGGCGACCGGGACACGGTCAGCCGGAACATCCAAAGAAAGTGATAGAAGAGCTGAAAGAGGGCTATTTAACAGTTCACGTGCCAGAGTCGATCTGTGGAGATGGGAAAATTGTTCTCGACGGCAGACAGATGAAGCCGCTTCCGAAGATGGGATATGGAGAATCAGCCACCTGGGAAGTAGAAGGTGCTTATCAGGTTGAGGACGAAAAAGAGCGTCTGAATGAAGCAATTTCACTGATTTGGAAGTGGAAACTGGTGATTGGACTGATATGTATGAGCGCTGGGGCAGGGCTGGCGCTCGCAGAACGGCGAAGAAAGGAGGAAAATATAAAAAAGAATATGGAGAGGAATGATAAGGGCAAGGAGGAGTAAAAAAATAAGAGAAAAATCAAAATTGATCAGATGGCAGAAAAAGGGAAGGGAGGGATTTTATGGATCAGATGGCGAAAGGGCTGCTCTTCGGAGCAGCCGTACTGAGCCAGGCGGCTGCGGGATGTTTCCCCGCTGCCGCGGCATCCATCGATCGGGTCAGGATTCGGCTGGCAGCAGAAGAGCTGGATGAAATGGGAATGCCTGTTTTGGAGGCGGAAAGCCGGGACAAGGCATATAGCGTCACTGGTGTGGAACGAATCTCCGGTGATCCGGCAAGCGGACCGGCGATGGATAGGGCAGAGGTGGGAAAAAAAGAAAATGAACAATATAAAGGGAGCATACAAGCCGACTCTGAAAATATAGGTACTAAAGAAGTTTCTTTAGAAGAACGAAAGATAGAAGAAATCCATGCAGAAGAACCTGCTCCGGAAATTCTATACGAAATAGAACTGGAATCCGACGCAGATGATTCTTTTTCCGTCCTTCGCCAGGAGGACATCCAGTTTTCAGGGCTTGGCGCGGTATGCAGCAAGGCAGTTCGGAAAGATAATGGCACTACGTTGCTTTTGACGATCGAATTACAGGATGCCGGAGAGATAATAGGAACGGTGGATGCAGCAGTCTGGGCGGAAAGAGGAATTGGCAGGTGGAAGAAAGCGCCGGGGGCTTCGGCATATTTGGTGATGCTTTACCGGGATGCGAAGCGTGTCGGACATCCGCATCGGACGAGTGCTGAACAGTACGATTTTGTACCGTTGATGCAGACTGCGGGCGTATATCATTTTAAAGTGATTCCTCTGACAAAGCAGGGAAAATGTGGTCAGGCAGCAGAATCAGCATGGAGGAACGTGACGGAGGCAGAGGCAGCTCAAAACCGGGAAGAATGGGGAGGAAAAAAGCCGGGATGGCAGCCAGAAGGGGAAATTCCATCGTATATTTTAAAAGATGGTGCATACCCGCAGATGGATTCTCTTTTGATTGGCGAAAAGTATGAGCAGTTTAATGAAAAGGGGGAAAACGTGTCGCGAACCGTAATATTTTGAGGATTTTCGTATAATTTATAAAAATCAGTTGAAAAAGCAGAAGAAATGTGATAGCATACCTCACATAAGTTCGTTCCTGTTTACTGAACCGTCCTGATGAGTGATCGAAGGTCAGTCAGGCAGGGACACTCTGGAGAGTCTCCAAGAAGGAGCGCCGAAGGTGTAAGACGGATGCACGTCCATGGTATTCGTTGATCTCTCAGGCAAAAGGACAGGGCATACAACCAATCACAATGGAACCAGGGGATGAGTTCTATTGTATGCATATGTTCTACTCTTTGGAGAGCTGATTTGTATCAGCTCTTATTTTATTACTCGATCCCGGATTTACAAAAGAGCCGGAATCGTAACGAAAACATAGAGGAGGATAAAAAATGGACACGATTTTGACACTGGTAAACAAAGGCAATGATTTTCTGTGGAGTTTTCTTCTGCTGATTCTGCTGTGTGGAACGGGCATATATTACACGATTCGTCTCAAATTCATCCAGGTAAGAAAATTTGGCGAGGGCTGCAAGCATGTGTTTGGACATTTCAGCCTGAACGGAGAAAAACATGAAAAAGGGGAAATGAGCCCGTTTCAGTCGATCATGACGGCGATCGCAGCACAGGTTGGTACTGGTAACCTGGCAGGTGCGGCGACAGCGCTGTTTGGCGGCGGTCCGGGTGCAATCTTCTGGATGTGGCTGAGCGCGTTCTTCGGAATGGCGACCATCTACTCCGAGGCGGTTCTGGCACAGACCTACAAGACAGAGGTAAATGGTGAGGTGACAGGCGGACCTGTCTACTACATCAAGGCGGCATTTAAAGGTAATTTTGGAAAGGTATTATCCACTCTGTTTGCTATCTTTATTGTTTTAGCACTTGGGTTTATGGGCAATATGGTACAGTCCAACTCGATCGGTGCTGCGTTTACAGAGGTATTTCAGGTATATGGAATCAATATTCCGCCGATCACGATCGGCCTTGTGCTGGCAGTACTGGCAGGATTCATTTTCATTGGTGGAACCAAACGTCTGGCAGCTGTGGTAGAGAAAGTTGTGCCAGTTATGGCAGGCGTTTACATTGTAGGAAGCCTGATTCTGATTGGTCTTCATATCAATCACGTGCCGACGGCATTTATGATGATCATTAAGGGCGCGTTTGATCCGAAAGCGGTAATGGGTGCTGGTGCTGGTATCACCGTCCGCGAAGCAATCCGTTTTGGTGTAGCGAGAGGACTTTTCTCCAATGAGGCAGGTATGGGTTCCACACCGCATGCTCACGCACGTGCGAAAGCAGAAAGCCCGCATCATCAGGGGCTTTGTGCGATGATCAGTGTCTTTATTGATACATTTGTTATTTTAAATCTGACCGTATTTGCAGTCCTGACAACGGATGCGATGAGCTCCGGCAAGGATGGTACAGCGCTGACACAGGCGGCATTCATGCAGAGTTTTGGAAACTTTGGTTCTATTTTTATTGCGATCTGCCTGCTGTTCTTCGCATTTTCGACGATTCTGGGATGGCATTTCTTTGGCCTGACAAATGCGAAATATCTGTTCGGCGAGGGCGCGGCAAAGGTTTATTCCTTCATCGTAGTGATTTGTATTGTCATTGGTTCTATGTTAAAGGTAAATTTAGTATGGGCTCTGGCAGATTTCTTCAACGCGCTGATGGTTATTCCGAACGTTTTGGCATTACTTGCATTGAGTCATGTGGTTGTGGCGGCTGACCGGAAAGCGGAAGCGATCACGAAAAATGTGACACAGGCATATCAGGTTGCAGAAGAAAAGTAAGAGCAAATAAAGAGAAGATAAAAGGTAACTGTTCAGTAGGTCTGCGCATTTACTGCGCTGACCGTACGAAAACAT
>OFSC01000854.1_pt1 | contig 22856 bp, 18 predicted proteins | sample 1543201 | NCBI WGS metagenome assembly OFSC01 (sample SAMN04209228, study PRJEB22552) | human gut metagenome | biome: gut; material: feces | host: Homo sapiens | place: USA: Oklahoma
ACATGATAACGGACATAACACCAGGTTCTTCGAAACCGTTTTTAGGAATGTTAGCCAGAATACAACCGAATGCGATCGGGGACAACAGCAAAGGCTCGAAACCTTTAGCAATAGCCATATAAAGCAGAAGCAGACCAACGCAAATCATGATTACATGACCGCCTGTCAGTGCAGAGAAGCCGGAGTCTGCCCATACAGAAGACAAAGCAACAAAAAATGCCTCAAACATGTGAATTTTTCCTCCTTGTTTCCCTTAATTGGGATGTTATAAGTGCAAATAAGCTCCACAATAATGCTACAACACTTTCATTTTAACTGTATCACCACAGCCTCCCCTAGTCTACCTGTGGTCTGCTTGGCGAAGCAAGCAGAACATCAGAAAATGTCATTTCTTCTTATGAAGCTGCTTAAAGCAGCAGCACTGCTTTGAAACCTTTTTTCAGCTAAATCTTATTTAGCTTTGGTAGGATCGACTACCTGAATTAAACTCATCAACATGCCTAATCCGATTAGAACTCCAAAGACAATGGTCATGTTGATAATGGCAATCAGCCACGGATTTGTTGTTACAGGACCCACTGTTTATCACCTCTTCCTAAGATAATTAAAGGGGAACTAAGTTCTATAAGCAAGATGCTTATCTTACTTTAATAAGTATAAAGTTATATTTTTTTATCTTCTGTTGCACAGGCCACACTGTTTTCCGTCAAACAGTTACTTTATTTACATAATCGTTTCACTTTAACTTCTATACTATTTCAAAAGTTCATTAATCGTTTTTGTTGCCTGTGCAACAGATTGTCATTTTGAGTTTGCTAAAATAAATACTGCAAAGCAACAATTTAATATCCTCTCAGTTTTCAATTTGTCTTTAGAGAGATTGGGAGAATGCTGAAACGACTGCGAATTTAGTTTTGGCAATAAAAAATAACCAGCTGCGAACTGGTTATTTTTTTGCTTTCAAACAGGCACAGCCTAATGACTGTACGTCTATTTAAAGCTAAACAAAAGCAAAACCCATCCGGTAAAAACCGGACGGGCTTTACTTTTTTAGGGAGAGTTATCACAATACCTGCTTATTTAGCAACAGGGCCAATCATAGCCAGCATAGTACCTGCAGCAACTGCAGTACCGATAACGCCTGCTACGTTAGGACCCATAGCATGCATTAATAAGAAGTTTGCTGGGTTAGCCTTTTGACCGACAATCTGAGATACACGGGCAGCCATAGGAACTGCGGATACACCGGCACTGCCGATAAGCGGATTAGTTTTGCCGCCATCAACCATACACATAATCTTGCCGAATACTACACCGCCCCAGGTGCCTGCAGCAAAAGCAACCAGACCTAAGCAGATAATCAGGATAGTCTGATAGTTCAGGAAGGCTTCGGCACTCATGGTAAGACCGGTACCGGTTGCCAGCATGATGGTTACAGTGTTCATCAATGCATTCTGTGCGGTATCGCTCAGACGGTCCAGGCAGCCTGCTTCTTTGAACAGGTTACCAAGCATCAGCATACCGATCAAAGCTGTTACCGGCGGCAGCAGCAGAGAAATAACGATGGTGCACATAATCGGGAAAACGACCTTTTCAAATTTACTTACCGGACGCAGCTGCTCCATAACAATCTTACGTTCTCTTTCGGTAGTAAACAGCTTCATTACAGGCGGCTGAATCAGCGGTACCAGGGACATGTAGGAATAAGCTGCAACGGCAATAGCACCCAAAAGATGCGGAGCCATTTTAGCTGCCAGATAAATAGCTGTCGGGCCGTCAGCACCGCCGATAATACCGATAGCGGATGCTTCCTGTACAGTAAATCCCAAAGCCATAGCGCCCATCAAAGATACAAATACGCCAATCTGAGCAGCAGCACCTAAAAGCAAGGTTTTAGGATTAGCAATCAGCGGACCGAAGTCGGTCATTGCGCCAACGCCCAGGAAAATCAACGGCGGGAATACTTCATGGTGAATACCGTACATAATAACGGACATAACACCCGGCTGTTCGAAACCGTTTTTAGGAATGTTAGCCAGGATACAGCCAAAGGCAATTGGTGACAACAGCAAAGGCTCAAAACCTTTGCCTATAGCCATATAAAGCAGAACCAAACCAACGCCAATCATAATTACGTTGCCACTTGTCAGAGCAGAAAAACCTGAGTCTGCCCAAACAGAAGCCAAAGCGACGATAAATGCCTCAAACATAGAATAATCCTCCTCTTGGCCCATATCAGGAAAATAAGTGCATTTGTTAATAGATCAGACAAGGAAAAAGTGCATCATTTGCTTCAATGCTTATTTCTAGTAGGGTCAACCAACTGAATCATACTCATGAGTACACCTAAAGCAATGAGCACACCAAAAACGATTGTCATGTTGATAATAGAAATCAGCCACGGATTAGTTGTTACGGAACCCATATAAATCACCCCTTCCAAATAAATTTAAATATAATATTTACCGCAATATGCTTCCGGATATTTGACTTCAAACACCCCTTTTTGCCTTGCTGAATTAAGTATAAAAATAATTCTGCCGTTATTCCGTTGCTTATGTCACACATAATAAACGGACGGTCTTAGTTTACTTACAGATTGTATTCGTTTTAAATTTGTTATTATTATTAAAATTTAAAAAGCACTTTTGTTATTGAGAAGGATTAGTTTACTTATGTAACTTAAAAAAGCAAGCTCTTTGAGCTTGCTTTTCAAATCATAATGACCATTAACTTCTATGCTATTATTTATGTATAAAATTAAAACTATGCATTTTACTGCCTAACACCAGCTATCGAAAATTAAAAACGCCGCTCAAACGAGCGGCGTTTTTTAGCAGCATTACAGCTGTTCGGTTACATTGTCTTCGGCAGTCCCCTTCTTTTTGCGGCTGAAGAAGCGTTCAACAACTACAAAGAGTACAGGAATCAGGAAGATACCAAAGAGAGTAGCGATGGTCATACCACCTACTACGGCGTTACCCATGGATACACGCGCACCGGCGCCCGGGCCGGTAGCAATAGCCAGAGGCAGACAGCCTAAGATGAAGGCGAAGGATGTCATCAGGATAGGACGCAGACGGACATGAGCAGCTTCAACAGCCGCATGTACAACATCCATGCCCTGCTCCATATTCATCTTAGCATATTCGACAATCAGAATAGCGTTCTTTGCTGCCAGACCAATCAGTGTAATCAGACCAATCTGCATATAAACGTCATTCTGCAGGCCACGTGCATACTGTACCAGGAAGCAGCCGAAAACTGCGGAAGGTACAGACAGCAGTACTGCCAGAGGAATTGTCCAGCTTTCATACAGAGCTGCCAGACACAGGAATACGAAAATCAGAGAGATAATGAAAATCTGAGTGGAACGGCTGCCGGCTTCAATCTCATCAAGGCTCTGACCGGTCCATTCGTAAGTATAGGTATTAGGCAGAACCTGCTTAGCAACCTCTTCAATAGCAGCCATAGCCTGACCGGAGGAATAACCGCTGGCAGGGTCGCCGGAAATCTTAATCGCACTGGCACCGTTAAAGCGTGTCATAACAACAGAGCTGTTCTTAGGAGTAGGCTTTACAAGTGTATTCAGCGGAATAGACTTGCCGTCATTGCTGCGTACAAAGAAGTAACGCATATCCTCTACACCGGTACGATATTTTTCATCAGCCTGCATAACAACCTTCCAAGTACGGCCGAAGTTATTGATATCGTTGATTTCGTTACCGCCTAAGAACGCCTGCAATGCGGAATAAACAGTAGATACAGGAACGTTCATGGATTGTGCCTTATCACGGTCAACCTCAAACTGATACATAGGAGTATTGGTGTTCAAGGTAGTGTACAGCATACCGATTTCCGGACGCTTGCGACAAGCAGCCAAAAATTCGTTAGCACGCTCACCCATAGTGTTAACGTCCTCACCGCCAAGGTTCATGAGATAAAGGCTCAGAGTACCGGTACTGGAAGCACCGGGCAGAGAAGGCGGCTGGAAGGCCATAACGGTTGCATCAGGAATCTGTGCGCCCATGCCGAAAATCATCGGAATAACATCCTGTACACTGTTGCTGCGCTTGCTGTAGTCCTCCATAGTAACTACGGCCAGGCCGGCGTTAGCCTTCTGGCCCATGGACAGGATATCAATACCGCTAACCTCCATAACGTTTTTAACGCCGGGAAGCTTTCTCATCTTTTGTGCAAGGCCTGCCATAATCTGCTGCGTACGGTTACTGGAAGCACCCTCAGGCAAAGCGATGGATACAGCAGTCATGCCCTGGTCCTCGTTCGGTACAAAGCCTGTCGGCGTTGCCTTGGCCAGGAAACCGATGCAGATAACAACAACAACAAGACAGGTCAGAATCAGTTTAGATTTACGGATGCAGCCTTCAACGTTTTTCACGTATTTAGCCAACGTTCTTGCAAACCAATCGTCAAATGCTTTTACAGCCTTGCCGATAAAGCCCTTCGGTGCCTCCTCCTTCTTCACCAGAATCAGGGAGCAGAGCGCAGGGGTCAAAGACAACGCAACAATCGCCGAAAGCATCATGGATACAGAAATCGTAATCGCAAACTGCTTGTACAATTCACCGACAGTACCGCCGGTGAAGGCTACAGGAATAAATACCGCAGACAGTACGAAGGCAATAGCCACAACAGGGCCGGAAACCTCGTTCATAGCGCGGTAGGTTGCCTCCTTAGGAGACATACCGTTTTCCTGAATATGATGTTCAACCGCTTCTACTACAACGATAGCGTCGTCGACAACAAGGCCGATAGCCAGAATCATTGCAAAAGCAGTAAGAGTGTTGATAGTAAAGCCCAAAATTACAAAGGAAGCGAAGGTACCAACCAAGGATACCGGTACAGCCAGAATAGGAATCAAGGTTGCACGCCAGCTGCCAAGGAACATAAATACTACCAGAATAACCAGAATCAAGGCTTCGACGAAGGTATGAGCAACCTTCTCCAGAGATTCGGTAATAAACTGGGTGTTATCCTGAATAACGACCAGCTTCATATCATCAGGGAAACGGCTTTCTGCGTCCTTTAATACCTCGCGGATATTCTTAACAGTTTCGATTGCATTCGCATCGGATGTCAAGGATACCGGGAATACAACGGAATCACCGCCGTTTAGCTTGCTGACGATAAGGTCATTACGCGGACCTTCTTTAATAGTTGCGATATCCTTCAGCTTCAGGTTATCGCCATTATTGGAACGGATAATTACGTTACCGAATTCCTCAGGTGTATTCAGACGACCTTGAGCACTTGCAGAATAGGTACGCTCCTGCTTGTCAACGGTAGGACGGTTACCGATAGAACCAACCGCTGCCTGAATGTTTTGCGTTTTGATAGCGTTGGAAACATCGGTTACGGTTACGCCCAGCTGTGCCATTTTTTCAGGATTCAGCCAGATGCGGACTGCATATTCCGGACCATATTCGCCAACTGTAGATACGCCCTTAACACGCTTTACTGCATCAAGGAAGTTTGCATCCGCATATGTTCTTAAGAACATAGCATCATAAGTATTTTTCGGAGAATAAAGACCAAAATACATAATGGTCTCGGCAGATTCCTTAGCAGTGGTTACACCGTAGCCAGAAACCTCGCTCGGCAGAGAGCTGGTTGCCTGAGATACACGGTTCTGAACCTCTACAGAAGCGATATCTGCGTTTTTCTCCAGGTTGAATTCAACATTGAGCTTGTATTCACCACTGGAGGTACTTACAGAGGACATGTTCAGCATATTTTCTACGCCGCTGACCTTCTGCTCAATGGTCTGTGCTACAGCCTTTTCAACGATATCGGCACTTGCACCGACATAGTTGGTGTTTACGCTGATACGCGGTTTGGTAATGTTAGGATATTGGGCGATAGGCAGGCTAAAGCCGGCAATCGCACCCAATAAGGTAATAATAATCGCCAGTACTATCGCAAATACCGGGCGATCAATAAAGAAACGAGCCATCTAGCCAACCTCCTTATTGCTTCTTGCCGGCAGTAGCACTGTTGTCAACAGTAGTATCCAGATCAGCCTCAGTCATCGGCTGCGGGTTAACCTGAGCACCCTGTCTGATCTTACCGGTGCCTTCAACTACGATTGTCTCATCGCCGGTCAGACCGCTTTCAACCATATAGAAACGGCCAACGGAAGGACCAAGAGTTACTTCCTTCATGGTAACCTTGTTATCGCTGCCAACAACATAAACAAATTTCTTGTACATCAATTCAACAACTGCACGCATAGGAATCAAGAGAGCATCTTTTTTGGTGCCTGCGGTTGCCTGTACGTGAGCAAACATGCCGGGCAACAGACGATGTGCAGGATTTCTGAACAAAGCCTTAACTGTCATGGTACCGGTGTTATCGTTGATACCGCGGTTAACCTCTGCAACAGTGCCTTTCAAATCATAGGTACTGCCATCGCTCAAAACAACAGTCAGGTTGTCAAGAGAAGCAGCGCCGCTGTTATCATGAGCACTGGAAAGCTTCAGATATTCCGGCTCAGCAATGCTGAACTGTACAAATACCGGGTCAGTATTGCTGATTTTGGCCAGAGTAGTCTGACCTGCGGTTACATAGTTACCAACCTCCAGCGCGGTAGTATCAATGCGTCCGCTGAACGGAGCGGAAACGCTGGTATCGGTCATGTTAATCTGCGCATTTTCCAGAATTGCTTCCTGCGCATTTACAGAAGCCTGTGCCTGGTCACGCTGCATAATAGCGTTATCCAGAACCTGCTTGGAAATTGCATTCTGTGCATACAGAGTGCTGTAACGCTCTGCATTCAGAGCTGCGTTAGCCAAAGCCGCACGGGCATTAGCCAGGCCTGCCTGCGCGTTAAGCACGTTGGCCTGATAAGTACGCTGGTCAATAGCATACAAGGTCTGGCCTGCACTTACATTGTCACCGCCCTTGAAATACTTGGCTGTAATCTGGCCGCTTACCTGAGCCTTCAGCTCCATTTCCTGCTGAGCCTGTACAAAGCCTGTATAATCATATACCAGAGGGGTGTCACGCTTAATAACCTTCATGGTTTTAACCAAAGCTGCCTTATTGCCGCCCTGCTGCTGTTTTTGACCACAGCCTGCAACGCTCAGTACAAAGGTTGCCGCCAGCGCCGCAGCCATTGCTTTTCTCGCACGGCCGGAGCGAATAAAACTTAACATAAAAAAAACCTCCTTCACCTTCACTCTGAAACTACTCAATATATATAATGACAAATTAGACTGCTATATTGTCGATAGCACCTTTACCTGAAAATATTCCTGCTCCAGTTTCAGAATATTACTATTATAATGGACATTTTTCAGAAAAGCAAACGTCATTTAAACAGTTTTCGCCGCTTTTTCTTGCATTTTCTTTACTTAGCTTCGTCTCACAAATTATACTGACTGGTCAGTCAACTTTTACTGTTCAACAGTTCTTTTTTCAGCAAAAATTTATGCAGATTACCCAAAGCAAAACCCGATACCTGGTCAACTCCGTCAATACGCTGCATCAAAAACAGGTTATCTCCTTCAATATACCATTCTTCAGGCAGTCTGTCCTTATATACAACCTTCTTATTGGTATTCAGCAGATTAAGCAGCGGCAGCAAATCCTTATCCTTTACGTTGAGCACTTCATCCAGGCTGATTTTTTCGGCAGTCTGCGGATTAACATTTACCTGATGATGGATAAAGCTGTTTTTACCGCTAATCAGCTGCAGGCTAAGAATCTGCTCATCAGCACGCATCACCTTAAAAGCCATATCTGCCTCACCCTTGTAAAAATGCTCCAGATATTCTTTGCACTCATTCTGCAGCAGCTTATTCATTTTATTTTGCAGCTCTACGTCCTTGCCGGCAAAAACCGGGAAGGTCGCCTCACCGCCGGGAACTACCATCTTACGCACCAATATAGTGCCGGCAGCAAAATCCTTGCCATCATTTACGGTATTATCCTTAGGCGTAGGCGCGAGCGTCATAATAGTCAGGGAAAACTGCTTCCATTCCTTAGTTTTCTTGTCCTGCTTCCAGATAGCGCCCACATCTGCCAGAGGCTGCTTTTTCTGCACCAGCTGCTGACAGCCCAACAATTCATCTGCGCCGTCATTATCTACATCGTGTGCTACGAGAGAATGTAAGCCGCCATACTCCAGCTTGCCGTCTTCAACCTCACTGCCTGCTGCCGGTGTCAAATCCGACTTATTGCCATCGATTAAAGCTACATGCATTTTACCGTCCTTAGCAAAAGCTTGCATCACCAGTCCCATGCTTTCGGCAGCGCCAAAGACCTCACGCACATTTTTCTTATTGGCAAAGGAAAGCACACGGTATTCGCTTGGCGCATGCCAATCTCCTTGAGCAGCACTCACCAGCAGCTGCTGTCTGGCGCTTTTGCCCGCCCACAGCTTAATAGGCTGCAGCTGGCAATTATATCCTCCCTTAATAGAAGGTGCATGAGCCGTCAAAAGCTTCTTGTCCTTATCCTTAATCATAATAAGCAGATCATTGGCGTAACCGTTAGGCAACCGGTCACCCCAAAGCTCGGCAGTAACAGTCTGCTCTGCAGTCAGCTGCAGCGGCACCTGCGCCAACAGCGTGTCAGCGGCTGCAGCAATAGTGCTGCAGAAAATTACGCTGCTGCAGGCCAGGCCTTGCACCATCCATTTTATCTTCACGTCTTCACGTCCTTTCTTCAAACGTACTATTATATTATAGCATTTTTTTGTTATAAGTAGCTGTTAAAACACAGATTTTTTACATAAAGGTACCACAAACATCGGCAAATTCTGTTGCATTTCGTACAAAAAGGCTTTTTCTTATTTCTCAAAACGATTTTTTCATTAATATTACTGCTTTTTATTGTTAAATAGTGTAGAATAAAAGCGGTATTTTATGATTTTTGGGGAGAAGGGAAGGATTTATTAATGAAGAAAATTGTTGCTCTTCTGCTCAGCCTTTGCCTATTAGTATTAGCTGCAGGCTGTGGCGGTAACGATTCAAAAAAAGACACACCCAAAGAAAAGACTAAGGTAAGCCTTGGCATGCTGCGCCTGACAAGCAGCGCTCCTTTATTTATTGCTATGGATAAGGGCTTCTTTGCTGAAGAAGGTATTGAAATCGAACCACAATGGTTTGATGCCGCTCATCCGATTGCCGTATCCACTGCTTCCTCTAAGGTTGATGTCGGCGCTACCGGCATTACGGCCAGCCTCTATAACATGGCAGCCAACGGACAAAAGCTTGGCATTGTTGCGGATAAAGGACGTGAACAAAAAGGCTATTCCTCTTCTGCACTGCTTGTGACCACCGACAACTACAACGCCGGCGTAAAAAGCCTGAAGGATTTGAGGGGCAAGCGTATCGGTATTACGCAAAAGGGCTCTACCTTCCATTATATGCTTGGCAGAATGCTGGAAACCCAGGGCATGAGCCTCAATGATGTGGAAATTGTTCCCCTGAGCAAGCTCAGTGCTGTTATGGCTGCTCTGGAAAGCAAGCAGATTGATGGCTGTATCTTAAACGAGCCTAACATCACCAAGGTGCAAAAAGCAGGCTACGGCAAACTGGTCGTACAGGTTGGCGACGTTATTCCTTACCAGACCTCTGCTATCTTCTACTCACCTGACTTTATGAAGAATAAGGATGCGGCTGTACGCTTCATGCGTGCTTACAACAAGGCCTGCAACTATTACTACGAAGCTGCAGTAGAAAAGAAGGATGCCAAGAAGCTCGAAGAGGTTGTTAATATTGTAGCTAAATACGTTAAGGCTCCGGCTGAAGACATTAAAGCAGGCCTGCCCTATATTGATAAGGACGGCAAGCTGCTTGTCAGCGATATTGCAACCCAGATTAAATGGTACACCGACAACAAGATGATTTCCGGCACACTGGATGCGAAGGATGTTGCCAACACCAGCTTTCTGGATGAAGCAATGAAGAAATAAACTATTGTATTAAAGCAAGACTGGCGTAAATGTAACAGCTGCAAAATGCGTTGACGATGCTTTAGCACCAAAACGCTGCGACTGATATATTAGCGCCAGTCTTTTTGGAGGATGGTAGAAAATGAAATTAGAAATCGCAAATATCTGCAAGGATTTCACCACCAGCGGTAAGCTGCTTCCTGTTTTGCAGGATATTAACCTCAGCATTAATAAGGAAGAATTTGTAGCATTGGTAGGACCGTCCGGCTGTGGTAAATCAACCTTGCTCAATATAACCGCCGGACTTTTGGAGCCCACAAGCGGTAACGTAAAATTTACTGATGTCGCCGCGGGCTATGAGCCTCGCATGAGTATCGTCTTTCAGGAAACAGGCCTCTTCCCCTGGCGTAATGTGCATGATAATATTGCCTTCGGTTTGGAAACAGCAGGCATGAAAGCAGACGAAAAGGAAGCACGCATTAAGCATTACATTGAGCTTGTAGGCTTAAAGGGCTTTGAAAAATCCTTCCCACACCAATTAAGCGGCGGTATGCGTCAGCGCGTTGGCATTGCCCGTGCTTTAGCTATCGAGCCTGACCTGCTGCTGATGGATGAGCCGTTTTCTGCCTTGGATGCGCAAACACGCACCATCATGCAGGAGGAGCTGGTAACGCTGTGGGAAAAGACACGTCTGACCACGCTATATGTTACACATAATATTCAGGAGGCAGTAATGCTTGCTGACAGAGTGGTACTGCTTTCGCGTCGCCCTGGAAAGGTCAGCAAAATACTGCAGATTGATATTCCGCGTGCCGAGCGTGCTAAGCCTGAGCACACAGACGAAATTGCGGAATTTGTCCGTATCATCTGGGAGCATATCAGCAAGGATGCGCGTGCTGCCTTAATGGAGGTGGAAGACAATGCCTGAAAAGAACACTGCTGCGAGCGCAGCTAACGAATATATTGTACGCAACCGTATGACGCATTGGCAAAAGACCTATCCGCATTGGGTAAGCGCTGCTTCCATCGTCGTCCTGCTGCTCTTTTGGGAGGCTATCTGCCGCTGCGGCCTGGTTTCTTCTCTGTTTTTGCCGGCACCGAGCCAGATTATCAGCGCCCTGCTTGCTATGCTTGCTGACGGCGAAATCGGCGTTAGTCTGGCCGCCAGCATATACCGTATCCTAATCGGTTTTGCTGTCGGCAGCCTTATCGGCCTTGCAGTCGGTCTTGTTACCGGTACCTCGGCGCTCGCAGATAAAATCGGCAATCCTATAGTCAACGCGCTTTACCCTATCCCTAAAATCGCTTTGCTGCCGTTGTTTATTCTTTGGCTGGGAATTGGCGAGCTGTCGAAGGTAACGATTATTGCTCTCGGCGTCTTCTTTCCGGTAGCAATGAACACCTACAGCGGTGTCAAAAATGTTGATATACTGCTTATCAAGGTCGCAGTCAGCTTTAACGCCAGCTGGTGGAAAACGATGAAAAGTGTTGTTCTGCCTAACGCCTTACCTATGATTTTCGCAGGTCTGCGCCTTGCTGCCGGCACATCTCTGTTGCTGCTGGTAGCTGCAGAAATGATTGCCGCCCAGGTCGGCATCGGTGCTCTTATCCTGCATTACGGCGATTTGATGATTACCGACCGCTTGATGGCCGGAGTTATTGTATTATCCTTGCTCGGCCTGCTCTTTAACCTGTTCCTGCAATGGTTGGAGCGAAAGGCTATCCCCTGGAAGAACTGAGAAAAGCACAAAAGCACTGTCTGCTCACTGATATTCTTATATCAGATAGAGCTGACAGTGCTTTTTCTTTTTCTGCTAAAATCTTACAACAGCTTCTTAAAATACTGTTACGCTGATACACAAAAACTGCTTTCTGCTAAGCTATTACTGCAGCCTTGCCGAAGCCTCTTTTAAAACTGCTGTCACGGTTTCCGGCGGCAGCTCGCCTATCTTCTTGATCAGCTCAGGCTGCTTGGGATGTTCGGCAATAACCTTCTCCATCAACACCATGTCCAGCCAATGGCCGTGCTTGAAGCCTGTATTATTGAAGGTACCAATAATTTTATAGCCACACGCCTCATGCATTTTGACGCTGTGCTCATTGCTGGCAGTAATGCAGGCATAGGTCACAACTATTCCCTGCAGGCGCAGTAAAGCTTCCAGCGCTACGTACATAACCTTGCCTAAGCCACATCCCTGCCCCTCAGGTGCCAGATAAATCGTTACCGCGGCACCCCACTGATAGGCAGCACGCTGCATATAAGGATGGGCATAAACATAACCCAACAGTCTGCCATCATGCTCACAAACTATATAAGGATAGTGCGCAGAAATATTTTTGATTCGCTCTGTAAATTCTTCTACCGACGGTACCTCATATTCAAATGATACATCACTGAGCGTCCTGTCGCTGCTGATGACAAAGGGCGCGTAAATTTCCAGCAGCTTTTCGGCATCGTCAGGCTTCGCAAAGCGAAGCGTATACTTCATCGACATTTTATCGCTCCACCTTTACTTCAAACATTCTGCTCCACGGCAGCGTAAATTTATATTCTTCGGCAGTATTGCCCATATACGGCTTGCTTACCTTGTTGATTTCCCGGGTAATAAACTCTTCCGCCGCAGTACGCTGCTCCTCATTCAGTCCGCTGTTGGGCCAATAGTTAGGCCAGATAAGCTGCTGGTAGGTTTGCATGCGCACATTCGCCTGATATGCCCAATCATCAAGATAACGCACATTAAGCAGATTTTCTCTTGCTTCCGGCGGCAGCTGCTTATGCAGCAGTCCCTGCGCCAGAGCAAAGCCCAAGCTGTTGCCCGCGGTATTCCAACCGCCGTAGGATGCCAGACGATAAGCGAGCTGTTTATCAAACAATGTCTTTACCAAAGCATTGTCCGCACCATTGCCAAAGCGAATGTCCGCCACAGTCACAGGATGATTATGCTTAAGAATGCGTTCAACCTTATTGACGAAATTTACGGTAGCAGGCAATGCCTTATAGCTGTTGCTTGCATCGGATGCCTCATGCGTCACACCATCGGCAGGAGTGTTGACTGCCAAAACCAAATCCGCATTTTTGCGCGAATATACTGGGAAGGCACCTGCCGCGTAGATATGCTGCTTAGCGCTCACGGCCACAGTATCATCCTCGTAGGTAGGCACAGTTTTACCGCCCTTGCCTGCAGCATAGGTTACATTTACCAAAGGCAGCTCATACTGCAGACGGTTGGCAGCACGGCTCAAAAGCAGCAGGCCAAGCTGATCTGCGCCAGCGAAGAAACGGATTTTCTCCTTCGGCAGCTCATTTACCAGAATATCCATCTCGCGTGCTTCCCTATGTGCCTGAGAATAGGCTGCAGTATCATCACGTCCGATAAGCATATAGTCAAAATCGCCGCTTTCCACACCATGCAACAAAAGCTCTGTGGCGCGGATATTGTTGTTACGGCGTGTAAACATATCAGCAAGTATTTCCCGGGGAATGCTGCTGCGCAGTTCCGCCAGCTCCTTGACCTCTTTACGCTTAATCTGCTTAAGCTCCAGCTTGTCCTCCAGCTCTCCCAAACGGAAAATCTTAGGACCCCATTCCTTATAATATGCAGGCTCTGTCGGCGCACTGCTGGCCTTAGGCGAACGCATAATAGTGGTAAAAACATAAACCTTCTGCCCACTATGCTGCTTTTTCAGCTCTACCAAGCGTTCGGCACGCTGCTGCAGAAGCTCCGGCGAGATTTCATGCGTACGCGACGCTACCAGGCCGCCATAAAGCAAAGCATCGGAAGAAGCAACAATGGCTACCGATTCACCGGCCTTAGCCTCTAGCCAGTTAAAAAGCTTTTCCGGCTGCCCTGCTGACTGAGCATCGGCAATATATTCGGCCGGCGGCAGCTGTACATCCCAGCCTGCAGCCTGCATCGTCTGCACTGTGTAATCAAGGCACACCGGTCTGTTGTCCATGGGTATATATAACAGAGTGCCCTTAGCGGCAAATGCTGTATGAGTAGTCAACAGTAAAGCGCAAAGCAAAACACTTCGCAAAACCTTCATCATTTTTATCACTACCTTTAACTCTTTCTAAGCAGAGATATTCCTCGCCTTAATAGAATTTCTACAGCAATCAATAAAATTCCTGCGTTGACTTATAATTTCTTCTTGCATCTCTCGGTTATAATAAAAGCTCATCGCAAAACAAAAGCTCCCTGCTTCAAGGTATACCTTGAAACAGAGAGCAAAGCTACGTTATAAAATTAGCTTAAGCGTTAGCAAATCTGCTTAAGAAATCCTGGGTACGTTTATTCTTCGGATGCGTAAACAGCTCCTGCGGCTCGCCTTCCTCAGCAATTACGCCTTGGTCGATAAAGATAACACGGTTAGAAACGTCACGGGCAAAAGCCATCTCATGAGTTACGATAACCATCGTCAGGCCTTCCTTAGCCAGGTCGCGGATAACGCGCAGAACCTCGCCAACCATTTCCGGGTCCAATGCGCTTGTCGGCTCGTCCATCAAAAGAACCTCCGGCTCCAGCGCCAGCGCACGTGCGATTGCCACACGCTGCTTCTGACCGCCGCTCAGCTGGTGCGGTTTGGCATTTACATAAGTATCCATACCAACATGCTTCAGATATTTCAGTGCAGTTGTGCGAGCTTCCTCCTTGCTTTTGCCAAGGACCTTAACCTGACCAACCATGCAGTTTTCCAGTACAGTCATATTATTAAACAGGTTGAAGGATTGGAATACCATGCCTACCTTAGTACGATACATAGTGAGCTTTTTGAAAGCTTCATTTACATCCGTACCACGGTAATCAATAGTGCCGGCAGTCGGATGCTCCAAATAGTTCACGCAGCGGATGAGCGTAGACTTGCCGCTGCCGGAAGGGCCGATGATGCAGACAACATCACCGCGACGTACATCAAAGCTGATGCCCTTTAAAATTTCACGCTCGCCAAAGCTTTTCTTTAAATCATGGACTGATAGCAAAAGTTCCTTTTCCATAGCTTAGTACCGTCCTTTCGGCTTCTTAGTAGGCAGAGGAATATCACCGCAGGGATCCATCATCGGGTCATAGGTAACCAGCTGATAATCCTTAGGGCCATCCATCTTGCTTTCCAACCAGCGCAGCAGGCGGGAAGCGGTAAAGGTCATAATAAAGTAAATTACGCAGGTAATGAAGAAAATTTCAAAGTATTTGTAGTACACGCCTGCAGCAGACTTGGAAGCAAAATACAGCTCTGTTACGGAAATAACGTTCAATACAGAGGTATCCTTAATATTGATAATCAGGTTGTTGCCCAGCTGCGGCATAACGTTGCGCAGAGCCTGCGGCAGAATAACGCAGCGCATAGTCTGGATATGATCCATACCGATAGCAATTGCTGCTTCCTTTTGTCCCGGGTCAACAGATTCAATACCGCCACGCACAGTTTCTGCCATGTATGCACCGGTATTGATAGAAACAACCAAAAAGCCGGCAAACAGCGGTGACATATCGATATCAAACAGGCTCATTGCACCGTAATAAACAACCATAGCCTGTACAATCATAGGTGTACCGCGAAATACCTCTACGTAAGCGTCTAATAAGCGCTGCAAACAGCGCACCAAAGTTCTCTTAACCTTGCTGTCATTATCCTCCAAAGGAATTGTTTGGATAACACCGACAATAAGGCCGATAATACAACCGATAAATGTGCCTACTACTGCCAGCAGCAGAGTGACAACCGCGCCCTTCAGCAGGACAGAGCCATATTGCTGCAGCAGGTAAACTACCCAGCCAAAAAATGTTTCCGGCATTACATACACCACCTTAATTTAATACAAAAAGAGGCGACAAGCGCCGCCCCTTGCAAATGGCGTAACTCGTTATTGCAACGCAGCTATTCCATTCCTATACAGCTTATTTTGCCAAAGGCTGTTTCTTAATAGCTTCATCCATAATTTTGTTGAAGTCAGCCTCGGTCATACCGCTCAGAACCTTGTTCATAGCGTCTGCCAGTTCCTTGTTGCCTTTTTTAATAGCAATGCCGATTTCAACATCCTCTTTGGAGGTTTTGAAGCCTTTGTCTTCAGGGAAGGTTACCATGGTCAGATCAGGGTTAGCAAAAGCAGCAGCCTTAGCAGTCGGGATATCGGTTACAATCAGGTTGCATTTACCGGATTTCAGAGCAACAATCATGCCAGGAACATTGTCGATAGCAGGCAACTTTTTAACGTCCGGAACCTGGTCAATCTGGTCATACCAGATGGTATTCAGCTGAGAGGTAGCAACGGAGCCTTTAAGGTCGGCAACGCTCTTAGCCTGAGCTTGCGGAGAATCCTTTTTAACCAGAGCTACTACAGTTGCATAGTAGTAAGGTTTAGTGAAGTCAACAGACTCTTTACGTTTGGAGGTAATGGACATGCCGGCAATTGCAGCGTCAATTTTGCCGCTTACTACTGCGGGAGCAAGGCCATCCCATTCAATTTTGTGAATTTCCAGATCAGCGCCCATGGAATCAGCTAATTTTTTAGCAATCATAACGTCATAACCGTAAGCATATTCGTTAGAGCCGGCGATTTTTACAGCGCCGCCGTCAGCAGACGGTTGGGACCAGTTGTACGGAGCGTATGCGCATTCCATACCAACCTTCAATACCTTTTTGCCGCTGTCAGCTTTTTTATCGCTACCGCCGCAGCCTGCGGTAACAGCCATTGCAACAACCATAGCGCCGCACAGAGCAGCTTTTAAAAATTTCTTCAAGTTCATCAAGAACACACCTTTCATTGTGAAATTGTCTATTAAACTATGTAATACTTTACTATATTGCTGTCAAAAAAGCAAGCTTTACAGCAAAGATATAATGTATACATAAGCCTTGTACATGAAAGCCGTACTATCTCCCTCAAGACACAGTACGGCTTGAAATGCTTAAGCTTATTTTTTCAGTCCGTTAATAATACGTTCCATAGCTTCGATGGTATTTTCACGGCTGCCGAAAGCAGTCAGGCGGAAGAAGCCTTCGCCCATTTTGCCGAAGCCTGCGCCAGGAGTTCCTACAACCTGCAGTTTTTCCAGCAGGAAGTCAAAGAATTCCCAGGAGCTCATGCCGTTCGGGCATTGCAGCCAGATGTACGGAGAATGTACGCCGCCATAATATTTAATGCCAACCTTATCAAAGCCTTCCATGATAATACGTGCATTTTCCTGATAGTAAGCAATGCTTTCGCGGCATTGTTTAATGCCTTCTTCGCTGAACACCGCCTCTGCACCGCGTTGGATGATGTAAGGAACACCATTGAACTTAGTGGTCTGGCGACGCAGCCACATTTTGTTCAGTTCCATTTCCTTGCCACTTTCGGTTTTACGAACCAGTGCATGAGGAACAACGGTATAACCGCAACGGGTACCGGTAAAGCCGGCAGTCTTGGACAGAGAGCACAGCTCAATAGCGCATTTTTTAGCATCTTCGATAACGAAAATGCTGCGCGGAATTGCCGGATCGGTTACATATGCTTCATAAGCAGCATCGTACAAAATAACAGCATCGTTTTTCAGTGCATAAGCAACCCACTCTTCCAACTGCTCTTTGTTATAAGCAGAGCCGGTCGGGTTGTTAGGAGAGCACAGATAAATTACGTCAGCCTTTACCTTTTCGTCCGGCATCGGCAGGAAATCATTTTCCGGCTTGCCTTCCATATAAATAATGTGACGGCCGCACATAATGTTGGTATCCAGATATACAGGGTATACCGGGTCAGGAATCAGGATAGTGTTTGCATTACTGAAAATATCGGTGATATTAGCGCAATCGCTCTTTGCACCGTCGCTGATAAAAATTTCATCGCTTTCCAGGGTAACGCCGAAGGAAGCATAATATTTTACCAGTGCTGCATGCAGAAAATCATAGCCCTGTTCAGGACCATAGCCACGGAATGTAGACTGTACGCCCATTTCTGCTACAGCCTTCGCCATTGCATCAACAACACATTTTGCCAGCGGCAGGGTAACGTCACCAATGCCCAGGCGGATAATCTTTTTGTCTGGATGTGCCTCAGCATATGCGCTTACCTTGTGCGCAATATCAGCAAAAAGAAAGCTTTCTTTTAAGTTACAATAGTTTTCGTTTACAAATGCCATTGAAAAACCCCCATTATTAAAATCATTTTAAATTTATAGCAAACGCCTGAAAAATTACTAGCTGCAAGCATTGCGATACCTGCAGCCAGTAGTTCAAGCAATTTGTTTACTCGTTGATAACGCTCTCAGGAATATCAATTACGCCGTCAAATACTGCGACTGCGTTGCCCTCCAGGGTAACATGGTCATTCAGCTCATGCGTAACCTTGAGCAGACCGCCTTTGCAATGTACATTGAGCGGTTCGCCCTTCTTGCCTGCTTTGTTCAGCATAATGCAGGCTACGGTAACAGCGCTCGCACCGGTGCCGCAGGCCCAGGTTTCGCCGCTGCCACGCTCCCAAACGCGGAACTTAACTGTGTTTTTGTCCAAAACCTGTACAAATTCAGTATTCACGCCTTCCGGGAACAGCTTATGATGTTCAAATTGCGGTCCCAGCTCCTCCAGATTCAGGCTGTCCACATCATCCACAAAGGTAACAAAGTGCGGATTGCCCATAGAAATTGCCGTACCGTTATAGAAAACCTTTTCTTTGGTTACATCATCATGATTATCATTCAGAACAATTGCCTGGTCAACGAAAATATAATGGTCGCAGTTCATCGGAATTTCGGTAGCACGGAAAACAGGCTTGCCCATATCTACCTTCGCACCTACAACCTCACCGTTTTCGACAACCATTTCAATTTCCTTTACACCGGAAAGTGTTTCCAGCGTAATAGTAGTTTTATCGGTCAGACCTTTGTCATGCACAAATTTAGCTACGCAGCGCACGCCGTTACCGCACATCTTGCCTTCGCTGCGGTCAGCGTTGAACATACGCATTTTGAAATCAGCAACGTCAGATTTGCAAACGCAGATAAGACCGTCACTGCCAATACCAAAGCGTCTATGACTTACATATTCGGAAATAGCGCCCGGGTTCGGCAGCATCTCCTTGGTGCAGTCTACATAGACATAATCATTACCAGCACCATGCATTTTTGTAAATTCTATTTTCATGGCCCTTCCTCCTTTGAATCCTCTTTACTCATTATAACAAAAATATACTGAAATTCCAACCGGATAAACAATAAAGTTAGCATTAGCGCACAAAAAAGCCGGCACATTTGCATACCGGCATATTACAATGAGCAGTATTTCCTTTTTATCAGCAATATATTCACTTACAACAGCATTTTACAGCAAAAATTGCGCCTTAAATTATTTATGCAAATCTTTTAGACGGTCTGCACCACATCAGCGCAGCAAAAATCAGCACAGCGGTCACACCCATGCTTACAGGATAAACATACATTAAGGTACGGAAATCATGATACACCGGGAAAACAAAGGCAACCCACAAGAAGCGTACACCGCAGACACCTAAAATCGTAAGCAGTGACGGTAAAAACGATATGCCGAAGCCACGCAGATAACCGGACATAACATCATACGAAAGGCTGAAAATGTAGGCACAGAATACAATAGAAGCCCTGATATAACCAAGCCTGATAACCTCGCTGTCATCATTGATGAGCGCAATAAGCCTGTCTCCGAAGAGAAATACGATAAGCATACAAAAGCCTGTACAGATAACATCCTCCAGCAGGCATAAGCGTAAAATCTCACGGCAGCGGGCCATCTGTCTGGCGCCATAATTCTGTCCGACAAAGGTCGTACACGCCTGTGTAAAGGAGCTGAAGATACTGAATGCTACCATTTCCAGAATCAGTGAAGCACTAGAGGCTGCAATGACCTCTGTTCCCAGGCTGTTGATAGCCCCCTGAATAACAACATTCGCCAAGCTGAAAACTGCGCCTTGGATGCCTGCAGGCAAGCCGATGCTTACAATTTCTTTCAGCGTAGGCATATCAAGGTGCAGCTTACTCCATTCCAATTTAATTATAGAATTTGTTTTCAGCAATAAGCGAAGCAGAATCAAAGCAGAAACCGCGTTAGCCAACACTGTAGCAATCGCTACACCGGTAACATCCAGCTTGCATACGCAGACGAAGAATAAATCCAGCACAATATTAACCAGGCTGGCTGCAATAAGCGCCATCAACGGTTTTTGCGTTTCACCGATACTGCGGAAAATAGCAGCTTCAAAATTATACAGCAAAATAATCGGCATACCTAAAAAATATATTCTGAGGTACATCACAGCTGAAGGTAAAACTTCTGCCGGAATTTCCAGCAAACCTAAAATCGGCACAACAGCAAACTGTGCAAAAACAGCAACCGCAATACCGATAATCAGCGAAAGCAGTACAGCAGTATGCACCGCCTTCTTTACGCCTTCCGTATCACGTCTGCCGATAGACTGCGCAATAACAACATTAGAGCCCAAGGCCAGGCCCAAGAACAGAAAAATAATCATACCGATAATCGGCAAATCTGTTCCTACGGCAGCCATTGCCGCTGTTCTGTCGCTGTTAGCAAAGTTGCCGGCAATTACTACGTCTGTCGCCGTAAAAAACTGCTCCAGGATAGCTGTTGCAGCTACCGGCATAGAAAATTTAAATATTTTATCCCATAAGGAACCATTAAGCATGTCCATGCTTGTCCGCATATCTTCAATACCTTCTCTTTCTTTTATCTAGTGATAGATATTATAATACTAAATTTAGGCAATAGCAAATTGATATTTTCTATGCCCGGTTATAGTTATAAGGCATATGATAAGCAATACTTAACATACAAAAAGCCGATACATTTCTGTATCAGCTTTTCGTTCATAAAATATTTCATTTAAGCAGTCTGTTTACGCATATAAGTACGCATAACCAGCAATGTTACAAATAATAAGCACAGCGTAATAGGCAAAGCAATCAGCGCTAAGGAGCTTTCCGTAAAGTACGCAATACCGCCGGCAATCAGATAGCCGGCAACAGACACGGAAGCTGCAGTCAAAGCATAGGGCAGCTGTGTGGAAACGTGGTTAACGTGGTCGGAATGCGCACCAGCGGATGCCATAATCGTTGTATCGCTGATAGGCGAGCAGTGGTCACCGCATACCGCGCCGCTCAGGCAGGCAGCAATAGAGATAATCAGCATTTCATAGGTATCGCCGGAACCGAAAACGTTGCAAACAACAGGAATCAGAATAGAGAAAGTACCCCAGCTTGTACCGGTAGAGAACGCAAGGAACATAGCAACAACAAAGATAATTGTGGGCAGGAACATTTTCAGGATACCAGCAGAGTTTGCAACAAGATCATGCACATAGAACTTTGCACCCAAAAGACCGGTCATACCGGACAGAGTCCAAGCCATGGTCAGAATCATAATCGGCGCAACCATTGCTCTGAAGCCTGCAGGAATACACTCAGTAAATTCCTTAAAGGTCATTACGTTGCGCACCATGTAGAAGCAGAAGGTAAAGAAGAAGGTTGCCATGCTGCCGAGTACCAGGCCTTTAGGAGCGTCAGCACCTGCAAAAGCATCAACAAAGCTTTCGCCTGTGAAGAAGCCACCGCTATAAATCATACCGATAATGCAGCAGATAATAAGTACAATTACAGGCAGTACAAGGTCAATAACCGCACCGTTAGGCTTATCGGTATTGTCATCATCATCACCATACGGACGAGCAGCAGTAGTAAACAGGTCACCCTTATTTGCGTTATCCTCATGAACCTTCATGCTGCCGAAATCAAATTTCATGATGGTCAAAAGAAGCATCATAGCTAAGGTAGTAATTGCGTAAAAGTTATAAGGAATAGTCTGCAGGAACATGTTAAAGCCGTTAATATCAGAGCCTTTAGGTACTGATGAGGTTACAGCTGCAGCCCAGCTGGAAACCGGCGCAATAATACAAATCGGCGCAGCAGTTGCGTCAATAAGATATGCCAGCTTTGCGCGACTAACCTGATGTCTGTCGGTAACAGGACGCATTACGGAACCAACAGTCAGACAGTTGAAATAGTCATCGACAAAAATAAGTACACCCAGTGCAATGGTAGCGAGCTGCGCACCAACGCGGCTCTTGATATTTTTAGAAGCCCACTGACCGAAAGCAGCACTGCCGCCAACCTTGTTCATAAGAGCTACCATGATACCAAGAATAACCAAAAATACCATAATACCAACGTTACCGCTATCCGACAGCTTGGTAATCATGCCGCCGTTTTCATTGTAAAGCATAGTATTTAAACTAAGCTCAAGATTACCGTTGGAATATAACAGTGCACCGATTGCGATACCTACGAACAAAGAAGAATATACTTCCTTAGTAATCAAGGCCAAAGCAATTGCGATAACCGGAGGCAGCAAAGCGCCGATAGTCGAATATACGGCAGGCTTATAGGTTTCAGGATCAACAGTGTTAGGATGCTGTCCGCTTATATAAAATAGGCCAGCCATGATAACAAGCAGTATCGCCAAAAATAAGTAATTGTTTTTTCTCATCTAATTAATCACTCCATAATTTTTTTCTAAAAAGTCCGAAAAAATTATATCATGATTACGTAACTAAAAGCAAGTGTATTATTAAAAATCGCTGACAAATTGTTAAAAATTATACATTGTTGTGTAAATAAGTGCAAAACAGAAAACTTTAATACTGATTTATATTGCTTCAATGTCTATTCACAGTTGACAAATTTCGAGGCTCGCAGAGCAGGAGAATATATTCTTTATTAGCGCATCCAAGAAGCGAGTACGCAGGACGATGCTGATTGGATGTCACGCATAGAACACTGGTAAATTGAGCGAGAGGTATATCGTGTAGGGAATAGCAATTTTAGCAAATGAGCATTTGGAACCATAGAAACAAGGGTACGTAACAAAATGTTACTCTCTGACAAATTTTACCGCAGTTTCGTACTGGTTCCATGCG
>OFSC01000888.1_pt1 | contig 22174 bp, 16 predicted proteins | sample 1543201 | NCBI WGS metagenome assembly OFSC01 (sample SAMN04209228, study PRJEB22552) | human gut metagenome | biome: gut; material: feces | host: Homo sapiens | place: USA: Oklahoma
TAGAGTCTCAGAACATCCTCGTTCTCCGTCTGGAATCCATTCTCTACAAACTTCCAGTAGTTCACTCTCCAGGAAGAGGTCAGGATGATCTGTGCATCTGTTGCATCAATGATTCTCTTTAACCGTGCAAAACATTCATCCTGAAATGCAGCTTTATAGCTTTCCTCTTTCAGAACACCGTCTATATCTAAAAACAGCACTTTCATTTGAATTCCTCCATTCCTTGTTACCATTTGATCGTTTCGATATGGCTTTTGCTTCTTCCTGTCACCTCCAAAAATTTTAATCTCACATTCTTTGGGAAGGCGTTTTGAAATCGATTCGCTTTGCCGTAATTTCCCTGACAACTCCGTCCAGCAGACCGAAACCGCAGTCCAGACTGAAAACAACACTTTCCCGATACACTGTAATGCTTTTGATATAATCTCTGATGAATGTACGGAACCGGAAGGGTTCTTCCTGCAGTGCGAAGAAAGAATCGATCAATCCACAGAAGTCTGCATACCCGACAGTCTCTAATTCCTGCAAATTATTCCGACTGCTTTCAAAAGCGATTCTCTGGGATTCCAGTGTATTGATCTGCTCACAGATTTCAATCGTTTTCTCTTTACTGCTTTGTAGCTGAATGTATTCCAGATTGAGTTTGTCCAGCTGTTCGTCCAGTGCTTTTCTCCATGCAGGAAGTTTTCGGTTATGCCTGCTGATGCACTGATTCAGATGCCGGATCTGCTTTTTCATCGATACCTCGCAAAACAACTCCTGCTCCAAAAGTGCTATCACGTAGTGATCCAGTTTTTCACTGTCTATCTCTTTGAAGTTACAGCAGTCGCTTCGGTGTGCTGTACAGCAGTAGGTATGAAAATGGTATTTGCCGTACCGCTTTCCTCCGCTCATCTTCTTACCGCATTCTCCACACCGAACCATGCCGGAGCAGAGGTAGAAGTGTTTTGCACCCAATTTTCCTACGGCAGAAGCAGATTTTCTTCTTTCCGCAGCCTTTTGAAAGGTTTCCTGTGAGATGATCGCAGGACAGCCATTGGCGATTCTTATAATTTCTTCTTCCGGCTTATGGCGGTGACTGTTTCGCCGATGGTTGTAATCCTTTGCAGAAGAACGATTGTAAACATAGATTCCGGTGTATTTGAGATTGTTCAGTATCTCATAAAAAGCTGCATGATTTGGAGCAAATGGATTGCCCTTCTTTGTAACGTATCCGGCAGCATTGAGGCGTTCTGCAATGTCACGATTGCCGTATCCATTGATATACATATCGTAGATGATCCTTACAGCTTCGGCTTCCCGTTCGTTGATGATCAGTTTCTTATCCGGACCAACATCGTATCCCAATGGCGGTGAGCCTCCGGTATGCTTACAGTGAAAAGCATTTTCCTTTAGTCCTTTCATCACTTCACGTGCGATGTTGGAAGAGTAGTATTCACCAATGGACTCCAACATGGCTTCTAAAATGATGGATTCCGGAGAATCGTCAAGCCGTTCCAGGACACTACAAAGGCGAACACCGTTATGTTTCAGCTTATTTTTGTACACTGCCGAATCGTATCTATTACGACTGAAACGATCTAGTTTATGCACTAAAACGATGTCAAACAATCCTTTTTCGCTGTCTGTGATCATACGCTGAAAGCTTGGTCTGCGGTCATTGGTGGCTGAGTATGCTTCATCTATATAAGTCTCTACGATTTTCCACTTGTTATGATCACAGAATTCCTTCATTGCTCTGATCTGTGCATCGATGGACTCGGTTCTCTGATGATCCGAGGAAAATCTGGCGTAGAGAGCAACTCGTTTGATCTCAATCATATTCATTCTCCTTCTGCTGCAGCATTGTTATTTTATCACGTTTCCCACGAAAATGCTACTATTTTTGGAGATTTGAGAAGAAAATCTTCGCTTCTCACAAATCGATGTGAGAGCCAAGGCAAAAAACTACAGCTTTTACAAATCAAACTTGTTCCCGATGAAAAATTGACAGTCCCGAACGTCACCACTATCTGATTTCGCATATTTTCAGAGCAACGTCAAGCATCCGCATCAATCTTTTCCAGCAGAAGAAAAACGCCCTCTATGACACCATTTTACCGAAACTTTATCAGAATCGATTGGCTGCCACAAAAGGCGCTGTTTTTGCTTTTTCTCGTTTTTCTTATATTTCCATAACTATTATATTTATATTATTTTATATATAATATAAGACAATATTAAAATATATAAATATATAGATGATTGCCCTCTTTTGAGGGCTGTCAGCAGAGGAGCGTTAGCGAGTGTATGCTGGCATTGCTCGATGCAATCGGGCGGCACGGTAGTGCGTAGTTATATAGTAGGTGAACAGATCATTTCATCTGAAATTGCACCAGCAAAAAAGTATATTTTACTCCACAAGATTATCCGCCCAGAGTTCACACTGTGTCATAACGGCTTCAATTGCTTCTGGCTGATCGTCTGGTGGATATTTATGCGTTTTCAAAAGCTTCTTTATCATCATACGCATTCTTGCTCTTGCGGAATCTTTCTTCTGCCAGTCAATGGTTTTGTTTTTACGCAATGTTTCCGTCAGTTCTTTTGTAATCGCAATTAGTTCTTCATTCTTGTAAAAGTCCTTGATTGCTTGAGGTTTGGTTAACGCATCATAAAACGCCAGCTCGTCGGCAGTAAGTCCTAATGATTTTCCTTCTTCGCCAGCTTCTTTTATCTGTTTTGCGAGCTTCATCATTTCTTCGATAACTTCTTCATTTGTCAGCATTCCATTTAGGTACTGATTCATTGCTCGCTGCATGATTTCAGAAAATCTCTCAGACTTTACAACATTGGTACGCTTATAGACGACAATCTGCTCTGCAATTAATTTCTTTAGAAGTTCTACAGCAAGATTCTTCTCTTTCATATTTGCAACTTCTTGCAAGAATTTTGAGTCGAACAAAGAAATTTCCTTACCAATATCGGAAAACAGATTGATGACACCATCACTTTTAATGCTTTGCTTTAACAGTTCATTGATACGGGCATTCATCTCTCCAAGAGAAAGTTTCTTACCAGTTCCTTTATTCTCTAAGCGAAGCACAAGCACTCTAACCGATTCGAAAAAAGCAGCTTCTATACGAAGAGATTCTTCTACCATAGAAGAACAGAGTGACAATGCCTGATGCAGCATTAACGATTCTTTCAGATACTCCTTCTTGTCCTCTTCTTTTGCAGGAGAGATGATGAAATTAACTGCACCAGTGATTGTTTTTGCACGCTCCAGATCTGTTCCAGTCATAAATTTTGTGTAATCGTATTGGAAAAAGAAATCTCGGCAAATCGAAATCTTTTCTAGAAACTTTGGATAAGCCACTTTGGCAACATCAGTGTCGCCATACTTGTCCTTATCTCTTGCTGTATAGTCGTTCATTGCCTGTTTTAATGTACTTGCAATGCCGACGTAGTCCACAACAAGACCGCCTTCTTTATCCTCAAAAACACGGTTTACTCTTGCAATTGCCTGCATCAAATTGTGTCCGGACATCGGCTTATACACATACATTGTTGCAAGAGAAGGCACATCAAATCCTGTCAGCCACATATCGACTACAATTGCGATTTTCAAAGGACTCTTGTTATCCTTAAATTTCTTTGCCAATTCTTCCTTATGAGCCTTATTGCCTATGATCTCTCTCCATTCTTCCGGGTCTTTGTTAGATGAAGTCATCACAACTGCAACCTTTTCTGTCCAATCCGGATGAATTTCGAGAATTTTATGATGAATCTTTAAGGCAATCCCTCTGGAATAAGCAACAATCATTGCTTTTCCAGTCAGCAGGTTTGCTCTGTTGTTTTCGTAGTGGTCAAGAATGTCTGTCACAAGAGAATTGATGGTCTGGTCATTACCGAGAATCGCTTCCATTTTGCCGAGCTGATGTTTTGACTGTTCAATCACACCCGCATCTGCATTTTCCGCCATTCGATCATACTCTTGGTCGATCAGTTTCAAGGTTTGCTCGTCTAACTTCAATTTCAGCACTCTTGATTCATAGTAAACCGGACGTGTTGCACCATCTTCCACTGCCTGCGTCATATCATAAATATCGATATAGTCGCCGAAAACTTCTCGAGTAGATTTATCCTTTGTAGAGATAGGCGTACCAGTAAAACCGATGTATGTAGCATTTGGCAAACTGTTTCGGATCACTCTGGCTGCACCAATTTTGATTTTACCAGACTTTTCGTCTACTTTCTCCGTAAGCCCATATTGTCCTCTATGTGCTTCATCTGCCATGACAACAATGTTCCTTCGATCTGACAAGCATTCAAAGGATTCTTCAAACTTTTGCATGGTGGTGAAGATAATCCCATTTGCTTTTCTACCTTCTAACAAAGACCGAAGATGTTCTCTTGACTCTGCATGAACTGGCTTTTGTCTAAGGAAATCGCTGCACTTTGCAAATTGTAGATACAGCTGGTCATCTAAATCATTTCTATCTGTTAAGACAACGATAGTCGGACTATTCAATGCAGATTGCAGGAGATGAGCATAAAAGACCATAGATAGTGATTTTCCGCTACCTTGGGTATGCCAGAAAACACCGCCTTTTCCATCTGTTTCAGTTGCTTTTTTGGTAGATTGAATCGCTTTATTGACAGCAAAATACTGATGATAACCGGCAAGAATTTTAATCTGCTTTGTTCCATCACTACTAAACAGAATAAAATTTTTCAAGATGTCCAAAAGCCGCTTCTTCTGGAACATTCCTTCAAAGAAAGTATCGAACTGTGCAATCTGTGTATTTTCATAACTTCCATCAACGGTTTTCCATTTCATAAAACGAGTTTCATCACTGGTAATCGTTCCGGCTTTACTCGTCAGTTGGTCAGAAATTACACAAATCTGATTATAGTAGAACATGGATGGAATTTCGTGCATATAGTTACGAATCTGCGTGTAACCTTCGCTTGCATCGGTATTTTCTCTGGAAGGGGATTTCAATTCAATCAATACCAATGGCAGTCCGTTGATGAAAAGCAGGATGTCCGGTCTGCGGTTACTATTTTCAATGAATGTCCATTGATTGGCACAAATAAAAGAATTGTTTTCGATGTTATCCCAATCAATCAGATAGATTAAAGCAGAGCGTTCCTCGCCATTTTCGGTATATCTTGCAGAAATGCCATTTTGCAAGTAGTCCGTAAATACAGCATTTTTCTGCACAAGAGTTCCGTTCTCAAAGTTTCTGAGGGTAAGAAGGGCGTTTTGGATTGCATCATACGGTTTTCCCTTGTTAATTCGAAAAACGCTTTCTTCCAACACGGTATCATAGAGCGGAGACTTTACGTTGTGGTCAATGTCATAGCCGCACACGCATTCGTAACCAAGATTATTCTCAAAAAGTTCTATTAGAGCATTTTCATAATCAGATTCGGTATAGCTCATTTTATATGCCTCCTACAATAGAATTTAGCCTATTCTGTAATATTTTATACCCACAGATCTTATCATTTTAATAATACATTCCTTTGTATTCTCATCATATGGGTGAAAGTTCCATTGAACATTAGGATAACTGTTATTCAAAATATTAAAATATGGAAAATCAATAGCACATGAATGACCGATAACAAATATTTCTTCAATGTTTACTCCAGCAATAAATTCTTTTAAATCATCTATTTGATACTTTTTTTCAAATGATCTCACTTTTTGTGCCAAATTTGTATAGGCTGTATATGTATAGTAGTCAATCGAGTCGTTTTCAGCTTCTCTTTCAATGTACTCTTCAAAATCAAGATTAGCATAAGGACCAGTGCCTTTTCCTCTAACATCATAATAATACTTTTCAGGATTATATTCTCCTTCAGGATAACCTAATATTAAATTGTCTTTTCCAACCTCTCCATGTATATGCAACACTTTTTTTGGATGAATATGATATAATATTTCAAGCGTATGTGTATAATTGAAATTTATAAATAAATCATCAGGCATAAACAGATCACAATACTCAGAACGGGGACTAGTCGTATTTATTGCAGTTTCAGCTTGTTTGGCAAACGCATATAATTCTTCAGTGAGATTGGCATTTAAATCTACTTGTGTAATAATTGCATCTCTGTCACTTTCGTGATCTGATAAATAGTCAGGTTCATAACCTTCAAAAATTTCTTCTAACGAATTAAAATCTGGTGTTCCCAAACAATTTTCAAAGTCCGACCAGATGTCCGCTTTTTCAGTTTGATATAAAACCCAGAAATTTTCATTCTGCTCAAATGATTCTGCTATATTTTTGAAATCCAAATCAAATCTAGTTGGTAATTCATGAGATAAATCAAATCCATTTCCTATAACAAACAATCTACTCATCTATTTACTCCTATAAATGAAAATTTACGACCATTAGCAGCTTAAATCTTGACTTCTGAAACGTCTATTTCACCTTTCATAAGTTTTGGCAAGAGGGTATCGCGCAGTATTGCTAAGTCATTAGCTTCAAGTCTATTGGTATAGACTGTTTCAAGCATAGGTGCAACAATTTTGCTAAACTGTTCTACATATTCGGTAGAGGGAATACAGATCGGATACATCATTATTTGTTGTTTATCACCTCTCGGCATTTTAGTTCCTTTTGAGCCTGCAACCATATAATCAAAGAACTTATCAGAATATAGGGCACAGTAAAGGAAAGCAGAGTATTCACTCTTATTGGGAACAAAGCATAGTACATCTGTTGAGCAACCACAATCAGCAAAACAGTATATAATTTTCTTGAAATATGGGCGGATATTTGATATAAGCACATCGCCTTTTTTGCAAGCGATTGTCTGTTTGATAGTAGGAAGTGCGGTGGCTTGAATAGCCCCTTGACGATTTGGTTGCATATTTTCTGTAGAATAATAAGTGTCCAAAGTCAAATCTTCAATATTCACCTTATCTTTGGAATATCCGCATATCTCGGATAGTGAGCCTGTTCTCCAATCCTCAGGCATAACACCGCCAAACGGCTCGAAATCCAAAAACCAAGACTTAAAAATTGCCTGAGCCTGCAATTCTAAATTTTCATTTATTTTCATATTAAGCGAGATTTTATCATATATTACCTTCCAAATCTCCCCGATTATATTTTGGATTTCGTTTGGAAATATGGGAATAGAAACATTTCTTAGTTGCTGTATTCCTATACTTGGTCTTGTGGAACCAGTTATTTTACCATTAACGTGTCCCCAAAATTCATACGATTCAACCACTGCTCTAAGATACCATGGATTGATATTAGGCTTGGGATTGATAATTGATAATGCGGGACTAATTGCATAGCGGTGTTTACTTCTGTCTGGAAAGGATACAATTTTGCCGATTGTATTTCCCATTTTCGCGTAACCAATTGTCTTGTCATCGATGATATAACTTTTTTCGTGATCTTCAATTACTGAAACATCGACGTGTCGCACCTTATCAAAAGCCGCTGTGCCAAAATAATCTATATCTCCAATGCCCAAAAACGGGTATCCGTCTGCCACTTCTTCTGGTGCTCTATGACTTGGATGCGGATCAATAACATCTGCGTATTCTCCAAGTGATGCATAGAACACTTTTTCATTATCAGATTTCATAACCAATCGCCCCCAGCTTCTTTCTAATCTCATCTTCGAGTTCATGGGACTTGGCGAACATATCCGACAGCTCCGAGGTCAAACGCGTCATTTTCTCCTCAAACGGTTCTCCATCATCTTCCTGTTCTTCAATACCAACATACCGACCCGGCGTTAAAATATAATCCTGTTTTGCAATTCCTTCTGTTGAAGCAACAGCACAAAAGCCCTTCACTTCTTCCAATTCACCATTCTGAAAAGCAGTAAAAGTATTCGCAAGCTTTGCAATATCCTCATCTGAAAAATCTCGATGCTTTCTGTCCACCATAAATCCCATTTTACGGGCATCAATGAAAAGTGTTTTCCCTTTTTGCTTTTTATTTTTGGAAATAAACCAGAGTGTAACAGGAATCGTTACAGAATAGAAAAGCTGTGTCGGCATTGCAACAATGCCCTCAATTAAATCATCTTCAATGATTCGCTTTCTGATTTCACCTTCACCGCTTGACTGCGTACTCAATGCACCATTTGCAAGTACAAGCCCGATTTTTCCATTTGGTGCAAGGTGATGAATCATATGCTGAATCCAGGCATAGTTCGCGTTATTTGCAGGCGGTACACCATATTTCCAGCGGACATCTTCCGTTAAGCGTTCCTGTCCCCACGGATGATAGTTGAATGGAGGATTTGCCAGAATGAAATCCGCCTTCAAGGTTTTATGCAGATCATTGCTGAATGTGTCCGCTTGATGTGGTCCAAAATCAGCTTCAATGCCACGAATCGCCATGTTCATTTTTGCCATTTTCCAGGTATCTGCATTTGCTTCCTGACCATATACCGAGATATTGTTTCGATTGCCACTATGTGCCTGTATGAACTTTGCACTCTGTACAAACATGCCACCACTTCCACAAGCCGGATCTATTGCCGTACCGAAAGTGATACAATTTAACGCATACACGAAAATGCACCCAAGCGGTTGCATTTGTAGATTACTGGGTGCATTTGAGCGAATGATGCACCGATGAACTGTGAAATTTGTTATAAGTATATTATAAACAATTTCGCACATTTTTTCAAGATGTTTTTCTTAAAAAATACGGCAGCACCGTTGTTCAGGTGCCAAGCAAAGAATCAACCCAGTCAAAGCATATTCCTCTTTTCATCACATCGCACGAAAGATTCCTCTCCAAAGAGAAAAAATTATTTAATCTTCAGAAATATATCTCAAAAGCTTGACAAATTTATCTGATAGGTGTATACTGCTGGATAGTTTACATTGTGAACTATATTTTCTGGTAAAAAGGAGGCATGAGGTATGAAAGACATGAGCTGGATAGAAATGATGAAAAAAGCACAGGAAATTCGGCTTTTTACGAGTCTTCAAATAAAGCGTGCCCAAAAAGGCGGCATTACATCTGCGCAGGAACTGGATTTTCTCTCCCGTATTGTATTATCGGACGCAGAACTGACACCCCTTGAATTAACGGTACTGACAGACTTAAGCAAATCTGCAGTGAGCCGGTTAATCGAACATCTTGAACGAAAAGAACTTTTACAAAAGAAATATAATTCAAATGATAAACGAAGTTATACGCTCCTTTGTACTGCCAAAGGAACAATGGAGCTGGAAAAGACATACCAGTATTATCTGGAGCCTATTTATCGGCTTCGAAAAATTCTCGGAGATGAAAAATTCGAGGCCTTAATAAAATACATTAAAGAAGCTAATGATCTAATGATGAAAAATGGGAGGTAACTTATGAATTTTTATCAGGAACTTCAACTCAACCAGGCAGGTTCAAAATCGTATATTGCAAGCTTTAAGAATCCAAAAGATAAATGTAAGCATATTGCTGTTTATCTATTCAAAATTGCACTGGTTGTTGCTTTTTGTGTTTCCTTTGTCACATTATTTTCTGTACTTTTTGGCAATGAAAACAGCATTGCCGGTGTGGTTGTACTGCTTTGCGTGTTAGCAGTTCGATATTCCGACCTTGGAATCCAGAATTCTCAGGGCACACTTGGAATTCTTTTCATCTATGGTATTCTTGCATTTGGTCCGAAGCTGTCTAATCTCGCTCCCACCGGATTGTCATTCTGCATCAATCTCATCTGCATTTTCGCTCTGGCACTGATAGGATGTCATAACATTACGATGTTCAACCATTCCACTTTTGTGCTTTCCTATCTTCTCCTGTTTGGTTATGATGTAAGCGGAAAAGCATACCAGATGCGTTTGATCAGTCTTTTGATCGGAGCTGTTTTGACCGCCTCTATTCTATATTTTAAGCATCGCAAGGTGGAATATAAACGCAGCTTCATGGACTTATTTAAAGAGATTCATCTTTCTTCTTCCCGTACCAGATGGCAAATCTGTCTTTCTGTGGGCATTTCCAGCGCAATGTTAATCGCTGCACTTCTCAATGTTCCGAGAGTATACTGGATTGGTATTGCCGCAATGTCCGTTCTGATACCATTTCGTAAAGATGTTGAATATCGCACAAAGCACCGTGTTTTAGGCAATATATTAGGCAGTGCAATCTTTTTCATTGCATATTTGATTTTGCCGGAAGAAATTCGTCCTTGCCTTGGAATTATTGGAGGAATCGGAACTGGATTCTCTGCCAGCTATGTATGGCAATCTGCATTTAATGCATTCAGCGCAATTACAGTGGCTGTACCAACTTTTGGTCTTGCCTATGCAGTTTTACTTCGTATTTTTACAAATGTATTTGGCTCAATTTATATGTGGCTGTTTAATCGGGTATTTGATCCATTTCTTCTTTTTATCAATCAGATATTTGAAAGACCAAAACGCATATCCACTACCTCTTAAGGAGTCAAACAAAAAGGGTCTGTTGCAGTACGCAGATACTGCAGCAGACCCTTTATTTTATCATTCCTCTATATCACACTTCCATCTCTGAAAGTAACTGTTTTTTCTCCGTTCTCATAAACCGTGATGTAATCAACCAATGAACCCCAAAGGTCGCTATCGAATTCAGTCACCTGTCCGTTTAAGGATTCCAGCGTTTCCTGAAAGTGACGGAGATTCTGTCCTCGTGTTTCTATTTCTTCAATCCGCATGGCCAATTCGTCATGCTTTTTCTTTGCTGCCTCAAATCGTGCGGAAAGGACATCATTTTTCTGCCGGTATTCCTCCTGATCAAGTGCGATACGAGCATTCTCCAGCATTGCCGCCTGAACCATATCCGCAACAAGGGACATTTCCTCGGCATATTTTTCTTTTTCGGCTTCCAGTTCTGATGTATCAGTCAGCTTATCACAAATCAGCTTTACGTTTTCTATCAGTTCATCCCGATTGGCAAGCAGCTTATTCAGGCTTTTCAGAAACACAGCCTTTACTTCCTCTTCCATGATGTGCGGTGTAGTACAGCGCTCATCGTTATATTTGTTGTTGCAGCGGTAGATAACTTTACGGTACTGGTCGGTGGAGTGCCAGACCTTAGCCCCATACCACCCTCCGCATTCACCGCACTTAATTTTACTTGAAAAGATACTGACACCGCTATAGCGTGATGTTCCTGTCTTTCTGCGTTCCATTTCCTGCTGAACCATATCAAATACTGCAGGATCGATAATGGCTTCATGGTCATCTTCGATATAGTACATCGGTATTTCACCACAGTTTTTCTTTGTCTTTTTGGTCAGAAAGTCCACAGTAAATTCTTTCTGAAGGAGTGCGTCACCTTTGTACTTTTCATTTGTCAGAATACGGCGGATTGTAGTTGCATTCCACTTATCTTTTCCGCCGGGCGTTTTAATGCCTTTCTCTGTTAAATGAATAGCAATCGTATGCGGTGTCATGCCTTCAAGAAACAGACGGTATATCAGCTTTACAATTTCGGCCTGTTCCGGGTTCACAACCATTTTTCCATCAGGGCCTTTGTCATATCCGAGAAACCGGCTGTAGGCAACACTAACCTTACCATCGGCAAAACGCTTTCTGTGTCCCCAGGTTACATTCTCTGAAATAGAACGTGCTTCTTCCTGGCTTATACTCGACATAATGGTAAGGAGCAGTTCTCCTTTGCCGTCAAACGTCCAGATATTCTCCTTTTCAAAATAACACTCTACGTTATTTTCTTTCAGAAGCCGGATAGTTGTCAGGCTGTCAACGGTATTTCTTGCAAAACGGCTCACACTTTTTGTTATGATAAGGTCAATTTTTCCTGCCATTGCGTCCGATATCATTCTCTGAAAGCCCTCTCTGCGTTTGGTGGAACAACCGCTGATACCCTCATCAGTGTACACCCCAACAAACTCCCAGTCCTCACGTCCTTTTATGTATTCAGTGTAATAGCTTATCTGAGCAGCGTATGAAGTTAACTGTTCTTCGCTGTCAGTTGACACACGAGCATAGGCAGCAACCTTACGCTTGACAGGTGCATCAATCGGTGCTGATGTGTATCGGCTGATTGATGCAGGTATTTTCGTTATTTTTGGCATTTTTTCCTCCTTGGTATTGGCCAATGCTCCGTTACAGAATGACCATCTCGAAAATAGAACTTCAGTCTGTCTTCTTCCACATCGATATGGTCAATTCTCCGTTCAAACTCCTCTTCATTAAATGCATCAATGCTGAGAACCTGTGCTGCCATAGTACGCAGCAAATCATCACGAAGACTTGCGGAATTACATCCTTTATGTTCCGAACATCTCCAGTGACTAACTTTGTCGCCATTTGCAGAGGTGCGTGTGCCTTTCCGGAAATTACATCCGCACCTTACGCATTTAATCACTTTTGAGAAACAAGTCATATCCGCCCGATTCGGTCTTTTTCCATTTCTGCGTTTCAAGGAAGTTGCAGCCCTTCGTTCTTCCGTCCAGCAGTCCTGATGTCCTGTGTTTTTACACGCTTCCGTTACAACTGTTCCATCTTTCAGATGAAACTCTAATGTTTCACGCTTCGGAACGTAAATAACATCCACACGTTCAAGAAAAACAGACTCATCAAATTCCTGCAATCCAAGTACTTTTGCACAGGTTTCCTGCAAGTGCTTATGATTGATACTGCCGCCGACAGTACAGCGACCGCCTTTTATCTTTCGGCTTCCACAAAGCCAGTATTCTGCATAACCTCGGTCTGTTCTGATTTCATGCATATAGCTTTTATGGCAGAAAGGACACTTGATTTTTCCTGTAAAGCAGCAGGTATTCAGTGATTTGTTTGCCAGAGGGCCTAACTTTTTCCTTCTTTCCATTTCCTCCTGCACCCACCTGAAAGTCTCCATATCTATAATGGCTTCATGCGTATTTTCCACATAGTACTTTGGCAGTTCGCCGTTATTCTTCTTTCGGTGTTTGGTAATCGGGTCGGTAATGTATTCCTTTTGCAGAAGCATATTGCCTGTATACGTGATATTGGTCAGAATAACCTTTATATTGGAATCTATCCAGCGATATCCTCTCTTTGTTGTGATACCTTCGGCATTCAGTTCCCGTTCCGTTTCCAGCCTTGATTTTCCGTCAAGGAAGTTTCGGAATATTCTCTTTACAATTTCTGCTTCTTCCGGGACAACGACCAGTTTGTCATCAACCCATTCATAGCCGAGTATTGGATTTCGATTGCATGGATCACCTTTTTCAAAGCGTTTCCGAATGCCCCACTTTACATTTTCAGAAAGACTACGGCTTTCTTCCTGTGCAAAGCTGGCGAGAATGGTCAGCATCAGTTCGCCATCACCCGACAAGGAATTGATGTTCTCTTTTTCAAATCGTACTTCAACACCGATATCTTTCAGATGCCGTATCGTTTCCAGAAGGTCCACGGTGTTTCTGGCAAATCGTGATATACTCTTGCAAAGGATAATATCAATGAGTCCTTTTTCACAGTCAGAAATCATTCTTTGAAACTCCTGCCGTTTCTTGGTCTCTGTTCCTGATATAAAATTATCAGCATAAACTCCTGCATACTCCCATTCGGGATTCTTTTGTATCAGTTCGCTATAGTAGCTTATTTGTGCTGACATTGAATGCATAAGGCGTTCACACTCCATTGATACACGAGCATAAGCAGCCACTCGCTTTCGCCTTGGCAATACGGGCTCCGTAGGTTCTATTTTGATGATTTTACGCATAACAGCTCTCCTTTCACTACACATATTACCGCTGTTCAGGCTCTAAGTCAACGAATAATGTGCCGATTTTCGGCTCGTATTTCTCCCTGAACATTGTATCAATCTGACGATATTCATCCTCCGAAATCAGATTTGCATGAAACATCTTCTTTACAATGCCCATCGTCACCTGGTACATGGCTTCCTTCTGAATATCCATCTTTTTCACCTCCGAATCGTGCAAGAATATAACATCTGTGGCAGCAGTATTTTCTGTGATTATTGCCGTATGCCTGAAAAGGCTTACCACAATTTGAGCAGATAAAATCATACATAGCTTTCCTGTTAACATCTTTTATATGAGCATTCCACCATTTCATTCTGCATTTATCCGAACAGAACTTTTTCTGACGTACTCTTGGCGGCTGCGTGATTGGCTCGCCGCAGCAAAGGCAGAACTGCCCTTTATGTCTGCTGCAAAAGGATTTTATCGTGTTGACAGACAATCCTACAGTTTCTGCAATCTTAGAAAACGACATTCCCTTTGAACGCAATGTGAGTACAGTAGATTTTTGTGCATCTGTCATTGAAACCACCTCCTACTTTACATAGGACGGAAATATGGCTTTTGAGTACCGAAAAACAAAAAATCCCCACGAAATATGAAAAAATCATATCTCGTGGGGATCGTTATCAGATGTCAGCCTTGTTCACCCAACCGGTCACATAAGAACCGGTAGGTGTTTTTCCGCAGTTTGCAGAAGAATTTGTAATACGCATTCTGCCATTTATCACTTGTCCATCATAGAGATAGTACGTTCCGGATTTCTTTGTTCCGTTTTTGGCTGTGCTGGAGGAATACAAAGTGACATTGTTCAGCGTAATTTTTGTGTCTTTTGTATATGTCTTTTCAGCAACGGTATATACCGCTTTGCCTGAATTATCAAAAACGCTGTAACCTGCCTTGCAGGCTTTCTTTGCATTTTCCAGAGAAGAATATGCTCCAATCTGGCTCTTAGCGTCAGACCAGGACTTTCTTACTCTGTAAAGCTGATTTGCAGGTGTAGGATTTGAAGTTGTAGAACCAGTATTCAGATAAGATTCGACCTTCTTCTTAAATTCCGCCCAATGTGGCAGAATGTAGGCAGGACACATCTTGTAAGAATTTTTTGCAGTATTGAGATAGTCCACAGTACCACTTTTCCCGTCACGTACATTCAGCCAATGGGTATGAGTGTAGAGGTGATTAATGTCAAGACCATACTTCTTCAGAAGTGCTGCGGCAAGTCTCGCACAGTTGTCTTCCGACTTCTTATCCGTAGAATTATACGCAGATGACATAATGCATTCAATGGCAATCGTTCTGTGGTTGCCGTTGCCGCTTCCATCAGCGGCGTGCCAGCCACTAAGCGTTAAAGGTAGATTCTGCCACGCACAGGTGTTGTCCACATAATAATGCACCCTGACATCTTTCATATTGCCATTGTAAGTTGCTCTGGTATACTGTTCTGCAGGAGTAGTTCCGCTTGCTACCGAAATCCAATCGGTATTGTGAACAGTGATACCGATAACTTTGCCCTCCATAGAAACGGTGGGCATTGCTATACTGTTTGGATTGTGTTTGGTGAGCAGATACTCGTTGATTTTTACTCCATTCAGAGTAGATGTGTTATCAGGTTTCAGAATTGCCATGATCAGATTCCTCCTTGTCAGTTGTTTCTTCCATTCTGCCAACCTTGGTTTGCAGAACATCAATTGCTTTTTTGAATACCGGCGGATAGGGTACGCCCATCAGTGTGGTGTTTTCTACAATAGACAGCAGCTCGTTCAGACAAAAGCTGATGCAGACTGCGTCACGTATGTAGTTTGTGCCGATGAGAATATCAATTCTCACACCAACCACAACCATCAGCAGAATACAGAACTTTTTCGCAAGACCAATCCAGCCTGCCTTGCTGTTGAGTGCTCCGCTTTTGCTGTGCTTGGATTTTCCCATAATTGCAGTGACGAGACCTGTTGCAAAATCGATACCCATGAACACTACAAGTGTTGCAAGAGCCGAGTCCCATCCGCCAAACAGCGTGGCAATAAATCCGCCTACAATGCCTGCAATTGTACAGATCCATTCTTTCATAAACATCATCCTCCCATAAATTTGATTGATTTTATCATCGGATGTGAATTATCCGATGTGCCTTTGAAGGCAAGATAATATTCTCCATCCGGTACGTTTTCCAATGACTGCATCACGGAAATATATGTATCGGAATAAAGCCATTTGAATTGTAAAGTTACTGCATTTCCTGCCTGTATTTCCTCATAGATATACTGAGCAAGTTCAGCCCCGGTCTTGTCGGTTTTCTTCACCAGATAAAATTCAGCGTCCTGTGACGCACCGACTGTATAACTGAGAATCAGATTCATAGAAGAAGTGAGAGCAACAGGCGTCAGGCAAAGCACAAATACTGTTCCTGCCCAGCTGAAATCAGACTGATTGAAGTACAAAGCATAGTCATTCTCTGTACAGCAGAAATGGGGATAGCTTTCCGCAAAGCCTGCAAGCGAACGGTAACCGTCGTTGTAATAGGTGTAGACGCTCTCACCATATTTCTGCAAAGCATCACTGCCGGAAGAAAAGACCGTGATGTATTCGATGCCGGAACGGCTTTCAAGAGCGATAATTCTGGTTTCAAGAGCGAGGATTTCTTCTTCCTTTGTCTGAAAATCAAACTGAACAGAATCTCTTAGCTGCTGAGCATTGGCGTCTATTTCCTGAATTTCTGTATCAAATGAGTCGCATCTGCTTGTAAGCCCCATGATGTAGTCCATAGTGCTATCCTGCAAAGACTGTAATTTCTGCTGTAAAGCCTCGAAATCTGCTTTATTCGGATAATCCGACATATCAGGCGTGACGCCATCTTTACCATCAACTCCATCTTTTCCGGGCTGTCCGTCGGTACCGTCTTTACCTTTTAAGCTCTCAAGCCATTCAGTTTCTGTTCCGGTAAATCCATGCTCTACAGCAATAATGTATGCAGATTTTCCGTCAGTTCCGGGCGTACCGTCAATGCCATCTTTACCGTCCTGTCCATTTGTCCCGTCAATTCCATCTTTGCCGGGTTGTCCGTCAATACCGTTTTTTCCTTTTAAGCTCTCAAGCCATTCAGATTCTGTGCCAAAATAGCCATTTGCAATGGCGATTTCATATGCAGATTTTCCATCAATTCCATCTTTACCGTCCTGACCATTTTTTCCGTCAACTCCATCTTTTCCGTCTTTACCTTTTAAGCTCTCAAGCCACTCAGCTTCTGTACCAATAAAGCCATTCTCTACAGCAATCTCAAATGCAGACTTGCCGTCAGCACCTTTTTCACTTATCTTTTGAAGCAACTGCTGGTATAGGTCAGGCGTTGGCGGTACATTGCTGCTTTCACCGTCAAAACCAGATGGTCTGATATGCAGGGTTTTCACAACCGTTGTTGCCCTGACTGTTTCAGATGATTCTGCGTCATAACCGAAAAGAGACATCTTCACAGCACCGGCTGCAAGTTCCGCCGGCAGATGACAGCTTGTCTCGTCAAATCCGAGAACTCTGTTGTAAGTGAACTCGTCCTGTGTGAACTGCACCACTTTATGCAGGGGTTTCCAGCTGTTATCAAATACAAAATGTATCTTTACAAAAGCAATCTGATCAGCTGCAATGACCTCATGCTCCAGCGTTTCGATGTTCTGTCCCTTTACAAGAAATTTTATCATGCCTTCACTTCCTTCCACGTTTCCGTATCTGCATCATATTCCATATATCCATCCAGGCACTGAATTTTGACAAGGGGACTATCTACTGTACTGCTTGAATGACCGTCCCAGTTTGTGTTCTTTTTCACAGCGTTCCATTCAGCAAGACTGCCCTCATAGGTGATTTGCGTGAGGCTTTCACAGTAGTTGAAACAGCCACCGATAAGTTCTGTTGTGCTTTTGGTGATCGTGAAATTCTTCAGCTTGATACAGCGTACAAACATTCTGTCACCGATAACCTTACCGCTGTAGCGAACAGTTTCAAGCTTCTGACATTCTCCAAACGCCTGTTCACCGACTGTTGTAACAGATGCAGGAATGGTAAGGGATTTGATAGCTGTACCTGAAAAGGCGAACTTTGCAATCTCGGTCACTTTAGACGGAATTGTAATTTCAGTCAGTCCGTAAAGATTCTGATGAACCAGATATTCATCAATGTGCGGTATGAAACTATTTCGCTTGATGGTTTTGAGCGTTGTCGGAAGAGCGGCTATTTTCAGATTGTTGCAGTATTGAAATGCATATTCACCAACCGTTGTGATGCCCTCTGAGACGACAACAGAAGTGATGTTATCATTTTCGCAGAACGGAGATTTGTTTCCGCTTGTTTCATATGCACCTACATAATCATACATTGCCCCCGTGCCTTTGAGAATCAGTCTGCCGTCAGAATAGAGAACGTAATTGATATCAGCGCCGCATTTGCCCACTGAAACCACATCTCCGGTCATTTCATTTACCTTTGTTGCAAGTTCTGCCACCTGATTGGTCAGCTGAAGAATGGTTGAATTGTAATCCTTTATCTGTGCTGTAATCTCCGAAAGCTGTGACATCATATCCGTGACCTTGCATTTTCCGAGAATACATCGGACATAACCGCAGTAGGTTGTATTCTCTCGATAATCCGTCACTTTGATTTCTGCTGCACCGGCATCAATCCTGACGGCACAAAGGGTGAGATATGTTTTGGTTTCTGTATCTTTGAATCTTGGAATTGACGGCGATGTGGCAGGCGTACCGGATAGAATTTCAAACTCTATCTTACGATAATTTTCGCCGGTATTACAGCAGATACCCACTGATAAATATCTGCCCAGAGATTCATTCACATAGCCTGATAAATCATAGGTATACGGCGTATCGGAAAGAAAGTAATGTCCGTTTATCCACGCCTTACCGCTGCCAATGGTCAGCTTTAGCTTGTTTGCTGTCAGCTTGAAACACTGACCGTAGTTATCCTGAATGCCGTTGCAGATGATACTGCCAAGATAATCGCAGAAATTCTCGGCAGTATACGTTCTGTCAAGATTCTTTGCGTTGAAAAATCCATATGAAAATGCCATAGTCATACCTCCTTGAATGTGGGTGTGAGATTTCTTCCGTTCTGGTCGAAGCTTTCAATCATACCGATCAGCTGTATTTTATTCTGTCTCAGACCAAATCTGCGGTGTTCTACGGTAACAAAATCGCCAACAAAATAGTCCCTGTTATACTGAAACTGCGTAGACTGTACCGCAATCTGCGATTCGGAAACCACAAGTGGCTGCACCATACTTTCTTTGCCTTTTTCCTGTAAAAGGTTAATGTATTCATCATTGGGAATTGGCTTGGTTTCGCCGTCTTCCTGTTCTTCGTCCGCCATATCCTTTGCGTCAACATACACCTCATAGCGGTCAAGGTGTTCCGGTTCATCGCCGTCACAATATGTGGTGCGTTTTCTCTCTTCTCCTTCGCCTTTACCCAATATATAGGCATAATTTCTCTGCACAGAACTATCTGTGGAATAGGAAAATGAAAGCAGATTGTTGTATCCATCTGAGAAAACAATATGTGGGTTATCATCTTGTAAGATACTTCTATCTGTACCCTCTGACAATTCCAGCAGCATTTCATACTGTTCATCGGTTGTCTTTGCCAGTCGTATATTGGCAGTCCCACCGATTTTCTCACAGATGGTGTATACCCATTTCATAAGGTTATCGTAGCTGATTTGCAGTTTAGTATCTTGTTTCCAACAAGAACCGGAAGAATCACCAATCGAAAGCCCCGGAATCTTTCTCGCACCTGTTCTGCAGGCGTTGTAATAAACCACATTGTTCACAATCTGTGCGTATGAAACTTTCTTTGTAAAGTTGAATGTAGGATAAATGATTCTTCTTTCCAGAAGACACATTAAAAAGCGACCGCTCACAATGAGATAATCGCCGTCCTCTGCATCTGTTTCCAGCTGTACCGATTCAATCAGTCCGTAGTGTTCTTTATCATCATCACGACCCACAATTCTGCCTGTCCGGAAGATTTCAATATTTTTCGTAGATGCCGCAATGTACACTTCAAATACACCGCAGGCATAGTATTCAATATCCCAAAGCAGCGAAGAAAAGCTGTCACACACAGCCTCCAGGGTTATGGAGAGTTTGTCCTCTATGGGAATCATGTTGTATATTTCAATTTGCATTTTTCACACTCCCAAGTACGCATTGCGGTGTATCAGACGGACTTTAAGACTTGACAGTCCCTCAGACGCACGAACATAAAACTTATTTTCTCCCTGCTTTAAGGTCAGCCAGGTGGAACCCGAAACAAGCCGGTTGATAATATTAGTAACAACACCCTCACGTTCCAGTGTAACCGTCTTATTGCCTGTTTTCGTAGTTATGGTGATAACATCGCCGTCTTTGATGTCACCGAGAATCTGCATATATTCGTCTGTAGCTGCATTGTAAATAGTCGGATTCTTTGCAGGACCTCCGCTGATTTCAAGGATAAAGCCCACTTCATCACCGTCATTGACAATGGTCATGATGTTTTGTGTGCTGTATTGACCGATTGGAAACGGCTCATCATTATCGGGGAAGATGAAGTGGAAAGCACCACGGATTTTGGAATACTCCGCAATCTGGGTTTCCGTGGAATACCAGTAAATATCGGGACAGAGAATAGATATCTGCCCTTTGGTCAGCATCTCAAAGTTCTCCATTTCGCAGGTTTCAACAATACCCTCGGCATACACAGAAATGTTTTTTGTGGAGTAATATATTTTGATGTAGCGTGACGGCTTGACCACCTGATACAGCTCATGCCTGCGTTTCTCCACATCAAAGCCACGCATTTCAAAAGGAATGACCACGTTTCGCTTTTCAATGAAAGCATTGTTGAGGTAAGAACCGTCCATTCCGGCATAGCTTGATGTGCTGACTGTTCCGGCAGGTGGATTCAGTCCTTCAATCTTTGAGAACATGAACCTGTTTGCTGTTCTGGACAGGTTAATTTGCTGACCGGTTTCGTTTTCCAGGATTAGGTGATAGAACATCTGGAATCACTCCTTTCTACATCTTCACCGCATTCTTTGTCTGTCTATAAATCTCCAGCCGTGACAGTGATTTCGGACTATTGTTGGTCTGATTTACTGTACGGCTGTTGTCGTTATTGTAGTAGTTATTGACCACAGAACTTTCAATTCCGCCGTTCATGATAGCACCTGTCATTCCGTCAAGTTTGTAGCTAAGGTCGGTATTAAGAGCAATTTTCATTGTATCCGCAACACCGGATACCGCCTTTGCAATAACCTTTTTGCTTTTGATAATGCCGTCTGCTAACCCCTGCATAAAGTCCGGCATCCAGCTTTCGTATTCGGTAAGAGGTCCCACGTCCGGCACAGAGAAGTGCAGATAGCTTCTGATGGTATCCGCCACATCGGTACAGGCGTCGGAAATCCAGCTGATACAGCTTTTGATACCGTCAACAATTCCGCTGATGATATCCGAACCCCAGCTGAATGCATCACTCGCCAGTCCCTTTACAAAGTTGACCGCCTTGTCAAATCCACTCTTAATCGTATCGTAAATACCGCTGATTGTATTGGAAATCGCTGATTTTACGCTGTTCCAGATGCTTGTCACAGTAGAACGTATGGTATTCATCACCGATGAAATTGTAGAAGAAATGCTGTTCCAAACGGAAGATATTGTATTTCTGATTCCGTTTACAACACCTGAAATCGCACCGCTGATGGTGTTCCAGATGGAGGAAATTACCGATTTGATGGTGTTCATCACACTTGAAATAAAGCCTGAAATTGCGTTCCATACCGTGGTGATGATATTTGAAATCGTACTCATCACTGTGGAAATCGCAGTACTGATTGCATTCCAGATGGTTTCAAAGAATGACTTAATGCCTTCAAGCAGAGGGGTGATAAACTCCACAATGGCATTCCATATGGTCTGTATCTTCTCAGAAATCCAGTCCATCACATTGCTGATAATGATATGTATTGCCTGAAAAATCGTCTCAAACAGATATTTCAAGGCTTCCAAAAGCGGAGATATGAACTCATATATCGTATTCCATATGCTTGAAATCGTATTGTAGATTGTGGTGCATACCGTAGAAATGACCGTCCATATGGCATTGAAAATGGTGGAGAAGAAATCGTGAATGCTTGTCAGGATTCCTGCGAAAAAGTCATAAACAGCCGTAAAAATAGAAACCGCAGTATCGTGAATAGCAGTTACAATTCCCGTAAAGAATGAAGATATCGCATTCCAGGTGTTCACAAAGAAATCGGCAATGGACTGGAAGAAAGAGCAAATGCTGTCCCATATGCCAATGAAGAAATCCTTGATTGCCGTCCAGACCTCGTCCCATGAAGTGCCGAACCAGCCAAGGAATACATCTAACACACCTGTCAGCGTGTTCAGAATATTGCTGAG
>OFSC01000891.1_pt1 | contig 22141 bp, 14 predicted proteins | sample 1543201 | NCBI WGS metagenome assembly OFSC01 (sample SAMN04209228, study PRJEB22552) | human gut metagenome | biome: gut; material: feces | host: Homo sapiens | place: USA: Oklahoma
TTTGTTGCTCAGGATATTATAAAAGTTAAAATTTATAGTGTTGCGGAATTAAGGATTAATAATTTATCAACTAAAATTTTTAACTATGGTAAACGTTAAGAATCTATTCGGAATGGCTGTCATGGCTACAGCCTTGGTCGCTTGCTCAAGCAATGACGACCTCGCTTCTAACGGCCATGAAGGCAACCAGACAGGTGAAGCCTATGCTTCGTTCAGAATCAATCTGCCGACTACAAGCGGAACTCGTGTGGCAGGTGATCCTACGTTCGACGGAGGTGATAAGAACGAGTACGCAGTAAAGGACGCTGCTCTTCTTCTCTTCCAGAAAGAAGGTTCTGATTTTAAATTCAAGGAAGTTGTAGACCTTGGTAATATGGAGCCTTGGACTGCAAGCAAGCCAGGTGGTGGTATTACCACAACAGCCAAGTTGACAGCCAAAATTACAACGGCTGAAGTTGGTGCAAATAAGGGTTATTATGCTCTTATTGTTCTCAACAACAATTCTGAAACGGCTCCGAAAATCACTTATCCTGCTGTAGGCCAGACATATGCTGACTGGAGTCAGAAAGAGGCTAACGCAACTGCCAACTACTTGAAGTATGACAACGGTTTCTTTATGGCAAATGCACCTAAGTATGTTGCTGGCGCTCCTGAAACTCTTGTTGAAATCAAGAACATTTACGCTTCTAAGCAGCAGGCTGAGAACTCCACAGCCACTACAGTATACGTAGAGCGTGGTCTTGCTAAGGTTTCTCTCGCTTCTACTTCTGCTAAGCACGTTGATATTACAGATGGCAACTATGCTGGTGACATGGTCGACATTGAAGGTTGGACTCTTGATGTTACCAATACCAAGACATACCCTGTACATGTAACAGAAGGATTGTGGGCTGATACATGGAAGACGACTGCTACTACTGATGCTACCAATGGTGCAACAATGGATCGTTTCCATGACACAAAGCTTACTTCAGAGTTCCCACGCGTATATTGGGGCTTGGATCCTAACTACAGCACAAATTTTGCTTCTGTAGCTGATTGTGAGGGTGAATTTACAATGGCAACAAAGGCTAACTTCAAGACTGGTGACGAAGCAAAGAAGGCTCAGTACTGTCTTGAGAATACCTTCGACATTGATCACATGGTGCAGGGTCAGACAACACGAGTTTTGTTCTCTGCCAAGTACACACCTAATGGTTTTACAGCTGGAGAGACTTTCTATAAGATGGGTAACAGCTCTCAGTTGTGGAATGCTGATAAGGTAGAGGCTCAGATTAAGGCTAAGGCTATGGAGGTTCTTGGAGAGGCTGATGCTTCGAAGGTAACTGTAACACTTGCTGCTGAAGGCAATGACATGACAAAGTCTGGTGTACGTCTTGTTGCTGCTGCTAATATTACTTATGGTACAACCGCTCTTACAACAAAACAGGTCGATGAGATCAATGCTAAGCTCGGCTTCAAGAAAGCTACAACAACAGACGCAGCAGTCGGTTTGTCTACGTATGAGAGTGGCGTTTCTTACTATGTCGCACGTGTAAAGCACTTCAACGAGCTTACTCCTTGGGCTCCAGGTAATGACACATACGCCGGAAACAATGCCAACTGGCTTGGTCGTTACGGTGTACTCCGTAACAACTGGTACGAGCTTTCTGTAAGTAGCGTTAGTGGTCCTGGTTATCCTGACGTTCCTAAGGTTAATCCTACAGATCCTGACGACGTTAACGATCAGTACATCAACGTAGAGGTTAAGATTCTTGACTGGGCTAAGCGCAGCCAGAGCATCGACCTCTAAACAGTAAAGCATAAAAGTGGCGGAGGTCTCCGGCCTCCGCTACTATCCAAACATCAATATCTAAATCAATCTTAATTAAATTAACGGCAAACATTATGTTTCACGGACTGGTTAAATCTTTATGCTCATTACTCGCCTTTGCACCATTGCTGGCTTCTTGCTCGCTGATGCACGACGACCTTGAGCCATGCGACAATGGCGTTTACCTGCACTTCCGCTACGACTATAACACGCAGCGTGCCGACCTCTTCAACTATCATGTTGGAGGCGTTGTTGTCATGGTGTACGACAAGGACGGCAAGTATCTCATGCGTCAGGACGCCTACAACACAGACACCGACGCTCCCATCCGCCGCCATGACTTTGCCGTACATCTCAACTTGCAGCCTGGCGAATATCAGTTCCTCGCCATTGCAAAGCAGAAACGCTACGAAGACGCGCTTGCCACCAAGGGCGCCAAGTTTCGCATTCATGCTCCCGCCGACGGCGAGGACATGACTAAGTTCAACACCGTGCTCGACCGCAATGGGGCGGGCGAAACGGCTGACGTCGACTGTTCGGCTCCGCTCGACACGCTGTGGATAGGCCGCTCGCAGCACCTTACAGCCGTGCGCGACATGGAAGCCACCCACGACACCATCTCTTTGGTGCGCGACACCAAGCAGCTCACCATCTCGCTGCATCAGATTGACGCACCTGACAAAATCTCTGCCGACGATTTCGGCTATGAGGTAATAGCCGATAATGGCTACATCAATTACGACAACTCTTTGGCAAGCGACTCTAAGCTTCGCTATACGCCTTTCCATACATGGACTACTGAGTTCCGCGACGAGACCGGAAACGTTAAGGAACGTACCGCTCATGCCGGACTGATGCTCTCGCGTCTGGTTTATTTCCCACCAGAGCAGAACGATCGCAACGCCATGCTACATATATATAATAAGGAGTCGGGCAAGACCGTCGCTCTTATCAACCTGCCCGACATCCTCCAGCAGGGACGCGATGCCTATGCCGCCCAGAACTACGGCATACAGGAATACCTCGACCGCGAGTATGACTATCGCCTCGACTTCTTCCTTATCGGCACCGAATGGCAGTACCTGAACCTTTCTGTTGGTGTGCTCGACTGGGCAAAGCGCATACAACACATAAGCTTATAGTTTTTCCCACTTCAACTATCAGCGACTTCTTAACTAAAATACATAGAAACCTAATAACAACATAAATAAATGAAACGACTTGCAGACATACTCCTTTCTGTTGCTGCCCTGTTGTTGCTGGCAGCATGCACAGATGATGCCGACGTATACAACACACCAGCATCGTCTGAGGGCAATCTGTGTGTCTATGTGCCGGTAACCCGTGAAGGCGATGAGGTTACGAGCAGTCTCGACCCAAGCAACCCTACATACAATGCATCTGTAGAGGAGTGCAACATTAACGACCTGCATCTTTATGCCTTCCCCGTTGACGGCAACGGAACATTCCTTTCGCAGGAACTTCCATCGCCTGAAGCAAGCAATATGCTCAATGAGAAAGTTGCTTCTTATAAGTTGCAGATCAAGCCCGGCACCTATCGTGTGTACGTAGTGGCAAACATGAAGGATGTGCTCGATGTCAATAGCATAACAACTGAAGACGATTTGAAGGATGTGGTGTTGGGTTACACCCCGGTGTCAAAGCCAGGCATGCCCGTAGCCAATAACATCCCTATGATATACGAGCCTGACACAAAGGCTGCCGACGGCACAACTACTGACGGAACAATTACCATAAAGAATACGGACACGACTCCTAAGACCGTGATGGCTAATCTGCGATTCACCTGTGTAAAGGTGTGTCTTAACCTTATATACAATCCCGAAGACGCAGACATGGATGCAGCGTTGAAGTCTAACGGATTGCAGATTACCGATATTATGGGCAAGCGACTCTCGCCACAGACCAGTCTGTTGTGGGACGGCAAGTTCACTAACCCCAATGTAAGCGACGACTATGCCAAGGGCATCGAGCCGAAATTGTACGACGCCGTGGCATCTACGGGTAATGGCGCTTACTATACTTCGTGGACAGAAACCCCAGCCAATGCCAATGTCAACAACGAGGACATCATTACGGTTGCAGGTGAGGGTGTAGCTAAACCAGCAGACAGCAAACAGAAGTGGCTCTTCCGTGCCACATATTATCTGCCTGAGCGCTATGTGGCTAAGGCTTCGCAGCAGTCGGCATTGAAGGTAGGTGGTGCTGTAGGAGGTTCTGCTATCGCTAACAGCTATAACATCAATCTTGGACATCGTAAGGACGAATCATCCACAACAGATATTCCTACTTTCCCACGCGGTACATACTACGAGATAGTAGGACGCATAAAGAGTCTGGGCAACATCGATCTCGACTGTGTTGTAGGTGTGGAGCCTTGGCAGATGCCAATAATAGATGTAGACCTCAACCATACTACGCTTTGGGTTTCAAGCACAAAGGCAGAGGTAGGATCGCAAAAAGTAGCATTCATCGAATATCTGACAAATGTAACGAATGGCGACATTAAGTTCGGATGTGATACGGAGATTGAAAAGATTTCAGCAGGAAAGTCCCCCGTTATTGTCGCAACTAATGATATTGCAACTCATCGTATAAGATTCAGTATAAATCCAGATCTCACGGTAGACGACTTTACAAAAGCTAATGCTCTTACAGGTACTGCCAAGGTATGGATAAAGGCTGGCAACATAAAGAAATACCTTTATGTTTCGTACGATGTTACACCATACTTCAAGGTGGATCCCGTGGATATTGTAATACAGTATGATGCTGAAAATTCACCCGAATTGACAAAGGTGGTGAAGTTCACTACCAACCTTGGTGGTATACAGTTCCCGTCAGGTTGGACAGTTTCGGGAGAGGGACAAAATGTAGAATATGCCCAGTCTAAAATAAACATCAAGTGCGACAAAACTAATGTGGCTGATGGTACCTTCACCATAACGGCTGTTACCAACCCTGTGACAACAACCACACACGTCTTTACTGTTAAAGCCATTGGCGATAACAATGTTGAACAGCAGATACGTGTGACGGTGCGTCCGCCAGTAGGTCCTTATCGTATCTATATGCGAGCCATAAACGACTTGGCGTGGACTAAAGACGCAAGTAACCTTGACGAATTCCAGCATTCTAATATGCTTGATGAAGAAGCCTACAATAATTCTAAAGAAAACAACAACTGGCGAGATGGATGGTGGGTGCAAGGAGGTGCTGACTGGAGTAAAGACCGTTCGTCGCACGTGGACTATCACAAGGTCTACATCTACACACAGATAGGTGAGACAAAGGCTGATGGTACAAAGGACGAGAATACGGCAGAATGGTATTTCACCGGAGGGTGGCCAGGTCAATCGATGGAGGCTGACAATAACAACCCTGGTTGGTACTATTATAGTATAGCGCATAATGCTATGTCTGGATCTAACAACAATAAGGGACAGGCACAGACTACTGCTGAAAAGATGATAAAGCCAGGACAGACCCTGCTTATTTTCAGCAATGGTACATACCTCAGTACGGGCTTCCAACCGCATCGTTTCACTCATCACAATGACCCCGGCATCACACTCTTCAACTATGAGGATCGTGAAGGCTGGTATCTGTACGACCCATTGTCAGATCCTTACTACAGAGTTTATGACGAGAAGCCTACCGTTGTGGACGTAGAATATACCATATACACCAAGAACAAAAAAATAACTGCTTGGTATTCTAGATTTGGAGTAAACAATGGAGCTGATGATTCTAAATTTACAATGTGGTGCAATAGCTGCAATGTTCCTAACGAATTTGAGTGCAAGGAATACGGACAGGACAGCAATGGCAAAACCTGGTATAGGACCATACTCCACCTCAAAGCCCCATTAGGAGAGTATGATAAGCTTCTGAAGCTTAAGGTAAATGGTGATGAGATTCATACTACACTGTTCGACGGTGATAACTATCCCTCAACCAAGATGCATGGCAAGCGTTATGTTGTGGAAGGCAGTTTCGATACGGACACAAAGACGTGGAAGAAGGGAGCCCCTTTTAAAAAGTAACAATTAAAAGACAACGATATGTATATCAAGAAATTGACAATTTGGTTCTTCATGCTCTTGTCTGTGGTGTTGGCTGCTTGCAGCGACATCAGAGACATTGTAGGAGGCGACACACCCGATGTGCCGTCGGAGGGAGTTGTGCTGACTCTTAAGTTGCCTAATTTCACCAAGAATACAGTGGCGACAAGAGCAACAGAACAACAGATCAACAAACTCTGCGTATTGTGCTACGATGCTGACGACAAGTATCTCGGCATGAGCAATATCACAGGCGCGGACATCAAGCCGAATGGCGACGGCAAATACAAGGTGAAGGTTAAGGTTATGGAAGGAACCGCAACGCTGCATGTTGTTGCCAACACCGACATATCAGAGAGCGACGCCAAGGATGCTGCGGGCAAGAACAACCTGTACAACGCAACACGCGACGGCAAACTCGACCTCAGCGCTCCCGTTTGTTGGGGAAGCGTAAAGGTGACAGACCTGCTTAGTGGCAAAACCTCATTGACATTGTTCCGACAGTTTGCCAAGGCGTCTGTTACAAAGGATACTAAGGTGACCAACTTCGAGATTACTGGTTTCAAGCTCATCAACACGGCAACAAAGGGCACAATAGCCACCACTAATTTGTATACCGATGTGTCTCTGTCTTCGGTAGATTACACGGATGAGAAAGACTATAGTATGGGCGAGCATCCTTTCTACGAGACTCCAGCCGACAAGGCATGCATGATAATCAAGGCAAAGTATAATAATGGACCAGAGACTTATTATAAAGTGGCGTTCTTGAACAAGAATTTTACTCCGATGGCTCTTCTGCGCAACCATCATTATCAGGTTAAGGTTACGGCTGTGAACCATGAAGGATGGGCTACAGAAGATGAGGCAATAAACAATCTGTCCGAGAACAGACTCACTGTAGAAGTGGTTGACGACAATCCGCCTATTGTAGACATGATAGCATGTAAGGACTACGAACTTGGAGTGTGTGGCAAGCAGACTGTATTGGGTAATGCCGAGGAGGCTACAATTACGTTTGTAACAACCAATCCCAAGGTCAACGACTATAACGTAAAGTTGAATAATGATTGGATTACTGGTTACACGGAAACAGCAAGCGTCGATTTGCCGACAACAGCAGGCGATTCGAAGCTTTCGTCAACAGGCAGATTGTACACCATTAAGCTTACTCTATCCAAGAACTATGAATCGGATGCGCATACAGGTACTGTGACAATAACATCAGGCGACTTGTCGCGCGTTGTAGAGATTACCCAGTTGGGCTACGACTTCCGTACTGATCCAAATAGAATTGTGCAGATACGAGGACTTGCCGGACTGACATCGAAAGACGAAGCTGACTACTTCTTTTGGATGGACTCGAAGCTTAAGGGCATAACACCGGAGGAAAACCAAGGCAGAGTGCGTGACGACGGACTTCACTTCTTTGTGGGCAACAATACGGTTTACTATCTCATTCCGAAGCTTCAGGGTGACGAACTCACGTGTAATGACACACGAGTGACGGTGGACAAGAAAAGCGTCAACGGATTCTACAAGGTGACGCTGGCCGACAATTCGCCTAATAATTATAAAAGGTGGATTAGCGATGAGGCATTTACCATTATAACCATCACCAACGCGAGAACCAAGATTACCGTAACCTATCCGGTTTATCATGTAGGATTGTTTGCACATCTGACCGGAAAGGCAGCAACCGACTATCAGCTTGGCAAGAGCAAGGCTTCGGGATGGTACTATTATGAGATGGTTGACGTAGTGGCTAAGGTTACTAAAAAAGACGGAACTACCGACTACAAGGCCTACTATATGCTCGACCGCAACCTTGGTGCCACAAACAACGGCTACTATTCTCCTTCCACAACCGCCCTTAAAGACAACATAGGAGCAATAGGCGGCTACTTTAAGATTTCGGAGGCTACCAACTCTACAGATGCAAAGAATAATAATGATGTGGTAAATGCTCTGGCAATAGGCAACTTCAAGGTGTGCGACAACATGTGTCTGCAAGGTCTTATAGACAACAACAATGACTTGGCGATAGAAGAGGAGACGACTCATTATGGCGAGAAGTACAACTGTCTGAGAATTACTACGCGAAACAGGGATATTCCCGAGATATTTATCCCTATGAGTGGATATTATGAGGGCAAGAACGACGAGGACGCGGTTTACAAGGACAGCTATCATGCCAACCTATGGACACGCTCACGCCTGTCTGACTATCAGGGATTCTCGTCATCCAGTCCTGAATACGGCTTCTGGTACTTGTACCTTGACGCTTTCGGCAAGAGCCTTAACATGTCGAACTACCGATTTGTGTCGGGTTCGTCTGGAAAGAACAAGGGGCGATACCGTGCTATGCCAGTAAGACTTGTGGCAGAGTAATGCCCCGATATATGTGTCGTTAGGCTATTGGAAAAACAACAAGCTGACTTCGAATAAATCAATAATGGCTGTTTGCCGGTCTGTTGACGGCAAACAGCCATTATGCTATCTACTAAAATGATTCTGTCTTCCTTGTCTGATGAAAATAAAAGTGGAATAGTAAGTGATTGGGATTTTTTTGTGTAACTTTGCAGCTTGTAACAATGTGAATATTATTAGGAATATGGGAATAGAGAATGGCATTTTCAAGCGTGCCGAACTGCTTCTTGGTGAGGATGTAATGGGGGAGATAGCTTCCAAGCGCGTCATCGTATTCGGTGTCGGCGGCGTTGGAAGCTGGTGCGTGGAGTGCTTGGTGCGCTCGGGCATCCGCCGTATCACCATCGTGGACAGCGACTGCGTGTGTCTGTCTAACGTCAACCGTCAGCTTATGGCTACGACGAAGACTGTGGGCCGTCCGAAGGTGGAGGCGCTGAAGGAGCGTCTGCTGGAGATCAATCCTGAATGTGAGGTTACTGCCATTCAGAAGATCTTTACGGAGGAGAGCGCTTCGGAGTTCTGCCTGGGCGAGTATGACTATATTGTGGACGCCATCGACTCGTTGAAGGACAAGGCGGCGCTCATACTGCTGGCATGCCAGACGCGGGCTGTGCTGTTCTCGTCAATGGGGGCTGCGCTCAAGATGGACCCGACGCGCATTCGTGTGGCAGAATTCTGGAAGGTGCGCGGCTGTCCGCTCGGCGCTGCATTGAGGAAGCGCATGAAGCGTGCCAAGACCATTCCAGCTCATAAGTTCCAGTGCGTCTACAGCGAAGAACTGCTCGAAAACCGCGGCACGGACACGGGCGACGACCCCTGCTCGTTCCAGAAAGCGCAGATTAACGGATCAATGTCGCACATCACGGCTATTTTCGGCTTTACCATTGCCGGACTGGTGCTTGACGATATATACAGGAAAGCGCTTAATAAGTAAAAGCTTTTAATTAATATGGCTTTCGGTACAACAAAATGTATTATTTTGAGTTAATATATAATAGTAATAAGAAAAAAGTAACCATACTAATACACACACATATCTACAAGTTATGAAGAAATACTTGATTTATTTAATCTTCATGTTGATTATGCCTATGGCTGTCTCGGCACAGTCGTCCATGACCGACACGCAGGTTATGCAGTACGTCATGAAGGCGAAGGAGCAGGGTAAGTCGCAGTCGCAGATTGTCACTGACCTCATGCAGCGTGGCGTTGACATTTCGCAGATTCGCCGTGTGCGCAATAAATATGAGCGCCAGTTGAAGCAGGGCGGTCTTGGCAATGTTAGCGACGACCCTTCAGCGAAGACGGATACACGTCTGCGCACCAATAACGGCAAGACGCGCGACCAGTACACCCGCAGCGACTACGGACGTGAGGCTGACAGCTATGCGCAGAACTACTCGAATATGCGTGTGAAGTCGGAGCGCGACCGTAACTACAAGCATACGTACGACGAAACCGACGAGGAGTTTATGGATTATCAGAAGGAGATGTTCGAGATGGTGCCCGATACTGCGCAGATGCTGGAGCAGCTTCTTGCCGAGCGTGAAGCCAGAAAGAAGAAGGTGTTCGGACGCGATATCTTTAACAATGAGGAGCTTACCTTCGAGCCGAACATGAACATCGCCACTCCGCAGAACTATCGTCTCGGTCCTGGTGATGCCGTCTTCGTGGACGTGTATGGAGCGTCGCAGAAGTCGGAGCAGTGTACGGTTTCGCCTGACGGTACCATAACCATTGAGGGCTTCGGGCCGGTGCAGGTAAGCGGTCTGACCGTCGCGCAGGCCAACGCACGTCTGCGCTCCACACTCGGCAGCCGCTACAGCAGCAGCAAGATTCGTCTGACCGTGGGACAGACCCGCACCATCATGGTGAACGTGATGGGCGAGGTGAAGACTCCGGGTACGTATACGCTCTCTGCCTTCGCCACTGTCTTCCACGCCCTTTACATGGCTGGCGGCACGAACGAGATAGGTACGTTGCGTAACATCAAGGTTTATCGCAACAACCGCCTTGTTACGGTAGTAGATATCTATGACTATATCCTCAACGGCAAGCTTACGGGCAACGTACGCCTTGCCGACAACGATGTCATCGTAGTGGGACCGTACGACTGCCTCGTGAACATCACGGGTAAGGTGAAGCGTCCTATGTATTATGAGATGAAAGCCAACGAGTCGATAGCTTCGCTCCTTAAGTATTCGGGCGGATTCACGGGCGACGCTTACCGCAAGGCTGTCAGCGTCAACCGCAAGAGCGGCATCGACCATTCTGCATATAACGTGGAGGAATTCGACTTCTCTAACTTCCGCATTGCCGACGGCGACTCTGTAAGCGTCGACTCCGTTATGGCGCGCTACTCCAACACCGTGGAGATAAAGGGAGCCGTGTTCCGTCCCGGCAAGTATAATCTGAACGGACAGGTGAACAGCGTGCGCTCGCTCATCGAGCATGCTGACGGCGTGACGGAAGAGGCCATCACCTCGCGTGCCGTGATGCACCGCATGAAGCCGGACCGCACACTGGAGGTTATCAGCGTGGACGTGGAAGGCATCATGAGCGGCAAGGTGGCTGACATTCCGCTGAAGGAGAACGACGTGCTCTTCGTAGCCACGAAGACGGAGCGCATGACGGAGCGCACCATCACCATACGCGGCGAGGTGCAGTTCCCCGGTGTGTATAAGTATGCCGACAACGAGACAGTTGAGGACTTTATCATACAGGCTGGCGGACTGACCGACAAGGCTTCGCTTTCCAATGTCAGCATCAGCCGCCGTGTGAGCGATGCGAAGGCAGTACGTCCTGACAGCGTCATCGCACGTACGTTCAATATGGCGCTTAAGGAGAACTTCGCTGTGGACGGCGACCGCAGCTTCACGCTTATGCCCTTCGATGAGGTCTACGTGATGCGTTCGCCTGGCTACACCGAGCAGCAGAACGTCACAGTGGAAGGCGAGGTGCTTTACGCCGGAACATACGCTCTTGAGCGCAACAACACACGCCTTAGCGACCTCTTCCGCATGTCAGGCGGATCAAACGGCCTTGCCTACATCAAGGGTGCGCGTCTGATGCGTAAGGCCAACGAGGCAGAGAAGGCACGTATGGAGGCTGTGCTGAAGATGCAGCAGGAGGAGCAGCAGAAGAACCTTCTGACGCTTGCCGCTTCGTCAAACAATGCCAGCGCCGTGCAGTCAACGGCTCAGGGAGCTGCTAACGCCAACATCAAGAAGTTCCAGGTGCCTGATGAATATCCCGTCGGTGTGGACCTTGAGGAGGCTATGAAGAGGCCTGGGTCGGATGCCGACGTGGTGCTTCGTGACGGCGACCGCCTTATCGTGCCGCAGTATAACGGTACGGTGAAGATCAACGGTGCTGTGATGTACTCCAACACCGTGGCATACGAGAAGGGCAAGCGTGCCGGTTATTACATCGATCAGGCTGGTGGTTACGCTGCCGATGCCGTCAAGCGCCGTGCATACATTATATATATGAACGGCAAGGTGGCTAAGGTCGGTCATGGCGCCAAGGTGCAGCCGGGTTGCGAGATTGTCGTTCCTGCCAAGCTGAAGCGCAAGATGTCGACGGCAGAGATGATGAGCATGGGATCAAGCATGTCGTCTATTGCAGCGATGATAGCAACAATCAGTAATATCTTGAAGTAATCCAGAAACTTAATCACGGATATATTCTTACAACAATGAACGAACAAAAGAAAGACGTTATAGACCTCACGGAAGTGTGGAAATTGCTGAAGACGAAGAAGAAGGTGTTCTTCATCGTGCTGCCGATAGTGTTTGTGCTGTCGTGCCTGTATATCTTTCCGCAGCCACGCTACTATCGCTGTAGCGTGAAGCTCGCTCCTGAGGCAACGAGCGAGAACATGGCAGGCGGACTCTCGTCCTTGGCATCGCAGTTCGGCGTTAACCTTGGCGGTGCCACGCAGGACGCCATCTATCCGCTTCTCTATCCGGATGTGGTCAGCTCCAACGAGTTTGCCATCGGGCTGCTCGGCATAAATGTGAAGTCAGTGGACGGTCTTGTCAATACCGACTACTATAACTACATGTCGAAGCTTCAGAAGAAGAACCCCATTACGGCGCCGGTAAAGAAGGTGATGCGTTCGGTGACAAAGCTTTTCGCCTCGAAAGACCAGCCCGGTCCTCCCAGCAAGGGAGCTGGCATGAGCGCTTTCCGCATGTCGAAGAAGGACAGCGAGCTGCTCGACCAGATTAAGTCGAACATCAGTTGCGACGTCGATAAGAAGACGGAGGTGATAACCATAAAGGTGGAAGATCAGGATCCGCTTATCTGCGCCACTATGGCTGACTCGGTGCGCAATCATCTGCAGACCTTCATCACCAAGTATCGCACCAATAAGGCACGCGTGGACGTGGAGCATTACGAGAAGCTCGCCAAGCAGTCGAAGCGTGAGTATGAGTATTGCGTGCGTGAATACAGCGCTTACTGCGATGCCAACCAGGACGTAATGCTCCAGTCGTTCATATCGAAGCGTGACGAGCTGGAGAACGAGATGCAGCTGAAGTTTAACGCTTACAGCGCCATGCGCACCCAGCTGGAGGCGATGCGTGCCAAGCTTCAGGAGAAGACCCCGGCGTTCACTACCATCGAGAGTGCCACGGTGCCCGTGAAGCCCGCCGGTCCGAAGCGCATCATCTTTATATTCGGTATGTGCTTCCTTGCCACTTTCGTCACGGCATTGTGGCTTGCGCGTAAGCAGCTCTTTACTAAAGCATAATCAAAATAGGGGAGGCATCACTGCCTTCCCATTTATTTATTAAAAAGGAGACCCATAAATGTCGCTGTTCACTTTCAAGCGAATACCACTGTATTTTGACAAAATATCCACTCGCGTCAGTCTGCATGACATGACGCTGCTGCCGTTTGTGATGATATTCTTCGTTGTGTTGAATGTCACCATATCGCTGTCTGAGCTCAAGATGCCCGTGCTTTCGTATGGTGTGTTGGCTGTCAATATTGTCAGCTTTCTGTTTATGCTGGCTTTGGTGGCGCGTGAGAAGGAGATGTCGCGATACGGCTTTCTTAATTTCCTCTACTTCTTTATCCTCATAGGCTTGACGGTCGTGAATGTCAACGACATCCGCAATGCCATTTACAACAGCATCTTCATCTGGTTTATGTTGCTCACCATGCGTTATTATCGTCATCGCATGGAGATGGTGCTGAAGTGCTTCACCATAGCTTTCACCGTCTGTGTGTGGATCAACTTCGTACACCTCGTGACGCATCCGTTGCTTTGGCTTGTGGACGACTATAAGGGTGCGACCGGCTATCTGTTCGGCAATAACTACAATCAGATGGGATGTCGAATGATGGCTGCGTTGGCAAGCAATCTGCTGTGTCTGCGTTATTCACGCATCTGGCTCGTCAACATGATAGTGCTTGCCATTGTCATTGTGGCGTCATTGGCGATGGTAGGTTCGATGACATCACTCTCGATGATTCTCGTTTTCCTTGTCTGCTGTCTGCTGCCGACGTCCAAGTTGCGACTGACTGCCATTTGCGGACTGTTCGCAGTCTTTCTGCTCTTTCAGATATTCGTGGTGTTCAACGGACGTGGTCTTGAGAACAACGAGCTGGCAGTATACATCGTGGAAGACGTACTGAAGAAGGACCTCACCTTCACTTACCGTACACACATGTGGGAAAGCGCCCTGAAGATTATTGAGGAGTCGCCTATTTGGGGCTGGGGATTCGCCGATGCCGACTGGTTTAAAGCCAATATGACAGCCTTCGCCATCGGTCCTCACAACTTCATTCTCTCCATCCTTATACATGGCGGAGTGATATTGCTGAGCATATATATAATGGTATGCAGCAAGGTGTTCAAGACCATTCACCCGTATCTGAAGATAAAGAACATGCAATTGTTGCTGCTTGCTGTGGCATGTCTTTGGGTTATGTCTCTCTTCGAGATGTATCCGTACACTATTATGTTTTACGCCCTCGCCTTGCTCTATTATTCGCATTACGTCTATGACGATACGGACAAGCGTAATCTGACGACAGAATAAAAAAATAAGAACTACTTGAAGATGCAGGAAAATACAAACAAATCAATAGCGGTAAACTCGCTCATCCTTTACATCCGACTCGCCATCATATCCATAAGCGGACTGCTCTATACACGCTTCAGTCTGCAGGCGTTGGGTATCAGCGACTACGGACTCTATTCGGTCATAGCCTGCATCATCACCTTCATAAGCATCATCAACACCATTATGGTGACCACGTCCAACCGTTTCATTGCCATAGCCATTGGCAAGAACGACGAGGAGGAGGTGTGCCGTCAGTTTAATGTCAATCTTGTCATACATGTGATCATTGCCTTGCTGACCGTGGCGATAGCCTTGCCCGCCGGACATTGGTATATCATGCACCATGTCAGCTATGACGGCGACATGCAGACTGTGCTGCGTGTCTTTGATGTCTCCATCGTGGCAGCAGCCATGTCATTCGTCGGCGTGCCCTATAATGGACTGCTCATAGCCCGTGAGCGCTTCTTCGTGTTCTGCTCCACGGACGTGGCGATGAGCCTTTTCAAGCTGTTCTTCACTTATCTGCTCATCGACCATTTCGAGCACAAGCTGATTATCTATACCTACGTGATGGCATTCATGACCGCCTTCCCCACGTTGGTGTTCTTCGCCTATTGCCGTAGGCAGTTTGCTGCTATCACCCGCTTTGTGTTTGTGCGTGAGTGGCGCAAGTATTATGACGTGCTCAATTTCTCCATCGGTATAGGCATCGGTGCCATTGCCACGATAGGCAAGGCGCAGGGCGGTGCGCTCATCATCAACATGTTCTTCAGCACCACGATGAACGCAGGACTTGCCGTCGCCAATTCCGTCGGTTCCATCCTTCAGACATTTGCCAACAATGCGCAGAAACCCATCTCGCCTCAGATAGTGAAGAACTATGCTGCGGGCAATCTGGACCGCTGCACGTCCTTGGTGTGTCTGGCTTCCAAAGCCACTTACCTCTCGATGTTCTTCGTCTCCATTCCCTTCATCCTTGCGCCGGAAGTGATATTCGGTCTGTGGCTGAAGGAAGTGCCGCCGTATGCCATCACGTTCACCCATCTGCTCATCGTGGACATCCTGATATTCTCCATCAACGCCGGCGTCAACGACTTCGTGTTCGCCACGGGAAAGATAAAGCTCTATCAGATGATTGTCAACACCTTGCTTGTAAGTTCGATTGTCGTGGGATACTTGGCGATGCGACGTGGCATGCCGCCGGAATATCTGTTCTATGTCTACATAGCCTTCTCGTTCCTGGTTTTCCTTGTGCGTCCGTTCATCATCATCCGCATCACGAAGTTCGACGTATGGGCTCTTGTGCGCGGGTCGTACGTGCCGGTGCTGTTGATAACGCTTCTCTTCGCCCCGACGCTCTATCTGAAACAGGTGGCGGGACCAATACAGAGCGTGGTGGTGGCTTATGCTTACTTTGTTCTGCTGCTTTACTTCATAGGACTGCGTAAGAACGAACGCCAATACGTAAACTCCCTTATACGAAACAAAATGCTTCGTAAACACTGATTCAAGCCGAATAAAATGTTATTATTACAGCGCCCGATACAATATTGTACTGTGTCGGGCGTTTATATATTATAATATATAATTTGCAATAATTAAAAGTCTATAATGGAACCGCTCAGAATACCTCTCACCATAATAATGCCCGTATTCAATCATCGTGACGAAGTGAGAACGATGATTGACAGCATCCGTGCCAATGATTTCTGTGGCTGGGAGCTGCTTGCCATTGACGACGGCTCGGAGGAAGACACGCTGCAGCTGCTTTATCATTATGCTGAGGTGGACAGTCGCATACGAGTGGTAAGGCGTGACCGCCAGCCGAAGGGTGCGCAGACTTGCCGCAACATCGGACTGGAGATGGCGAGTGGCGAGTTTGTCATCGTGTTCGATTCGGACGACTACATAGCCCCATACTGTCTGCGTCAGCGAGTGGAGATGATGCAGAAGCGCCCCGACCTCGACTTCATGGTCTTCCCATCGGGCGTTTATGTGGACGAGAAGTTTGTCACCGCGCCGCATCCTTACGACTTCGGATATCGTGTGGCTGAGGATGACGTCAAGATGTTCGCATGTCGTAGGCTTCCGTTCATAGTCTGGAACAACATCTATCGCACCGAGTCGCTGCGCCGCAACCGTCTCACGTGGGACGACAGACTCCTTTCTTTGCAGGACGCCGACTTCAACATCTCAGCCATAGCAGCCGGACTGCGCTATGATTATGCCGACGGAGCATTGCAGGACTACGGTTATCGCATCATCACCACATCGTCCATATCGAAGAAGATAAACTCACAGGCACACGTCGACAGTCATGTCCTTGCCAACAGCAAGATGTATGATGCGGTCCGACGTATAGCAGGACACAAGTGGGACAGCGCTCTTTATGACGGCATGCTCCGCATTTACAATCAGGGCATGACAGGTAAGGGCATCAACCGATCGCTGGCAGACGCCCTTGCCGAGAGCGTACGTGAGCGAAACTCTCGTCACTCGCGTCTGCTCAGGATGCAGATACGCCTCACGACGCTGCTCCAGAAGATTCTTCCGGCACGCCTGGCACGACAGCTGCCCGTAGCTTTCTATCTTATCAGAGAGTCGCGTTGGCGCAAGAAGAAGACGGCGATGATCAGCACCATCCAGGAGAAACACAAACAATAACGTAACAAAATGGAATTAGCAATATTACTCTCTACATACAACGGCATGAACTATCTGGAGGAGCAGGTCAGTTCTCTGCTTGCCCAGACCTACACCGACTGGAAGCTATACATCCGCGACGATGCCTCCACTGACAACACCTTAGCCCTTATACATGAGCTGGCTAAGCGTGACGAGCGTATCATCGTCATGCCAAGCGGCAGAAATCTCGGAGCTAAAGAGGGATTTATGTGGATGTTGCGCAATGTGGAAGCCGACTATTACATGTTTTGCGACCATGACGACGTGTGGCTTCCGCGTAAGGTGGAGCTGACGTTGAAGCGCATGCAGGAAGGCGAGGCAGAGCATGAGGGCTGTCCCGTCATAGCCTGCACCAATCTGAAGCTGGTGGATGCGAAGCTCAACGTCTTCGCCGAGTCGTACTGGAAGTTCCGTCATTATCCGATGTCCGTGTTCAATGACAAGTATTATCATCTTTTTTATAACAATATGCCGGGCTGTACGATGATGCTCAATCAGAAGGCTAAGGATGTCTGCTTCCCTTATTCAGAAAAGATAGTCATGCACGATGCGTGGTTTGCCATCGCCGTGCTGTGGAACAAGGGCGTGGTCGTAGCCGAACCAGAGCCGCTTATGCTCTATCGCCAGCATGAGCACAATGCAGTAGGAGCAAAGAAAACCCGCAGTCTGCTGAAGCAGATGGGCATGATAAGCGAGCTGATGAGCAAGACCCGGGAGCAGCATCTCTCTACAGTCTCATTGACACACATGTCATTTCCGCGCTTCTTAGCGATGAAGGTATACTATCTTTTGCGCGAACATCTGTCGAATTTCCTTGGAAAATAAATACCCACTAACCTAAAAACAATCTGATATGAGAAAGATAAGCATTATTGGCAATTTTGATATGAATAACAATAGCTACAACGGACAGACCATCAAGACACGCATCGTGGCCGACGAACTTGAGTCGTTGTACGGGGCGTCGGAAATAAAGCGGGTGGACACCGCCGGCGGCAAGAGTGTTGTTCTGCGTCTTCTTTTTCAGTTGTTCGGTTGCGTAGCCCGCAGCCGTAACGTCATCATCCTTCCCGCCCAGAACGGCATAAAGGTGATTCTGCCCCTTGTAGTGATTTACAATCTTCTTTTCTCACGCCGTATCCATTATGTAGTGATAGGAGGATGGCTTGCCGAACTCCTCGGACGTAACCGCTGGCTTCTGTGTTTCGCCAAGCATCTGCACATGATTTATCCCGAAACGAAGAACATGAAAGACTCGCTTGCCGGGTTGGGGCTGCATCGTGTAACGGTGATGCCTAACTGCAAGCCCCTGCGTATTCTCACCTCTGACGAGCTTTCCGGATATAATCTCCGTCCGATGCGCTTCTGCATCTTCTCACGTATCACCCCCACGAAAGGCATAGAAGATGCCATAAAGGCTGTGAGCCTTGCTAACGAAAAGGCAGGCAAGACCATTGCCACACTTGACATGTACGGCAATGTGGAGGCTTGCGACCGTCCTTGGTTTGATGCCGTAAAGGCTTCGATGCCCGAAACTGTGGCTTATTGGGGCAGGGTGGAGTTCGATAAGAGCGTCTTCAAGCTGAAAGAATACACCGCCTTGCTCTTCCCTACATACTATCCGGGTGAGGGTTTGGCTGGCACGGTTATAGACGCATTTGCTGCTGGTCTGCCTATTATTGCAAGCGACTGGCACGACAATGCCAACATCATAACTGACAACAAGAACGGTTTCATCTTCCCCACGCGCGACGTCAACCGCCTTGCAGAGATAATCCTCGACATCTATAAATACCAGGACCGCCTTGTCCCTATGAAACTCAACTGCATACAGTCGGCACAGGCATTTCTTCCGTCGGTGGTAATCCGTACGATAGCCAAGGAAATAGCTTAGTGGCGTCTGCCGTAATTGTTATTAAGGCAAATGGCGTCACGTTTCAAATAAATATATTAACTTTGTATGTATTTTTAAATATATAATGTAAATGGAAATAAAAATTGCTGTTATCGGACTTGGATATGTTGGCCTGCCATTGGCGCGTCTTTTCTCAACAAAGTATCCGACTGTTGGTTTCGATATGAACCAGCATCGTGTAGACGAGCTTATGCAAGGTCATGATTCCACACTGGAAGTGTCTGATGAATTGCTTGGCGACGCTATACATAACCATAACTTTGTCTGTAGCACCAACCTCGACGATATACGCGACTGCAACTTCTACGTTGTAGCCGTACCAACACCCGTTGACAATAACAACCATCCTGACCTCAAGCCGCTTTGGGGTGCCAGCGAGACAGTGGGTAAGGTTATCAATAAGGGCGATATCGTCGTGTATGAGTCGACCGTTTATCCCGGTGTTACCGAGGAAGAGTGTCTGCCCGTAGTGGAGCGTGTGAGCGGACTGAAGTATAACGAGGACTTTTTCGCAGGCTACAGCCCCGAGCGCATCAATCCGGGCGACAAGCTTCACACCGTGGAGAAGATAAAGAAGGTGACCTCTGGTTCTACACCCGAGGTGGCTGATATCGTGGATGGCGTCTATAATTCGGTACTCGTCAACGGCACACACAAGGCGCCGAGCATCCGTGTGGCTGAGGCTTCTAAGATAATAGAGAATTCGCAGCGCGACGTAAACATCGCTTTCATGAACGAACTGGCAAAGATATTCAATGCTATGGGCATCGACACCAACGACGTCATTGAGGCAGCGGCTTCCAAATGGAACTTCATCAAGCTCAAGCCGGGTTTGGTAGGCGGACACTGCATCAGCGTCGACCCTTATTATCTCATCCAGAAAGCACAGGTGTATGGCGTTCTTCCGCGTGTGATGTTTGCAGCTCGCCGACTGAATGACGGCATGGGCGACTATGTTGCCAATCAGGTGGTGAAGTGTATGAATAAGAAAGGCATCCTCGTCAAGGACGCCAAGATTCTCATTCTCGGTATCACGTTCAAGGAGAATTGTCCCGATATCCGCAACACTAAGGTGGTGGACATCTATCACACCCTTAGCGAATACACCCATAACATCGACGTATACGACCCGTGGGCTAACGCCGAAAGAGTAGAGCACGAGTATGGCATCAGCATCAAGACGCAGCTTCCGGACGAGAAGTATGACGCCGTAATCCTCGCCGTAGCCCACAACGAGTTCCGCGACCTCGACTTCTCTGCCGTTCGTGCCGCGAACAGCGTGGTGTATGACGTTAAGGGCGTATTGTCGCGCGATATCATAGACGCACGTCTTTAATCATAATGACAGACAGCATGAACAATCCTAAGATAACAGTAGTTTGTCCCATCTATCAGGAACGCCGCTTCATAAAAGGACTCCTTGAGAGTATCACTCTGCAGGATTATCCCAAGGACCGTATGGAGGTGTTTCTGATTGACGGTATGAGCAAGGACGGCACACGTGAGTTTATCACCGAGTATGCCAAGACACATCCCTTCTTCAAGCTCATAGACAATCCCCAGCGAACCGTTCCTTACGCTCTCAACAACGGCATTGCCCAGGCTACGGGCGACGTGGTCATACGTATAGACGCACATTGCAAGTATCCGGCGGACTATTTCTCACGCCTTGTCCGTTATCTTTACGAGCTAAAGGCTGATAATGTGGGCGGCGTGTGCAACACGCTTCCTGCCAACGACAGCACCAAGGCGCTTGCCATAGCCCAGTGTCTGTGTCATTCTTTCGGCGTCGGAGGTTCTGATTTTCGCATCGGCGCCAGCAAGATAAAGCAGGTAGATACCGTGCCTTTCGGCTGTTTCCATCGCGACTTGTTCGACAGGATTGGCATGTTCGATCCCGAATTGACGCGAAATCAGGACGACGAATTCAACGGACGCATAATCAAGAACGGTGGAAAGATATTCCTTATCCCCGACATCGTCATTGAGTATGCCGCCCGTGACACCATCGCAAAGACGCGTCGCATGTACTGGCAGTACGGACTGTTCAAGCCGTTGGTGAACCGCAAGCTCGGAACGCCAGCCACCGTGCGCCAGTTCTTCCCCCTGCTTTTCTGCATAGGCATAGTGCTGGGAGCGTTGCTTAGCTTTGTTTCGCCCATCATAGCCTACATTTATCTGGCTGTAATGGCGCTGTATTTCGCCCTTGGCTTCATGTTCGGCATCAAGACAGCGTTGCGCAAGAAGCGCTTAGCCTTGGCTTTTTACATGCCGTACATCTTCCTCAACCTCCACTTGAGTTATGGCTTCGGCTATATAAAAGGCTTGTATAAGGTGTTGACAAATAAGAAAATGACAGTAAACGTAAATAGATAATAATTATGAAAATACCGTTCTCACCCCCATATATTGATGATGATGTAATAAATGAAGTGACCGACTCGCTGCGTTCGGGCTGGATAACAACCGGTCCGAAGGTGAAGGCTCTCGAAGAAGAGGTGTGCAAGCTCTCGGGCGCACGCCGTGCTCTTGGCGTTAACTCATGGACATCAGGCGCCATTCTGGTGCTCCGTTGGCTCGGACTGCAGCCCGGTGACGAGGTCATCGTGCCGGCATACACCTATTCTGCCACAGCACTTGCCGTGCTTTGGGCTGGCGGAAAGCCGGTAATGGTAGACTCCGGTGAGGACTTCAACATCTCTGTGGAAGCCATCCGCCGCGCCATCACGCCGCGCACTAAGGCCATTCTTCCCGTTGATATAGCCGGTTTCCCCTGTGACTATGATGCCATCATGTCGCTTGTGTCAGAACCGGAGGTGAAGGCGATGTTCTCTCCTACGTCCGACGTGCAGCGTCAGTTGGGCAGAATAATCGTGGTTAGCGACTCTGCCCATTCCATCGGCGCACACTATAACGGCAAGCGTTCAGGCTCAGAGACCGACATTGCCATCTTCTCTCTCCACGCCGTCAAGAACGTCACGACGGCTGAGGGCGGCATCATCTGCCTTAACATGCCCGAACCGTTCGACAATGACAAGCTCTATGCCGACATGCGCCTCTTCTCTCTCAACTGCCAGACGAAGGACGCTTTCACGAAGTCGAAGGCAGGAGGATGGCGTTACGACATCATCGGTCA
>OFSC01000903.1_pt1 | contig 21904 bp, 17 predicted proteins | sample 1543201 | NCBI WGS metagenome assembly OFSC01 (sample SAMN04209228, study PRJEB22552) | human gut metagenome | biome: gut; material: feces | host: Homo sapiens | place: USA: Oklahoma
TTTTTACAGTCACTTATTAATAATATGAAAGGACTTACAGACTATGGATAATAGAATTGTTGACCTGCACGTACATTCCACGGAATCAGATGGCACCTTTACTCCCACTGAGGTTATCGCAGAAGCCAAAAAAGCTGGTCTTTCCGCTATCGCCCTGACTGACCATGATACCGCCACAGGTATAAGAAAAGCTATGGGCGCCGCAAAGGAAGCCGGTATCGAGCTGATCCCGGGCATTGAGCTTTCCACTGCTTACACGTTTCCGGGAAAAAAACAGGAAAAGGAAATCCACATCGTCGGTCTCTACATTAACCCGGATGACCCGGAACTCTTAAAAATGACTGCTGAATTCCGCGAATGCCGGGATAAACGCAATGAAAAAATGATCGCTGCCCTGCAGGAAGAAGGATTTCCAATTACTATGGAAGCCCTTCTGGCAGAGAATACGGACAGTGTCATTACGCGTGCAAACATCGCACGTTTCCTTTATGAACATGGATGGATCAAATCCGTTTCCGAAGCCTTCGACAAATACATCGGCGATGGCTGCCGCTGCTATGTCGGACGTTTTAAAGTATCTCCCATGGAAGCCGTTTCCCTTATCAAAAGAACCGGAGGGATTGCCATCCTTGCACACCCGCTGCTTTATCATCTGGGTGTAGAACAGCTGCAGCTGCTGATTGATGACTTAAAAGCTGTGGGACTTGATGGCATCGAGGCAATCTACTCTACCTATACCACCGGGGAAGAACAGCTTGTCAAACGCATTGCAAAAGAAAACGACCTGCTTATCAGCGGCGGTTCTGATTTCCATGGTGAAAACAAACCTGCCATAAAGCTCGGAACCGGACGTGGGCATCTTTATATTCCATATTCTGTCCTGACCGATATCAAAGCGCGCGCCGGGAAGTAACACCATTTCACGGATTGCAAAAAATGTCTGTCCTATAAAATAAATTTCTCGATCACCTCGGCAATGGCGTCATGATTATTGTCATTTACTGTGACATAATCCGCTGCCGCCTTTGCTTTTTCGGTGGCATTCTTCACTGCGACCCCGATACAGGCCGTCTTTATCATCGGCACATCATTATCCTCATCCCCGACTGCAACCGTCGCATCCATCGGCATATTAAGGATCTTTGTCAGTTCTAAAATACCGGTTGCCTTGCTCGTATTTTTCGGACTGTACTCTAAATACTGACTGCTGGAAAAAAAGCTGTTACATTTTCCCTTTTCCCAGTTCAGATTTTTCTTTTGAAAACGTTCTAACTTGTCTCTCTGATCTAATGAGATCAGCATAACCTTCTGTGGTTCTTCCTCTAAAGCATCCAGGATATTTGGTGATATCTTATAAGAAATACGCGCCTGTTTCACATAGTAATCCAGTTCTTTCGTATGCTTTGTGGTAATAAGATCCGTACTGTTATATGTCTGCACATACAGGCCCGCACGTTTTGCCTTATCAAAAAGTTCCTGCACAATCTCAATCGGCAGCGAACGCTTTAACAGTACACGGTCTGCTGCGCAGTCATAAAGTACTGCGCCATTAAATGCGATCATATAGCAGCCCGGTGTGTTTAACCCCAGTTCTCTTGCAACTTCTCTTGCTGTTTCAACCGGTCTTCCGGTTGCAAGTGCTATGTAATGCCCCGCCTCTAACATTCTGTGGATAGCCTCACGGTTTTTTTGCGTGATGCTTTTATCATCACACAATAATGTGGCATCCAGATCCACACATAAAATTTTGTGATTCATAAACCTCTCCCCTTCTTATCGGTAAAATACTGCTATTCTGCAGGTTCCGCCGGAATAAATACCCGTTCCCGGTACACATGATCCTGTTTCGGAACTGCTGCAACCGCTTCCTCACAGAACTGCATCTGTGAATTGACTAAAACTTTTCCTCTTTTATCAATTTTCTCATAATTTCCATCTGATTTCAAGAGATGAGCCTTTGTATTATCAGATAATTCAACTTCGAGAATGTGTTTTGCAGATTTTTTTGCCTCATCATCCAGAACAGGGAACAATATTTCAACACGGCGGTCCAAGTTACGCGGCATCCAGTCCGCACTTCCCATATACACCTCGTCTGCCCCGTTATTCTCAAACCAGAAAATTCTGCTGTGCTCTAAAAAATTTCCGACAATCGAGCGCACTTCTATATTTTCACTCACACCCTTGATGCCAACTTTTAAGCAACAGATACCACGCACGATCAGCTGAATTTTTACCCCTGCTGCCGATGCCTCATAAAGTGCCGCAATGATCCCCGGGTCACAGAGCGAATTCATTTTCGCGACAATGCGTGCCGGCTGTCCGCATTTCGCATGTGCTGTCTCTCTGCCGATCAGTTTCATAAATTTATTACGAAGCCAGATCGGTGCCAGGGAAAGTTCATTCCAGGAAAGCGGCTCGGAATAACCGGACAGCATGTTAAATACCGCTGTCGCATCTTCGCCGATCGCCTCGTTACAGGTAAAAATTCCACAGTCAGTATATAATTTTGCCGTCGAATCGTTATAGTTTCCGGTTCCAAGATGAACATATCTGCGGATACCGTCCTCCTCCCTGCGGACAACAAGCGCAATCTTACTGTGCGTTTTCAGACCCACCAGTCCATAGATAACATGGCAGCCTGCCTGCTCAAGTTTTTTTGCCCAGACGATGTTATTCTCCTCATCAAAACGTGCTTTTAACTCCACTAAAACCGATACCTGTTTACCATTTTCTGCCGCCTGTGCCAAAGATGCAATGATCGGCGAATTGCCGCTGACACGGTAAAGTGTCTGTTTGATTGCAAGAACATCCGGGTCTGATGCCGCCTGACGGATAAAATCAACGACCGGATCAAAGGTCTGATAAGGATGATGTAAGAAGATATCGCCCTTCCGGATCAATTCAAAGATATTTTCTCCTGGTTCGATCTTTGGATTTTTCTGCGGCGTATACGGTTTATAGCGCAGATGATCACAGCCGGGAAGTCCATACATTTTCATCAGAAATGTCAGATCGATCGGCCCCTGGATACAGAAGATATCTTCTTCTGCAACTTTCAGTTCATCCTTTAAGAAACGCAGCAGGCGTTTGTCAATTCCACTCTCCACCTCAAGACGGATCACTTCTCCCCACTGTCTCATTTTTAACTGTTTCTGGATCTCTTTTAACAGATCCTCCGCCTCGTCCTCATCGATCGTCAGATCGGCATTCCGCATGATACGGTACGGATAAGCACAGAGCACTTCATAATTTAAGAACAGTTTATCAATATTTTTCTCGATGATCTGCTCTAACAGGATAAAGCACTTTGCATTTTCTTCCTCTGACGGGATCTGTACCAGTCTCGGAAGGACCCCCGGAACCTGTACCGTTGCAAAATCCAGTTCCTGTTTTTCGCTCTTTGTATTCTTTTTAGAAAGAAGTGCCGCAATATTTAACGTCTTATTGCGGATCAGCGGAAACGGACGCGATGCATCTACCGCCATCGGTGTCAGTACCGGATAGACATTTTCCTCAAAATAACGGTCCACAAACTTTTTCTGTTCCTCAGTCAGATCTTCAAACGCATCTATAATATGGATCTGTTCTTTCTTAAGTAACGGAAGCAGCGACCTGTTATAAGTGTTGTACTGCAGATCTACCATCTCCCTTGTTTTTTCGTTGATGGCAGCAAGCTGTTCTGAAGCCGTCATTCCGGCAATGTCTTTCTTCTTATAGTTAGCATGTACCATATCTTTTAAGGAAGCAACACGCACCATGTAAAATTCATCCAGATTTGAGGAAGTGATACTGACAAATTTCAGGCGTTCCAAAAGCGGGATACTCTTATCGCGTGCTTCATTTAATACGCGGTTATCAAATTTTAACCAGCTTAATTCTCTGTTTTCGTAATACTGTGGATTTTTAAAATCTTTTTCTTTTTCCATAGTGTCCTCCATTTAATACACACGTTTCTCCTTTACCACCGGTTTTATGCTGAATATGTTTTCAAAGTAAGAAACCTTCGCATCAAACAGTGCTTTTTCCAGTGCGATATCATCATCTGTCTCGATTGTGATCACCAGTTCTTTTCCTTTTACTGCTGCACGCACATTTTTGAATTTCTGCTTATGGCTGCGGTCCATCGCATTGGATACGCGTAAAATTGCAGAAAGTTTTGCAATGACAACATAACTCTCACGGCTGATATCACTCTCAAAATCTTCATAGGCCGGCAGCGGATAGGTATTGTATAAAACCGTATACGCCACGATCTCACGTTCCATATGTGTAAGACCGATGATTTCCGACGCCATAATAATGTCATAGGAACACAGCGGTCCGTTTGCAAGACTGATATACTTTCCGCAGTCATGCAGGATTGCTGCCACCTGAAGTAAAAGCCGCTCTCTCTTTCCCAGTCCATGGATTTTTTTCATTGTGTCAAAAATCAGCGTTGCCATCTGTGTCAGTGCATCAATATGCGGTGAGTAGCTCATATAGCGGGCGGACAGATTCCTTGCAGCCGAGATGACATCTGCATCAAAATCATGGACCGGTTTGCATAGCTTATGCTTCTGTGCATAATCATATGCAATACCATCGCTCACAATGACACCCGGTGCCCAGATTTTTTCGGCTTTCATTTTGCGCGCCATGCATTTAAAAATGATCATGTACGGAATGATCAGGGAATCATTTTCATTTGATAAATTTAATTCTTCCGAAATCTGTTCCACAGTTTTTTTGTCAAGATCATCCAGAAATGCCAGAAAATCATTGGTTTCCATCAGATTTTCATGTTTCTTCCCGGTGACTTTTCCGGCAACCTCCATGATATAATCTCCGATTATGATCAGATTCTTCACTTTTACCTGTTCCGTGAACATTGCCATAAACACATTTAACTCTTTTTCTACCAGTTCTTCAATCTGCAGCTCATACTGCTCTAAGCTGCAGCTTTTTTTTGCAAGCTGTTCCTGCATGCGTATGGTGCCAAGTCCAAGATGCTGTGTCGTAATGACTTTGCCCTTTGAAAAGATTGTGATCTGCATGCCGCCGCCACCGACATCCACGACTGCTGCCCCCGTTTTGATCAGTTCCTCAAACTCACTTCGCATCGCAACCGATTTGTAGCTGATAAAGCGGTGTTCCGAGTTGCTTAAAACATGTACCGTCAGTCCGGTACGGATGCGGATCTGGTCTAAGATGAACAATTCATTGCTCACATCGCGGAGTGCTGCAGCCGCATATGCCTCGTAGCCATCCACCTGATACTCTTTCATGATCTTCGTGAACTGCTCTAACGTGTCACAGAGTGCTTCCACCAGCTCATATCCGATCACACCGCGTGAATACGCATCCCGCCCAAGCTCGATCCTGCTTCTGATATAATCAATTTTGCGGATGTTTTTTCTGGCAGAGATCTCAAAAATTTTCAGGCTCACCTCATAAGAGCCGATATAAATCGCTGCAAATGTATGAATTGCCATATTTTATCCTCCTGCTTCATGCGTACATGTTATTCCTGTTTTCCAAGCAGATAATTAATAAACTGCTGTGCTGTTCTTCCGGAGAGTCCGCCGTGGGCAAGTTCCCATTTATTTGCCTCGGCAAGAAGTGTCTCCTCATCCATGGTGATACCGTTTTTCTCTGCAAGGGATACCACGATATGCTGGAATTCTTTTTTGCCCGGTGCACCAAAATAAATGGAAACGCCAAATCTTGCATACAGAGACAACTTTTCCTGTACGGTATCGGAAGTATGCATGTCCTCTCTCACTTCCTCTTTGTCGGAGAATGTCTCGCGGATCAGATGACGTCTGTTTGAGGTCGCATAGATCAAAACATTGTCCGGTTTCTTCTCAAGTCCTCCCTCGATCACTGCTTTTAAGTATTTATACTCGATCTCAAATTCCTCAAATGACAGATCATCCATATAAATGATAAATTTGTAATTGCGGTTTTTGATCTGTGCGATCACATCATTTAAGTCGCAGAACTGATGCTTGTACACCTCGATCAGACGCAGTCCCCTGTCATAATACTGATTGGCGATTGCCTTAATACTGGTGGACTTTCCTGTTCCTGCATCTCCGTAAAGCAGGCAGTTATTTGCCTCCTTTCCGCGGACAAAGCTCTCTGTATTGTCGATCAGTTTCTGTTTTGCGATCTCATATCCGACCAGATCATCTAATTTTACATGTGCAATGTTTGTGATCGGTACGATCTGTGCTCCATCCTCTTTATGCAGCACACGAAATGCTTTATGTAAGCCTAATTTTCCAACACCAAATTCTCCGTAGAACTCTGTAACAGCATCCTTAAAATCACCTGCATCTGCCGCCTGCTCTAATTTTACTGTCAGTTCACAGATACGGTCACGGATTCTTTTATTAAAAAGCTTTCCGCTGTCGCCTGCACTCTCATAATGAAGCAGTGCATCCATGCAGTCGATCTCATAATCTTTTGCCAGCTCTGTAAAATCAAAATCAAATAAATCTTTCATGATCTTAAAATCATGCAGTGCAATCTGATTGACGGAGCCTTCCATACCACCCCGGATCTCACATCCACGGCTGTATGCGTTCTCGTTATTGACCAGAATAAATGCAATAAAATTATGCCAGAGATTTCCTTTAAATCCATGACTTACTGCAAGTTCGGACAACTGGTTAAAACATTCGTAAAGCAGTGCCTCGATATCCTCTCTGTTATAATATTCATTCTCATAGTTTTCCATGATCCATGCCATGTTATAAAATAATTTTCCATTTTCAAAGTTTTTATATAAGATCAGGTTTTTTGTACTTTTCATGTTTTGCTCCATTTCTTCGTGTGCAAATCTTATTTCCACACATTTCTTTCGTTCTAATAATTTCCAAGAATCTTAAGTCCAAGCGTTTCCTCTGCCAGACCTCTTAAGGCATTCTGCACTGCTGCATCATTTAAATTACCCTCAAAGTCGACAAAGAAACGGTACTCCCAGTTTTTCCCCTGTACCGGTCTTGATTCAATGTGGTTCATGTTGATGCCATTGTAAATAAAATGGGACAGCATATGGTAAAGGGAACCACTCTCATGCATACCTTCAAAGCAGATACTGATCTTTTCCGCCTTTGAAGTGAAAACGCGTTTGCCGGATACGATAATAAAACGGGTTGCATTCATCTTATTATCCTGAATACATTCATCCAGCACTTTCAGTCCATAGATATCAGCAGTCAGGCTGCTTGCGATCGCCGCCTTATGTTTTTTGCCGTCCTCTTTTACTTTTTTTGCCGCCATGGCAGTATTTTTCAGACTATGTTTTTCCCATTCCCGGTGGCTCTCAAGATATCTGCCGCACTGCATCAGTGCCTGCGGGTGGGAATAGACATCCGTGATATCGGAAAGTTCTGCATCCGGAAGTCCAAGCAGTGCATGATTGATCTGGATAATCTGCTCCCCGACGATGCAGTTATCGTATTCTACCATCAGGTCATAATTTTCAGATACGATGCCCGCTGAAGAATTCTCAATCGGAAGCACCGCATAATCTGCCTCTCCGTTTTTGATCGCCTCCATGGCATCACGCCAGGTTTCCACATGATAACTGTCCGTCTGCTCTCCAAAGTACTCTCTCATTGCAAGCTGGCTGTACGCACCCTCTGTCCCCTGAAACACAATACGCGCATTGTGATAATCTAAACTTTCCACTTCTGTAAAATCCGGTTTTTCATACATTCCATGCGCTGTCAAAAGCTGATACTGGCGTTTTCTGCTCATCGACATGATCTGCTCAAACAATTCACGGATCCCGTGTTTATTAAAATCTGTTTTGCCAAGTGCTGTCAGCGTTGCAAGTTTTGAATCTTCGCGTTCTTTATCAAATACTTTTTTGCCGGTATTGATCTTATATTCTGCAACACCCGCAGCAATCTCCATTCTCTCCTGATATAAATCTACGATCTGTCTGTCAATGACATCGATCTGGTCTCTTAATTCTTTTAAATCTTTCATGGATTCCACCTTTATTTTTAGTATTACTTCTACTATATTACATTAACGTAGCAAAATCAAGGGCAGAAAAAGTCATATTCCATATGAAAAATATAGTATTCGTGCTCTGAAAATGCTATAATAAACACAGATGAGAAGCAAATCAAACACATTGTCACGTCAGCATAAAATGCTCTCAGAATGGAGGCCTTATGAAAAAAGTTATCACGATTCTCTTAATTATCCTCGTACTCGCCGCCGGTGTCGGTTTTGGTGTCTGCCACCACAAATCAAACGAGACAAAATTCAATGACGATTACATAAACGGCAACACGGCTGGCAATCTCTACAATGCCGGCATCTTCTGCACAGCAGCCGACGGCACGATTTATTTTGCAAACCCTTCCGACAGCAGCAAACTATACTCAATGAACAGCGACGGTTCAGACCTTACAAAGATTTCTGATGATGTTGCCACCTTTATCAATGCAGATGACAATTATATTTACTATGTGCGCAACAATCCGGTTTTTACAGAACCGTTTTCATTTTTGACGATCAATACAGACAGTCTCTGCCGGCTTGACCGCAGCAAACATAAAAAGAGCATTCTCCTTGATTCTTCCGCGAGTCTTTACGCCTCTTTAGTCGGAAATAAAATTTATTACCTTCACTATGACGACAAAGACTTTACCACTTTCTATGAAGTCGGCATCGACGGGGCAGACAGTCATCAGGTAGACAAGACACCGTACCGTCCATGCTCCGTCGTCGGACAGTACATTTATTTCAATGGCGTATCAAACGATCACAATATCTGGCGTTTTGACACTGTTACTGACACCTCGGAGCTCGTTCTGAAAGGCAATTATTACATGCCAGCCGTAATCGGTGATACGATCTTTTTCTTGGACAATGAAAATAATTATACACTTGCAAGCACAGATCTCTCCGGCAGTTCGGCCATCACAACACTCAGCGACGACCGCATTGACTGTTATAACATTACAGGAAACTATATTTATTTCCAGCGCAACAGTACAAGCACTCCGGCACTCTGCCGGATGAAAACCGACGGCAGTGATTACACCGTGATTGCAGAAGGCAATTATACCAACATCAATGCGACGGAAACAGATGTCTATTTCAGGGATTTTGCATCCGGTGTGATGTATCGAACACCGATTGCTGATCCGTCTGACGTTGAGGTCTTTAATCCGGGAACTGGTTCTTCTGACAAATAATCCTGCACCGGATCCACAGGTTCGTTTTATGTTCAAAAAAACACAGGGGACTTCCGTTATCCCCTGTGTTTTTTCTATGCAAAATCAAACAGTGAGAGCTGATTGGACTCCGGCATATCACCGAGCAGTCCTAAATCTCCCATCAGATCAATGACCGTCTTAGTTGCCTTTGTTCTCTGTCTGAAATCGTCTCTGGATAAGAATTTTCCATCTTTTGCCGCTTCCGCCACAGCGATCGCAGCATTATCTCCCATACCGTCGATCGTATTTAATGCCGGCATCAGTTTTCCGTCAATGATCTGGAAACGGTCCGGTTTTGCACGGTAAATATCGATCGGTGTGAAATCAAATCCCCGCGCATACATTTCCTGTACAATCTTCATGTCACGGTATACATCCTGTTCCTTCTTGGAAAGCGAATCTTTTCTGCGCTCATAATCTTTCTGGAAATAGGTAAGGCGCTCTCTTCCCTGACACATGATCTCATAGTTGAATCCGGTCGCACGGATTGAAAAATATGCCGCATAATAGGCAAGCGGATAATATACTTTACAGTATGCGATACGCCATGCCATCATAACGTAAGCCGCCGCATGTGCTTTCGGGAACATGTATTTAATCTTTAAACAGGAATCAATGTACCACTCCGGCACGTCATGTGCACGCATCTCTTCTTTCCACTCTTCCTTTAGTCCTTTTCCTTTTCGAACCGACTCCATGATCGTAAAGGACTGCTCACTGTCAAGTCCCATCTGGATCAGATAGATCATGATATCATCTCGCGTACAGATCGCAGTGGAAATCGTTGCCAGTCCCTGTTCGATTAAAGTCTGCGCATTGCCGAGCCAAACGTCTGTACCGTGGGACAGACCGGAGATACGGATCAGATCCGAAAACTCCTGCGGCTTGGCATCGATAACCATCTGCATGGCGAACTCTGTACCAAACTCCGGAATACCGAGACATCCAAGCGGGATCCCGCCGATATCCTCCGGCGTAACACCAAGCGCTGACGTATTTTTAAACAAAGACATGACCGCCTCATCATCAAGCGGGATCGTAACCGGATCGATTCCCGTTAAGTCCTGCAACATACGGATCATGGTCGGATCATCGTGCCCGAGAATATCGAGTTTCAACAGGTTGTGGTCGATCGAGTGGTAATCAAAATGTGTGGTGACTGTCGCAGTCGTCATATCGTTTGCCGGATGCTGTACCGGAGTAAACGTATTAATCTCCTCGCCCACCGGAAGAACAACGATACCTCCCGGATGCTGTCCGGTCGTTCTCCGGACGCCGACACATCCCTGTACAATACGGTCAATCTCACAGTTTCTCTTGTGAATTCCACGCTCTTCATAATAATTTTTGATATATCCAAATGCAGTCTTATCCGCAAGTGTACCAATCGTTCCGGCACGGAATGTCTGTCCGTAACCGAAAATAACCTCACAGTAAGCATGGGCTTTACTCTGATACTCACCGGAAAAGTTTAAGTCGATATCCGGCTCTTTATTTCCCTTGAATCCAAGGAAGGTCTCAAATGGAATATCAAATCCATCTTTTACCAGCTTTTTGCCACACACCGGACAAATCTTATCCGGCATATCACAACCACTTCTTCCGGAAAATGCCTTGACTTCCGGTGAATCAAAATCGCTGTATTTGCAATATTCGCAACGGTAATGCGCCTGCAATGGATTTACCTCCGTGATACCGGACATGGTCGCTGCAAAAGAGGAACCTACCGAACCACGGGAACCTACAAGGTAACCATCCTCGTTCGACTTCCATACAAGCTTCTGTGCGATAATATACATTACCGCATATCCATTGGAAATAATCGAATTTAATTCTCGGTCAAGCCGCTCCTTTACGATCGGAGGCAGTTCTTCACCATACATGCTGTGCGCCTTGTTATAGCAGATATCACGGAGCATCTGATCCGAATTCTCGATAAACGGCGGACACTTATCCGGTCTTACCGGTGCAATCTTCTCACACATATCCGCAATTTTGTTTGGATTTGTAATGACGACCTCTTCTGCCTTGGCACTTCCAAGATATTCGAATTCCTTTAGCATTTCTTCGGTTGTTCGAAGATATAACGGTGCCTGCTCGTCAGCATCCTTAAATCCCTTTCCGGCCATAATAATACGGCGGTAGATTTCATCTTCCGGGTCAAGGAAATGCACATCGCAGGTAGCCACCACAAGCTTGTTAAATTCCTCCCCCAGTCTGCAGATCCTGCGGTTGATATCCTGCAGCTCTTCCATCGTATTCACCGGCTCCTTGTCACTGCGCAACATGAACTCATTGTTTCCAAGCGGCTGTATCTCCAGATAATCATAGAACTTTACAAGTCTTATGATCTCTTCCTGCGGTCTTCCGCCCACAATCGCACGGTATAATTCTCCAGCTTCACAGGCAGAGCCTAAAAGAAGTCCCTCTCTGTATTTGACAAATTCACTTTTTGGCACACGTGGTCTCTTATTATAATACGTGAGGTGTGAAAGTGAAACCAGACGATACAGATTTATACGTCCGATGTCATTTGTCGCCAGAATAATTGCATGGTAGGTCGGCATTTTCATGACCGTTTCCGGGGAGGTGGAAACCATATGGTTCACATCATCGAGATTTTCCATACCGCGTTCTTTTAACATCTCAATAAATTTCACAAAAATTTCTGCTGTACAGGCAGCATCGTCAACTGCACGATGATGGTTTTCCAGTGAGACATTCAATGCCTTTGCAACGGTATCGAGTTTAAAACGATTCAGGTTCGGCAGCAGAATTCTGGCAAGAGCCACTGTATCTATGATCGTAAACTCTCTCTCTATCCCCTGATCCTTGCAGTTTTTCTTAATAAAACTCATATCAAATTCCGCATTGTGGGCAACCATGATCGCACCATCGCAGAACTTCATAAATTCCGGCAGAATCTCCTCAATCTTCGGTGCATCAATGACCATATCATCCTTAATTGAGGTCAATTCCTCGATTCGGAATGGAATTGGCACTTCCGGGTTTACAAATGTCGAAAAGCGGTCTGTAATGACACCACCGACTACTTTCACTGCACCGATCTCAATAATCTTATTCTTATCCGGGCTGAAACCGGTCGTCTCCAAGTCGAACACCACAAAGGTTTCATCGAGGCTCTGTCCTTTCGAATCTGTGATAATATCCTTCAAGTCGTCCACCAGATACGCTTCCACACCGTAGATAACCTTAAAATCGTCATCCGGACTCAGTGCATGGTTTGCATCCGGGAATGCCTGTACATCGCCGTGGTCGGTGATCGCAATCGCCTTATGTCCCCATTTCATGGCACGCTTTACGATGTCTTTACACTCGGACACACCATCCATATCACTCATCTTTGTATGACAGTGCAATTCCACACGCTTCTCCGGACTGGTGTCCATACGGGTGGTCGTAAAGTCTGCAATCTTCTTAATTCCAACGATCGAACCGATTGTTAATTCACTGTCAAACTTATCGATTGTCGTGACACCTTTGATTTTTAAGAATGCCCCTTTTTTCAGATTGCCAAGAAGCTCATCCCTGTCTTCATTTCTTGTAAATATTTTCAGGACAATGGAATCCGTAAAATCTGTGACCGACATGATAATGATTGTCTTTTCGTTACGGATCTCCCTCGTCTCAACCGTCATGACCTGACAGCGGATGGTAACTTCACCCATCTCACCCACGATTTTCTCCAATGGGATGGTTTCTCCATCCTCAATATCACGACCGTAAATTACATCCGGATTATCGGATTTTTTACCTCCGCCAAAGCCACCGCCATCATAACGTTTTTTAAACTCTTTCCGTGGTCCGTCATATGTTTTTTTTGCAGTATTTCCTGCACCATTTGCAGATTTTGCATCGTTTTTTGCAGGTTTTACGGCGTTTCCACCACCTGTAGAACCACTGTCTCCAGATGTTGTAGTCTGACCGGAAGCTGCACTTTTTTCATTGGCATCTGAAGCAACTGCAACTGTCTCTCCGTCCTCATCCTTCAAATTGATATTTTTTAATATATTTTTGATTTCAAACTGAATCTGAAGATCACTGTTTTTCTTGTACCTGCTCTCTTTTGGTTCCTCAAAGTCAAGGTCAACAGTCAGGTTCATGCCACAGCGCTCACACACGATTTTCTCTAAAAATTCCACAATTTCATGGGAGCGTGTCTGTGCAATGATCGTATTTTCCAGTACAAGATGCAGATGACTGTCATCCGTAAATTCCATTTTGGAAGCACGCAGCAGATTGTATTCCATCAGACTGTAGGCTTTTAACTCTTCTAAAATACTGTCCTTATACATATCCATCAGCGTGCGGGCGGTATACTGCTCGGAGAGCTGATACTTTTCGATAATACGGACATTCATCCGTTTTCCCTTAAATATCTGCTCCTCAATGGATTTTTCTAACTGCGTAATGTTATTTTTATGTATAAGATGACTGCCCAAAAGATAGACACGGATATGATCTCTCTCATGATTCATCCCTACCTTGGTAACTTCCATCTCAGATAAAATTTTCTTCATATCCCCGGACACATCCAGTGTCGGAAAGACATCAAAAAATAGTTTTGCCATAATTATTCATTCCAATGTAACAGTTCATAGCGGAGTGCCTCTAAAAGTTCTGACTCCGGCACTTTTTTGAATACCTCGCCATGTTTGATAATAAGTCCTTCTCCGATTCCTCCGGCGATTCCGATATCTGCCTCTTTTGCTTCTCCCGGACCATTAACAACGCATCCCATAACGGCAACTTTAATGTCAAGAGGAATGTCGGCAACCATATTTTCTACCTGATTGGCCAGCTGGATCAGATTGATCTGTGTTCGTCCACAGGTAGGACAGGATACTACTTCCACACCGCCTTTGCGGAGTCCAAGTGTTTTTAAAATTAATTTGGCAGATTTGATCTCCTCTAATGGATCTCCTGTCAGGGAAACCCGGATCGTGTCACCGATTCCCTGATGTAAGATCAATCCAAGTCCGATGGCTGACTTGATATTACCGCTGATGATCGTACCGGCTTCCGTGATCCCGACATGCAGCGGATGATCGGTCTGGCTTGTGATCAGTTCATGTGCTTTCACACACATCATAACATCCGAAGATTTAATACTGATGACAAGATTATCATATCCCATATCTTCAATCAGTTTCACTTTATCCAAAGCACTTTCTACCAGTCCCTCAGCCGTCACTCCATGGTATTTCTCCACCAGATTTTTTTCTAAGGAACCACTGTTTACCCCTACACGGATTGGAATGTTGCGCTCTTTTGCGACATCCACCACAGCCTTCACACGCTCTGTGCTTCCGATATTTCCCGGATTGATGCGGATCTTGTCTGCTCCATTCTCCATTGCTGCAATTGCAAGACGATAGTCAAAATGAATGTCTGCAACGACCGGAATCTGCACCTGTTTTTTTATCTCCTTTAATGCCTTCGCTGCATCCATCGTAGGCACTGCACAGCGGATGATATCACATCCGGCAGCTGTAAGCTGATTGATCTGTGCGGCAGTTGCCTCCACATTCTCGGTTTTTGTATTGGTCATAGACTGGATCAAAATCGGGTTGCCGCCGCCAATGATGCGGTTGCCGATCTTCACTGTTTTTGTCATTGTTCTTCTCCCTTTCGTATAAATTCTTACTGGATAATTGCGAAACTTTTTCTAATCTATATAAACAACTTACGAATGTCGTTAAACATGATCAGTATCATGAGTGCAAACAATATCATGATACCGGCAAAATGTACCATGCCCTCTTTTTCCGGGTCAACTTTTTTGCCACGGATCGCCTCTACCAGCAAAAATACAAGTCTTCCACCGTCGAGTGCCGGGAGTGGCAGAAGGTTCATGACACCAAGGTTCGCAGAAAGCAGGATACTGATATACAGCATTTGCAGGAATGCATAGAAGTAGCCGTAGGAAACACTCTGCTCATAGCTGTCTCCGATTGCACTGACAATTCCTACCGGACCACTCATATCATTGACGGTAACGCCTCCGGTAAAGAGCATCTTTAAGCTTCCAAGTGTCGTATAGATCCAGTACTCCACCTCGTAAGCACTGTATTTTGCCAGCGTGAATACATTGTTTGTTGTCTTCTCTCTGGCTGCCATTCCAATAAATCCATATAAATATCTTCCGGTGGTCTCATCATATTTTGGAGTGAGTTCCGTTGTGTAACGTTCTCCATCCCGCTCATAAGTTACTTTCACCGGTTCTCCGGCATGGTACATGGAATATGCACTCACCTCACGGTAAAAATGAATATGTTTATTTCCCATTTTTACAATCGTATCACCTGCCTGAAGTCCCGCTTCCTCTGCGGCATAACCCTCACTCACATCTGAGAGTACCGGAAGATCATATCCGGTGCAGCAGACAAGAATAAAAGAGAAGATAAAGGCCATGATAAAATTAAAAATTGGTCCCGCAGCTACAACGCTGATCCTTGCCCAGACAGATTTGTTGTTAAACGCTTTGTTATCCTGGCTTTCCGAATCCTCTCCCTCCATCATGCAGGCTCCTCCAAATGGAAGCAGTTTGATGGAGTATTTTGTCTCACCTTTCTGGATTCCGAAAAGTGTAGGTCCTAATCCAAGTGAAAATTCATTGACACGGATTCCGTTTGCCTTTGCAAGTAAAAAATGTCCCAGTTCATGAAACAGGATAATAATGCTGAATATCAGTAATGCGATAATAATTTTCATGTAAAAAACCTTTCCTGATGTCTTGTTGCATTTTTAAATGCGTTTTATTTTGCACTCATCTTTTTTTCAATAAACTCATAAGCAGCTGCTTCTGTCCCCAAAATTTCATCCACATCCGGATGATCGATAAACTCTGCATTTTCCATACATGCCTCGATCAACTCTGTGATCTCCGGATAAGAAATCTTCCGGTCTAAAAACAGACTGACCGCTTTCTCATTGGCAGCATTGTACACAGTCGGAATATTTCCGCCCTTTTCCATTGCCTGATATGCAAGTGCAAGCCCGCGAAATGTATCGGTATCCGGCTTCTCGAAGGTAAGATCTGCAATTTCAAACAGATCCAGTCTCCTGCCCGAAAGATTCCGGCGCTCCGGATAATAAAGTGCATACTGGATTGGAAGTCTCATATCCGGCGTGCCAAGCTGTGCGATCACTGCTCCATCCTGATACTCTACAGCAGAATGAATGACACTCTGCGGATGTACTACAACCTGAATCTGATCTAAAGCCACATCAAAGAGCCATTTTGCTTCCATCACTTCCAGTCCTTTATTTACCAATGTGGAAGAATCAATCGTGATTTTTCTTCCCATGCTCCAGTTTGGATGTTTCAGGGCATCTTCCACCTGAATATTCTTAAGTTCATCTGCTTTTCTTCCACGGAACGGTCCACCGGAAGCTGTCAGTAAAATCCTGCTGATCTTATTATCTCCGGCACCCTGCAGCGACTGGAAAATCGCACTGTGTTCGCTGTCTACCGGAAGAATCGGTACCTTGTATTCCTTTGCAAGCGGAATAATAATATGTCCGGCAGTGACAAGTGTTTCCTTGTTTGCCAAAGCAATTTTCTTTCCTGCTTTAATTGCAGCAATCGTTGGTCTGATTCCAAGCATACCAACAATTGCAGTCACTAAAATCTCACTCTCCGGAATCACCGATACTTCAAGAAGTCCTTCCATGCCAGACACGATTTTTATGCCGAGGTCTTTTGTATTTGTACGAAGTTCTGATGCCTTTTTTTCATCCCATACACTGACAAGAGATGGTCTGAACTCCCTCATCTGTGCTTCTAACAAACTGATATTACTTCCGGCAGCCATTGCCACTACCTGAATATCCCCCTGCTCTCTTACAATATCGAGTGTCTGTGTACCGATAGAACCGGTAGAACCTAAAATTGCAATTTTTTTCATGTTTTATAATTTCCTTATCTTATAATTTAATAAAGTTCACTGCAAGGAAATAAATGATCGGTGCAGTAAAGATCACACTGTCAAAACGGTCTAAAATACCACCGTGCCCCGGAATCAGTTTTCCATAATCTTTGATCTCATAATTACGCTTGATGGCGGATGCAGTCAGATCCCCCACCATAGAGATTAAAGCTCCAACCGCACTGATTCCTGCCATGATCCAGACATGTGTCTGATCAATCTGCATGGCACTTTTAAAGATCATGCCATAAATAATCGTAAGAAGCGCTGCACCTACAACACCGCCGACAGCACCCTCCACTGATTTCTTCGGACTTAATTTTGGCGACATTTTATGTTTCCCAATCAACATTCCTACACAGTATGCACAGGTGTCGCATCCCCAGGAGCACAAAAAAACAAGCCATACAATGTAGGCACCTGCCTCAATCATACGTGTCTGATACACATACGACAGCATCACAGCAACATAGAACACGCCAAAAAATGCTGCAAGTACCTGTTCCGTCTTATACTTCGGATATGTAAATACATATGCGAACATCATAAGAATCAAAACACCTAATACAAACACCATTGTATCCGGCAAAAATGCAAATTTCAGATTGCAATAATACACGGTCGCAGCCAGATAACCAATGATTCCAACCGCCTCTTTTTCAATGTGAAAAATGCGGTATAATTCAAACATTCCAATATAGGAAATAACCAGTGTTGAGATCAGCAGGACATCTCCGCCTGTAATGATCAGCGCAAGCGCTGCGATCACTAACACGATTCCACTTAATAATCTTGTCTTAAACATTATATTTCTCCATCCTCCTCTGAGAGTGCGCCAAACCTGCGGTCACGTTTATTATATGCTTCAACTGCCTTTTCTAATTCTTCTTTATGGAAGTCCGGCCATGGAACTTCCGTAAAATAAAATTCACTGTAAGCCAGCTGCCATAAGAGATAATTCGATAAGCGCTGTTCCCCACTGGTGCGGATCAACAGATCCGGATCCGGAATATCTTTCGTATCCAGATAAGCTTCAAAATGTGTCTCATCAATCTCGTTTTCCTGCAATTTGCCGTCACGGAGATCTGCATACATTTTCCGCATGCCCCGGAGCATCTCATCCCGGCTTCCATAATTGATCGCAATCTGCAGATTCAAACCATCATTGTGTGCAGATGCAGACTCCAATTCTTTGATCTGATTTTGAAACTTCTCACTGAGCTTTGTGGTATCTCCGATCACCCGGACACGCATATTATTCTTATCCGCAGTTTTAATACAGTTTTTCAGATAAGATTCCAGTAATTTCATCAATGCATTTACTTCGTTATCCGGCCGGTTCCAGTTCTCGGTAGAAAAAGCATATAAGGTAAGGTATTTTATTCCCATATCATGGGCTGCCTGGCAGACCGTCTCCACATTCTTAGCCCCGACCGTATGTCCGTAATTTCTTGGCATTCCTTTGCTTTTTGCCCATCTTCCATTTCCATCTAATATAATTGCTACATGTTGTGGGATCTTCATGCTCTCTGTTTATCCTTTCTGTTCCAGTCAAACGGCACAAAACTTTGTAATCCTTCTGTTCCGCTGTCATTTCAAAATATTGTTCTTTTATTAGTTACGAAAATGAGGACACGATTTTCTCATGCCCCCACTCTTTCTTTTATTCTGTCAATTTATTTATACAGTTAAAATTTCTTTTGTTTTAACTTCTACTGCTTCATCGACAGCTGCAATATATTTATCTGTCATCTTCTGAGCATTTTCTTCCAATGCTTTGATTTCATCTTCTGAAACATCCTCTTTTGCAAGTTTCTTGAAGGAATCATTTGCATCACGACGAATATTACGAATGGCTACTTTTGCACTCTCACCTTTCTTCTTTACGTCTTTTGCAAGATCTTTACGTCTTTCCTCTGTCAGTTCCGGGAATAAAAGACGGATTGTCTTTCCATCATTGGTAGGATTGATTCCAAGATCAGATGTCATGATCACTTTCTCAATCTCTTTTACCATAGAAGCTTCCCATGGCTGAATCTGAATCATTCTAGGTTCCGGAACATTTACGTTTGCCACCTGCTGGATAGGTGTTGGTGTTCCGTAATAATCAACTCTCAATTTATCAAGAACATGTGGATTGGCACGTCCGGCACGGATACTTCCAAATTCCTCTGATAAATTGTTCATTGTTTTCTGCATTTTCTCATCGAACTGAACTAATCTCTCGTCCATATTAATCCTCCTTGTTTTGCGAAGCAAAATGCGACTGCCCATGCAGGAGCAGAGGATTTAGCCTCCTTGTTTTTGCGAAGCAAAAATCCGAACTCCGAGTGAGGAGAGGATTTAGCCTCCTAAACTGTTACCTTTGTGCCATTAAATTCTCCACTCATGGCCTTTACAATACTATTTTCTTCATTTAATCCGAACACATACATCGGCATCTTGTTTTCCATGCACATAATGGATGCTGTAAGATCTACTACAGCGAGCTTCTGGTCAATTACCTCCTGAATAGATACCTCATCATACTTCTTAGCAGCCGGATTCAGCTTCGGATCGCTGTCATAGACACCATCAATTGCCTTTGCAAGATAAATACCTTCTGCTTCCATCTCAATTGCGCGTAATACGATTCCCGTATCGGTAGAAAAATAAGGATGACCTGTTCCACCTGCAAAGAAAACAATCTTTCCCTCATTGAAACATTTATCTGCCTCATCTTTAGAGAAAAGCTTTGTCATACTTCCACATAAAAATGGTGTAAAAATCTCTGTATCCATTCCAACAGAACGGAAAATCTCAGATACATAGATACAGTTCATAATGGTTGCTAACATACCGATCTGATCCGCCTTAGGTCTGTCGATCGTCTCGGAAGTTCTTCCTCTCCAGAAATTACCACCACCGATCACAATACCAATCTGGATTCCTTTATCTGCAATCTGCTTTACCTGTTTTGCAACTTCTGTAACGGTTGGTTCATCAAAACCAGTGTGTTTTTCACCGGCTAATGCTTCTCCACTTAATTTCAAAAAAACTCGTTTCATTTATGCATCCGTTTCCTTTCTGGATTATTCATTATTCTTGGAAGCAAAAAGGCTCTCAACATCAACATCTGAGTAGCACTGGGAGCAGAAACCTTCGATGACTGCACCATTGTTGATCTGTACGGAACGGGATTTGATGTTACCCATAACAACAGCGGATGTATCGACAACAACAGGTCCCTGAACATCAATATCTCCTTTGATTGCTCCTGCAATAACTGCAGATGAAGATGTTACATTACCAATGATCACAGAGCCAAGTCCGATCTTAACAGTACCTGTGCTTACGACTTCTCCCTCAATCTTAGCTGCATCAGCAAAAAATTCAGAAGAATTGCTGTTACCTGTTACTGTACCTGTTACAACAAGTTTTCCATTACATCCAATGTCTCCCTGAACGTTTCCTCTGATATCTAAAGATCCGTTTGATACGATATCTCCTTTGATGATCGTTCCCTCTGTAATTACAGATACCTCATCTGATACTGGTTTTGTTTCATTGACAACTGGTGTTATATTGTCTGCCATTTTTCTTTCCTCCTGAGTGTTTTTCACATGATTTTCCGGGATCACCGGCTGTTCGATTTTTGTTTCACCTGCTGGCTGTGGCTGCGGTGCGGACGGAACTGGCTGATTCTGCACTGAAGTCTGCTGTTTTGCAGTCTGTGAAGTCACCTGTTCTAAAAGACCGTCTAATTTGGAAAGTTCAGATTCAACATCCACTTCATTTTCCAAAGTGTTCACAACTAAATCTTCATTTGCTGCGCCATCTTCTAAATTGTCCTCACCCGGCATCAATTCATTCACTGCCTGTGAAAAATCATCTTTAAAATCTTTAAAAAATCCCATAATCTTCCTCCATTTATATTTAGTTAGTCAATACTGTCTGCCTTCACATATTGAATAACTGATGTATCTTCATCAATCGGCAGGATCTCAGTGCCCATTTCATTCAATGCCTCGATCAATGGTGCTAAAGCCTCTACCGTTGCTGACTTATCTGATGCGTCATGTAACAAAACAACTGACGTTTTATATTTTACTACATCATCCATCACATTCGCAACTATTTCCTCGGATGAATATGCATTCGATGCTGCATCCCCCGCAGAAACGTTCCAGTCATAATAAATAACTCCCTGTTCATTCAGGTAATGGATAAAATCACTCATTGGTACGTTACTGATCTGGTTACTGCTTCCACCCGGGAAACGATAGTAAATACTGTTCACTCCTGTGACCTGATGCAATTCATCGCGTAAGCGTTCAAAATCTTCTTCAAATGCCTCATCCGACTGATAAATCTGACTGTATTTGTTGGAATAAGAATGCATTCCAAGTGTATGTCCGTCTTTTACAATCCTCTTATAGACCTCCTGCATATCCTTGGAATCATCCCCTACTACGAAAAAAGTTGCTTTTACTCCGTATTTATCCAATACGTCGAGAATCTTGTCCGTATTTTCATCCGGTCCGCCGTCAAAAGTAAGATATACTTTATGTGCATCTCCCGCTTTTGCCATATTGTCCCCGGAATCAATCCCCGTCACAACTTTATCGTAAGCAGATTTCTGTGTCTCCTGCCCACTGCTTTCTGTATCCGCAGCCTGCACTTTTTCAGAATCCGGAATATTTTGCGAAACGGTTGTCTGTCCCGCTTTCTCCAGTCTCTTTACAT
>OFSC01000904.1_pt1 | contig 21899 bp, 26 predicted proteins | sample 1543201 | NCBI WGS metagenome assembly OFSC01 (sample SAMN04209228, study PRJEB22552) | human gut metagenome | biome: gut; material: feces | host: Homo sapiens | place: USA: Oklahoma
CTGCTGCGTTGATACGAGCGATCCACAGCTGTCTGAACTGTCTCTTTCTCTCTTTTCTGCCTGCGTAGGAGCTGGTCAGTGCGCGCATTACGGACTGCTTAGCTACTCTGTACTGCTTGGAACGGGCTCCTCTGTAGCCCTTAGCCATCTTCAGGATTCTATTGTGCTTCTTCTTTGCGTTTAAACCGCCTTTAATTCTTGCCATCGGTAATTCCTCCTTCTACAATCTAAAACTTACAGATATGGTAAAATCTTCTTCATTGCCTTTACGTTAGTAGCATCGGTAACGATATCTTTTCTAAGATTTCTCTTTCTCTTAGTAGACTTCTTAGTTAAGATGTGAGACTTGTAAGCTTTATTGCGGACTAACTTACCGGTTCCTGTCTTTTTAAAGCGCTTTGCTGCAGCTCTGCTGGTTTTTAACTTTGGCATTGTAAATTTCCTCCTTAAAACTTTCTATTTTAACGTTTTGCAGTTAAAAACATAACCATGCTTCTTCCTTCCACCTTTGAGGGCTTATCAACAACTGCGATGTCAGCCAGACTCTCAGCGAAATCGTCCAGAATGTACTTTGACTTGGACATATGGGCCATCTCACGGCCACGGAAACGAAGAGTTACCTTTACCTTATCACCCTTTTCCAGGAACTTTCTGGCAGCTCCCACCTTGGTGTTTAAGTCATTAGTATCAATGTTCGGGGACAAACGAACTTCTTTGACGTCAATCACTTTCTGTTTCTTTCTGGCTTCCTTTTCCTTACGGGCCAATTCGTAACGGTACTTTCCATAATCGATGATCTTGCATACCGGCGGCTTTGCAGTAGGAGCGATCTTCACAAGATCCAGCTCTGCCTCCTGCGCCATCTTGTAGGCGTCTCTTGCAGACATAATACCTAACTGTTCGCCGTTCTCACCGATCAGACGGATCTCTCTGTCTCTGATTTGTTCGTTGATCATTAACTCGCTAATAGTCGTACACCTCCATAGTCATGTTTGTTTGAATGAAGAGCCTTTGCCTCTGCTTGGTAAATGTAAAAAGCGGACAGCTTATGCCATCCGCTAAAAAATCATACTCGTCTGCTGCTCTGGTTTTAAACCGAAAAAGATTCTTTATATAAAAAACCTTTTATACAGCTTCTGATATAAACCCGGGTCACTGACTCGTGCCAAGGTGAGGCGGATAACCTGCTTTCCTGTGCGTTGTTTTCACAACTTCTAAAATGATACCATATGATTCCGGGAATGTCAACTATTTTTTTAAGTTTCCTATTTTGCCTTATAAGTGGCGCATCTTGTATTTTCACAGTCGCAGGCTCCGTTTCCGCAGATACAGATTCCGGACGCCGTACAGCAGCAGTCCTCATTGTAGACGCAGTTTACGGCATCACAGTCTACCTCCAGACGGGTTTCCGGGGTTTTAAAGAGATTTTTAAAAGACCCGCCCTTATTTTCCTCAAAGCTGGCACAACAGGTACCCTCTGCATCCCTGGCTCCGTGTCCGTCTACCAGGATCGAGCCTCTGCAGCAGCACTGATCTGCATTGTGCACACAGTTTTCCACTGAACATTCCAATTTTGTCATATTTGATTTCCTCCTGTCACATAAATTTTCCCAAAACGTAAGGTTTCAGGCGTCATGACAGGATTTAGTATGCGCTCTGGTGGCTTTTCTCATGCAAAAATACCTTAATCCTCTGCCCCCAGAGCCTGGTTCAGCTGCCGGATCCCATCCGTACATTCCCCCTCGGAGCCATCCATGCGGTATATATCACCCTCTGTCACAAACGTATACAGATTCAGATCGTCAATCCGTACGCTGCCTCCTCCGGTGCAGGAAATGGTCAGTTCTTCTGCTAATGCATTCTCAAATACCAGTTCTGCATCCGTTCTTTCTCCTGCCTGAAGGGTCTTAGTCCGCTTCCCCACCCGGACGCTTACCATACTCCCGGCTGTTCCTTCCAGAGAAAAACGCACATGGACATCCGGGCCAATTCTGCCGGTGACTCTGCCCCGCATCTCCTGGGAAATGCTGCTTCCTGAAGGAAGAACCGCTTCTTTTCCATTCTTCCCCTCTTCGATATAGCTTTCTCCGGTTACCTTCCAGCCTCTCAGTCCCAGGGCAAACTGGGGGTTATAAAGCTTGTTATCTCCGTAATCCCTGTAAGTCCACACGCCGTATCCTATGGTCATGGTGCGAAACAGCTCACCCATTCCGGCCAGATAGGCGTTTTTCTCCTCCGGCTTTAAACGGGCATTCCTTTCAAAACCAGGAGTATTGTCCGTAAAAAGGAACTGGTCCACATACACCGGTTTATTTCCATTATACCGGCTGACCTGATCAAAAAATACAGGCGCCATGTTTAATGCCTGATCGGCTGTCACCCACTCGCCTTCATTAGGAAACCCCATAGGGACACTGTACATAATACTGGTGCAGGATGCATTTCCACAGCCAAAGGTACTCTGATGAGAAACACCTTCCAGCGTTTTGTCCGCTTTTTTTACCGGATCTGCGTCCAGCCGAACTTCCATAGAAAGATCTGGAAATACCTTCTGAGTTTCCGTCAAAAGCTCTGCAAGAAACGCATCATAAAATTCATAAAAAAGCTTTCTTGCATAAGAGTCCTTCTCCGGAAGCCATATTTCCTCATAATTTTCAAAGGAAGTTCCATAATATTCCTTTAGCTGCTCCAGCGTATATTTTTCCTTCAGGTAATCCGTATATCCGCACAGCTTTGCCATTCTGCGTCCGGCAATCCCATTTCCATATCCGGCTGCATTTTCCGTGAAATTCCAGAAATCTTCCCAGGTGAGAAAGCCGCCGCAGAAGTTTTCATAAGCAGAAACCTGTTTATACAGACGTTCTGCATAGGAAATCCATGCGGCTTTTAGCTGCGGATCATATAAAAGTCCCTCATACCGTGACAAAGCAGACTCCGGTGACGCATAATCCCAGGTATAACCCACTCTGAGGATCACTCCCAATCCCTGTTTTCCGGCTGCGTCCATAACGCCCCCCAGTTTTTTCCAGGCATACTCCTCATACATGACCGGAGCTGTTTCCGGCTGAAATTCCCTCCATGGAACTGTCAGGATAATACTGTTAAAGCCGTCTGCCGCAATACGTGCCAGTTCCTCCTCCATATGGACACTTTCGCTGTTCCAGAAATTGATCACCCAGTCATCGGAATAATAGGTTGCCGAACGCAGATGACCCCTTTCTCCAGAAGAATACTCCGACATTCTGCCAAATCCGCATGTAAAAAGAATAGCAGTCCCCACAAACAGGACTGCTGCCACCCATGTCCTGCTCTTATGTTTCCTGTGCATTTGATTTCTCCTTCTTTCCCAGTTCGCGCCATACCGTACACAGCATGGTCCCGAAACAGGCCGTTCCGCCGATAAAATTGGATATGGGCTCTGCCATAAGGATACCGTCTGTGCCCAGATGAAAAATTGTCGGCAAGATCAATATCAGCGGGATTACGATTATCACTTTCCTGAAAATGGAAAAGAATACGGCATATCTGGATTTTCCCAGACCTACAAATACGGACTGGCCTGCAAACTGCAGGGACATCATAAAAAAGCCGAAAAAGTAAATCCGCATAGCCGGTATTCCCGCCTCCACCAGTTCTCCGCTGCGGTTAAACATCCGGATAAAAAATCCAGAAAAACCATGGATCAGCCCCCAGGCATCCAATGTATATAAAACAGAAACAGAAGACATAAATACAATGGCCTTTTTTACCCGTCCATACTCCTTTGCCCCATAATTATACCCCATGATCGGCTGAGCGCTGTTGGTCACGCCCTGAGCCGGCATGGAAATCACCTCACGGACAGAATTGATGACGGTCATAATCCCCACATAAAGATCACCTCCGGCCCTCTGCAGCATGGTGTTGTACATGATCTGCACCGAACTATTGGTGATCGCCATGGTAAACCCGCTCATTCCCAGACCCATGATACGGAAAATCCGCTCCCGTTCCAGCCGCATGGATGAACGGCGCAGCCGTAGAGTGGCCTTGGGCCCGGTGAGGAACCGGAGGATCCAGACAGCTGAAAGAAACTGGGAAAGAATGGTAGCCAGAGCCGCTCCCTGAACCCCCATATGAAATCCAAATATAAATACAGGATCCAGTAAAATATTGGCGGCTGCTCCCAAAAGAACCGTCATCATGCCAATGGTTCCAAAGCCCTGAGAATTGATAAAGCTGTTCATACCCAGTCCGACCATCACAAATATATTTCCCAGAAGATAAATCGTCACATAGTCATCCGCATAGCCAATGGTAGCGTCGCTGGCCCCAAACAGATATAAAAGCGGCCGCTTAAACAGAAGGCCCGCAGTGGTAAGGAGCAGCCCCACCAGTACCATCATTACAAAGGAATTTCCCATAATGGCCTCTGCCTCTTCCTTATTTCCTCTTCCCCGCTCAATGGAGCATAAGGGTGCACCTCCCATTCCAAAGAGATTTGCAAAGGCTATTACGATGGAAATAATAGGAAGACACAGCCCAAGACCTGTGAGAGACAGCGTAGCATCCTCAGGAAGCTGGCCGATATAGATCCGGTCTATGATATTATAGAGTACATTGATCAGCTGGGCCAGCGTCATAGGAAGAGCCAGCTTTAAAATATTTGAAATGATACTGCCCTTTGAAAAATCATGCTCCTGTGCCATACTCTTTTTTCCCCCTCTTCAAATCCTCCGGCAGATCCACATCCCACAGCTGTTTTTCCTCTGTTTCCATGATCCAGAGTTCCTCCGGATGGTTCTTCATAACCTGACGGCCACCCTTATCTCCTGAAATAGCCAAAAGCTCAGAGCGGTAACAGGCTCCAAACGCAGTAGGACTTCCCCTGCGTCCCTTAAATGCCGTACAGCCGAGCTTTTTTCCGCTTTTAAAATAGCCCTCCGCAAAAGAAGCGATCATTTCTCCTTCCGTATAGGGCTGATCTGCCACAAAAAAAAGGAATGCATCCGTATCTTCCCAGGCGGCGGCTACCCCAAGGCGGATCGACGCCGTTATCCCCTCTTCACTGAACGGATTTTCCAGCACCTTTTCTCCGGAGATCAGGCAGCGGGCACTTTCCAGGATCTGGGGATATTGACTTACCGTAATTATCTCACAGCTTATCCCCGATTTTTTTTCCAGGATCTGCGCCCCTTTTTCCAGAGCAGACAATCCGTATGTATAAAGAGGACGTCCCTCAAAGGATGCCAGAAGCTTATTGGAACCAAATCGCTTTCCAAAGCCGGAAGCCATGTAAATCATCGAAAGTTTCATTGTATAAAGTCACCTTTCTATCCTGTTTAAAACAACTCAAATGACGGTTCCTTCCACAGGTTTCCCGTGATCAGACCCTCTGTATGTCCGATCTGCTCCAGTATCCGCTTTCCTGCCAGAACAAGCTCCCCTGTATCTGCCTGATTGAACACAGGAAGGATCCTGGCCTGAGGAAATGACTGCTTCAGCGGACTTAAATATCCCTGTTTCATCAGACAGGCCATATATTTCTCCTCCATTGCCCATTCCCTGTCCTCTTTATCCAGACTGAAGCTCTCTCCCAAAAGCGTTTTTGCCTGTTCCATACGAAAGCAGCATTTCTCTCCCTTTTGTCCCAGAGCCTTAAGACCGTACACGCAGAGGATCAGATCTGTATCTCCCGGTATCACCGGCTCTGCCGGTCCCGGCACCTTCACCGGAAGCCTCTTTGCTCCATCGGCCTCCACTAAGACGAGATCCGCTTTTTCTCTGGCCTGCTGGTAAAATTCCCAGCCCCAGAAGGATATCTTTTTCTCTCCGGGCTTTCGTTCCTCCGGATTTCCCGCAACCGCAATCCCACTGTCTTTTAATGTCTGCTCCAAATCCCCCACCGAAGGTTCCGGCACAAAAAAATGCTCCGGAAGGGCCATATGGGTTGTAGGAATCACAAGAACCTTAAGTCCCAGTTCCCGCCCTTCCCATGCCATACGGCGGATCAGGGAGGTTTTTCCTCCTCCGCCGGTGAATGAGATCACAAACGGACAGCCGGATAACCGGTATTTTTCTATTTCCAGCGCCTTGAAAATACTGTGAACGGCCTGTGTCAAACATGCTCCGTAATAATATGCTTCCACGTTCTGTCCCCCATCTTCTCCCATTGTTCTGTTTTATTTTATCATGGAGCAAATGACCGCACAAGGAATTTTTATGCATCTGCCGCATCCACAGACGCAAAACAGCTGTATATAAAAACAGCCCGATTCCTGCAGGCAGAACCCTCTGCCCCCAAAAACCGGACTGCTTCCTTTTCAAAATGTATGTTTCATCAGACATTCTGCATTTCTATCTCAATTGTTTCCATGACTGCGGATCACACGGTACATATCATAGCCAAGGCTTGCAAATACGATTACTACGGCAATAAATCCCATTTTCTTTCTTCCTCTCCTGTTTCTTATGATGGAATTATTATAGCCCAAGAAGGATATAACCGCAATCTGCATTGTTGACAAAAATTTTTAGTTAATCTAAAACTTTTTGTATTAAATAATTTTCTTTTTGGAATGAACCATTTTCCTGTAAAATTTCTATGGACATTTTACCGGATTTGTTATATGATACTTTTAGTTAGTATATACTAACCTATATATTTCCAAATACATACCTGCAAGGGAGGATATTTCATGAGTGTTGTTATCATCGGAGGTCATGACCGGATGGTCACCCAGTATAAAAAAATATGCAAAACCTACAACTGCAAAGCAAAGGTTTTTACCCAGATGAGTGCCAGCCTGGACAAGCAGATCGGAACACCGGATCTGCTCGTACTCTTTACGAATACGGTATCCCACAAAATGATCCGCTGTGCTCTGGATGAGGTCCGTCCGGACACAACCCAGATCGTGCGGAGCCATACAAGCAGTGCATCTGCCTTAAACGAAATTCTGTCTCAGCGTACCGCTGCCTGTTCTTCTATTTAAAAATGCTTCAGGGCATCAATGGCTTCGTCGATCTGTTCTTCTGTATTAAAATGGGAAAAACTGAACCGTACCGCCCCCTGCTCCACGGTTTTAAGCGCCTCATGCATCAAAGGAGCACAGTGACCTCCAGAGCGGGTGGCAATGTCATATTCCTCAGAAAGATAGTCGCTGACCTGAGCGGAATCCTCTTCTCCCAGATTCAAAGATACAATAGCAGCCCTGTCTTTCTGGGAAAAATCCCCATAGATACGGATATCCGGAATTTCCAGCGCCTGCTCATAAAAACGCCGCATAAGCTGCTGTTCCCTCTTTCTCAAATGCTCCATACCCTGTTCCTTAATATACAGAAGGGCGGCCCGCAGTCCTGCAATCCCATGTCCGTTCAAGGTACCTGCTTCCAGCGCTGTCGGCATCTGTGACGGATGCTGCTTTTCAAAGGTCATAATACCGCTGCCTCCGGATAAAAGAGGCCGTATATTCACTCCTGTGCCAAGGCAGATCCCGCCAGTTCCCTGAGGCCCCATCAGGCCCTTGTGACCGGTAAAGCAGAGGACATCGATCTGATCTCTCTTCATATCAATCGGAAAGAGTCCTGCGGTCTGAGAGGCATCTACAATAAAAAGAGCGCCTGCCCTGCGGCACCATTCTCCCACCTGAGCCAGATCCTGGCAGTTTCCGGTGAGATTGGAGGCATGAGTCATAACCACAGCCTTTGTGCCCGGAGTAATGGCCTTCTCCATGGCTATCATATCCAGCCTTCCTTTTCTGGAAATCCCATTAGAAGGATCCTTCTCACAGCCCACAATGGTCAGCACAGCGCCCCTTTTTTCCATCTCATACAGAGGTCGGAGCACGCTGTTATGTTCAAGCACGGTAGTCACTACCCGGTCTCCCGGATCGATCAGGCCTTTGACCGCCATATTTAAACTTTCTGTGGAATTAGCCGTAAATGCCACCTGCTGCGGTCCGGGAGCATGAAACAGCTCTGCCAGAAGCTGTCTTGTCTCAAAAATGATCCTGGCTCCCGTTAAAGCTTCTCTGTGCGTTCCCCGGGAGCAGTTTCCCATGGAGTTCATCGCCTCTGCCACTGCCCGGGCCACCACAGGAGGACGGTAAAAGGAGGTAGCCGCACTGTCAAGATAGATCATAATGCGCCTCCCTTAAAAGCCCTGTTTCTGTTCCAGATATAAAAGGGCTTCTAATACAGAACCGCCGATCGCCCTCGCTTTATCTGAAATGGTAAAGCAGTTTTCATACTCGCTCTCTCTTGGATCAATATCCGCGATCTTAAAGCCCTTTGCCACCGGATAACCGTCCCGGATCAGCCCACGCACCAGGCCTGTAAGAGAAGCTTCTACCACTACCTCTCCCTGCCCCGTAACAATGACCGCGACGGGCTGTCCCTTTTCTACCCGGTCTCCGATCCTCACTTTTCCAAAAAGGATCCCCATGGCCGGCGAATGGATGACCCGTTCCTTTCCCGCGCCTCCGATCAGCCCCGGAGTTCCTGTATTCGGAAGGGCCGTTCCCCTGGAAATGATCCTTCCCAGGTTGTGGCCCCGCATGGTCTCGATCACCAGATCCACATCTTCCCCGGCTGCAAAGCCTGGCCCCAGGCCAATAGTCTTATCCGCCATATTCCGGTTCGTTCCTAGGTTCTTTTTTGCCAGGATCGCATCCACCAGAGCCCAGGGACGGACTTCCTTTAATATTTCACACGTCTCATCCATCATCATGGGGATGGCTCCTGCCTCTAAGACAGCCTTTGCCTCTGCAAAATCGGATACCTTTAAGCAGGTCACACCCTCAATTTCACTCTGTCCGTCATAGATTGCTTCGGAAAATGCCACCTGCCTGCGGATGGCAGAAGGACTGCCTGTTTCCAGCACCAGCACCGGATAACCGCACCGATGAAGGCGGTGGATGGTTCCTGTGGCAATATCCCCTCCGCCTCTTACTATGATCAGCTGCTTTTGTCTGTTCATGCTCCCCACCTTAAGGCCGTATCAGCACAGCTGCCCCGGTCATCCTTTCTGCAATCTCATACATATTGGTAACGCTGCCTACTCTCAGCCGGTCCCCGATCCCATAATGGTTTAAGCAGGTGCCGCAGGTAAGAATTTCTACGCCCTGAGCCTCCAGCGTCTTAAGATCCTCCAGATTATCCGAGCCCTCACAGGAAAGGAAGGCGCCTCCATTATAGAGAAGAATGGTTTCCGGCAGTACGTCCTGCTGTGTAAGAGCATAAATAAATCCCTTCATCAGAAGGGTTCCCAGCGCCGGATCTCCCTGCCCCATTTCACGGGAAGAAATCACAACCACCATTCCCTTCCTGCGTCCGTCCGGATGGCAGACTTCAGGCTCTTTTTCCGGTAAAGCATCTGCCTGCGGTGCGCTTTCTCCTTCTTTTACTCCCTCACCAGCTGTAATAACAGCCACATATTCTCTGCTGCTCTTTTTTTCAGATGCAAAGGACAGCCCCTTGTGATCTGCCAGCTTCTTTAAATTCTGTACTGCGATCTCATTATCCACGACCACCTCTACTGCTTCCCCCGGCGCCGCTGCCTCCAGGGCCCGTTTCGCCTCAATCACCGGCAGCGGACACTGCTTTCCCCTTTCATCCAGTCTTATCATAGCCTGTTTCCTCCTCACTTCTCTTTTATTCTACAATCACGGCCTTTTCCTGCCGCGCTTCGATCCTTCCCACGATCCCGCAGGGAAGCCCCAGTTCTTCCAGTTCCTTAAGTGCTGCTTCGGCATCTGCAGCATCAATGGATGCAAGCAGTCCGCCGGAGGTCTGGGGATCAAACAGGATTTCCTGCATGGAAAAGCCACAGCTTCCAAAATCAATCTTATCCTGCACATGGTTGCGGTTTCTCTGAGCCGCTGCTGTGATATAGAATTCCTCTGCCAATGCAGGCGCCTCCGGAATAACCGGAATGCGATCCTTATAGATGCGGGCTGTGGCCTGATCCGTTACCATTTCACACAGATGCCCTAAAAAGCTGAAGCCTGTTACATCCGTACATCCGTGGAGCCTGTATTTTTTAAGAATCTCGGATGCATATTTATTAAGGGTTGTCATGGACTGGACCGCCAGGTCATACGCCGCCTGAGGTGCCGCCTTCATCCTTGCTGCCGTGCATACGATCCCTACACCCAGAGGCTTTGTGAGGATCAGGGCATCGCCCTCTTTGCAGCCGCTGTTGGCAAATACACGGTCAGGATGGATAATTCCCGTAACAGAAAGGCCGTATTTTACATCGCTGTCCGCAATGGAATGGCCGCCCGCCAGAACACCTCCTGCCTCTCGTACCTTTTCGCTGCCGCCCTGCATGATCTTTCCCAGAATATTCAGATCCATCTCTTCCGGAAAGCATACGATATTTAATGCAGTTTTTACCTCTCCTCCCATGGCATAGATATCACTCAGCGCATTGGCAGCCGCAATCTGGCCGAATATATAGGGATCCTCCACCATGGGAGGAAAAAAATCAAGTGTCTGCACCATGGCCAGATCATCTGTAAGCCGGTATACGGCCGCATCATCGGAACCGTCATATCCGATCATCAGATTGGGATCCTTTGTTTTGGGCAGCCGATTTAACACACGGGCCAGTACCCCCGGCCCCAGCTTGGCCGTACAGCCTCCTCCCCTGCAAAATACGATTTCCTCACTCATTTTTTTCATTTCCTCCCATCTCTCTCATATGATTTAACCATTCATCCGAAAAATACGTTTCAAACAGACGGTCCAGTTCCGCTTCTGCATCTCTTCGAAAGCTTAAATAAGCTTCCATCAGCTCCTTCGCCTGAGGCGTAAGGGTGGAACCTCCTCCGTCTCTTCCTCCGGTCTCCCGGTCTGTCAGCAAAAACCCCCACTCCTTTTCCGCCACCCGGAGCATTTTCCATGCCTTACTGTAGGCCATATTCATAGAGCGGGCCGCTCTCTGCAGAGATCCTGTTTTCTCTACCGCTCTCAGCAAAGCCACCATCCCCGGACCAAAGGCCTTTTCCTCAAAATACAGGCGCAATGATAAACCGTAATGAAGCTTATTGTTATCTTCCATCTTCTGCCCTCCCGTTATACTCTTTTGTATATAACGATTTCTACAAAAAAACTGGTCTCTGTCTTTTTGGATCCAGCCATAAAAGACGCAGCCAGTATTTTGTGTGCTATGTGTAATAGTATACCATGCTTTCTCACGCTTTTCCAGCCCTTTCATATATATAAATTACAGACAGAAATAAGGCAGGAACAGCCATGAGAACATTTTTTGCAGTCGGGGGCGATATGCGTCTTCGATGGATGGTACAGATTCTTTCCAAGGAAGGATATCCCGTGTCTTTTTTTACAGGAACGGATTCCCCGCTGATGAAATCGGCAGTCAAAGAGGCCTCTGTGATCCTCGGCCCCGTTCCCTTTACCCGCGACGGGGTTCATCTGTTCCAGCCTCCCTCACACGGTATGGAACTCTCTGCCCTTCTTTCCTGCCTTATGCCCGGACAGTATCTTTTTGGCGGAAATCTCCCGGATCCTGTAAAAGAGTTCTGCGATAATAATGACATTCTATGGAAGGATTTTATGGACATGGAAGAAATTTCCCTGGAAAATGCCATTGCCACCGCAGAAGGCGCCATCTCTCTGGCAGTCAGCCAGTGCCCCATCAATCTCCATCGCTGCCGCTGCCTGATCCTTGGATATGGGCGCTGCGGCCAGGCGCTGGCTGACCGCCTGAGAGGAATGTTTGCAGATGCATCCGTCTGTGAGATAAATCCCATCCGGCAGACACTTGCCAAAACGCGTGGCTTTGACACCTTTGATCCCCAAAAACTGGAAAAATATCTTCCTCAGGCAGAGCTTATTTTTAATACAGTTCCCGCTCCTATCCTTACAGATCCCCTGCTTATCAAGCAGATCCGTAAAGACGCGGTACTTTTTGAACTGGCTTCCGGCTCCGGCTGTATTTCTGAGGAAGCCTGCCGTCAGGCCGGACTTTGCCGGATCGCCTGTCCGGGGCTTCCGGGACGTTTCAGTCCCAAAGCCTCTGCCAGGATCCTGTGCCGGGCAGTACTGCAGGTCCTTGGAGAGGGACGTTAAAAACTACTACATTTATAATAGAGGGAAATTCTTATGTCTCTGAAAGGAAAAACGATCGGCCTGGCTGTTACCGGGTCCTTCTGTACCTTTGATAAAATAAAACAGACCGTACAAACTCTCATACAGGAGGAAGCCGAGCTGTACCCCATCTTTTCCTCCCATGTGCAGACCACCCGTTCCCGTTTCGGAAGCACGGATGAATATATCCGGACCATCAGCGGTCTGGCCGGACGGGAACCCATTCTTACCATTGAGGACGCGGAACCCATTGGCCCCAAAGGCTATCTGGATCTTCTGCTCATCGCCCCCTGTACGGGAAATACCCTTGCCAAGCTGGCAAACGGCATCACGGATACCCCCGTACTCATGGCTGCCAAAGCCCATTTGCGTAATGAAAAGCCTCTGGTGATCTTCCTTTCCACCAATGATGCCATGGGAATGAATTTTAAAAATATCGGACTTCTCTTTCCCTGCAAACATGTATATTTTGTTCCATTTTCCCAGGATTCACCGCAAAAAAAGCCCTGTTCCCTGGTTGCGAGAACAGAGCTTGTAATTCCAACCATAAAAGCTGCTCTGAAGGGTGAACAGCTCCAGCCTGTTTTATATGGTCCGGACTAATTACCCCAAATTTTACAAAAACAGCTCATTTTCCTTCCGGATCCCCTTTAACGGCAGAAGCTTCTGGTTTAACATCTCCTGAACACGTTCCGGAAGCTTTTTTGCACCGGAAGGACAGACAGCGATGCAGCGCAGGCACAGGATACATTTCTTTGGATCTGTCACTGATGGATTTTCTTTTGAAATAGCTCCAGAGGGACAGAGTCCGGCGCAGAGTCCGCACCCGGTACAGCCGCTGCCGTTTACCGGTACTGCAGGCATCTTTTTCCATTCCTTATATGGGCGGTTCCCCGGCACCTGGGGCCTTGTAATTTCTGCCGCTTCAAGCTTTTTAAGGATCTGTGCTCCAAAACCGGAAAGCTCCTCATGATCCTTCGCATCCGGACGTCCTGCCGCCACCTCCCGAACCATGGAATGCTCCGCAAGGACAGCCGCAGAAGCGAAAGGCTCAAAGCCCTGCTCCTCCAATGCATCATTTAACTCCACCAGAGCATCCTCATAGGCCCTGTTTCCATAAACGGCAGCCGTAACAGCAGCAGCGCCCTTTCCTGCGGTGCACTTTAACCGCTCTGCCATCAGTGCCGGGATCCTTCCTCCAAATGCAGGAGCAGCCACAATCACCAGATCATCCTTTTTAAATTCTGCGCCATTAAAATCAGGAGCAGAAAGATCCACCTCTTTTACCTCTTTTCCAAGGCCCTCTGCCAGATAGAGGGCCGCTTTTTTTGTTCCTCCGGTAGGACTGAAATATATTGCCCATACACATTCCTTCATGCCTTTACCTCCTTGTCTTTCCCAGTCTCTCGGCCCGCACAGAGATCATCTCCGCCGCAACGCTGACTGCAATCTCCTGGGGTGTTTCCGCATGGATTCCCAAACCGATCGGCATATGGCAGGCCTTGATCTCCTCATTTGAAAATCCATCTTCAAGCAGCCGTTCCGTCACCACACGGATCTTGTTTTTGCTTCCCATCACGCCCAGATAGCAGGGCTTTAAAGCCAGAGCCTGCTTCTGCACATAATAGTCAAACTGATGGCCTCTTGTCATCACGCATACGTAGTCTTGAGGCCGGATAGACACATAGTCGCCAATCCTCTCCATATCTCCCACGATTACCTGATCGGCATCGGGAAATACCTGCCGGTTGGCAAACATCTCTCTGTCATCCATGATCACACAGCGAAAGCCCACTTTTTTTAATACAGGAACCAGCTCCTGAGCCACATGGCCTCCGCCGAACACATACGCCGTACCAGACTGAACCAGAGGCTCCACATAGTAAAAATGATCGTTTTCTCTGGAAATGACCGCCTGGGAACCAAAAAGCGCTGTAAACTCAGGCCCAAATACCGTCTCCGGCAACACCCGTTCACATACAGAAGCGTCCCTTCCATCTTTCATTTCTGCGGCTCCCGAAGGACAGCTATGCTTCATCCACCCTGCTCCTGCCGTTTCATTTCCAAGGCCCAAAACGCCTGTCTTTTCACTGTAAAGCCCCATTTTCCACGATTTTTCCACAGTGAGGTCAAAAATCAGCCAGCTGTCCTCATCCACATCAAGAACACTCAGAACCTGATCGATAAGCTCCTGGATACCTGGCATTTCAGGATCCACATACTGGATGTACACCGTCACATCTCCCCCGCAGACCATACCGATATCGGCTTCTTTCCCACGGGTTAAAGTAAACTCTCGAAGACTGGACTCTTTACTTTTAACTGCTTCCCTGCAGGCCAGAGTTACCTGATACTCCACAGCTCCTCCGCCCACAGTTCCAAGAGCCGTTCCATCTGCTTTTACCAGCATCCGCGAACCCGCGCCTCTGGGTGTGGAACCCGCGCTCTCTATGATCGAAGCAAGTGCTGCTCCCTCTCCTCTTAAAAGGCATTTTTTCAGTTCTTTAAATAACTCTCTCATTTTGACACCTCATTTTCTTCCGGAAAATACCGTTTAAACAGCCGTTCGCTTTCTTTGCGCAGTTCTTCTTCCATGCACAGATATCGTCTTAGAAAATCTTCCCCCTTCTCTGTAAGACAGGAAAATCCCCCCTCTGTTCCTCCTGACCGGGATACAAGGAGGCCATAGCCCAGCTGATGCTCCGCCTCCTTTAAAAGCTTCCAGCCTTTGGTATAGGATATGTGCAGCTGCCTGCAGGCCGTCTGCATGGAACCTGTATGACGAACCACGGTGAGAAAACGGGCAAGCAGCGGCCCAAAGAAGGGATCATTTCTCCGAACGACCAGACGCACCTCCGGATGCACCTGGATCTTCTGTTTTTCCATTTCCCGTTCCGTACTGTCTTCATCCGTTTCCACTGCAAAGATAATTCCCTGATCTTCCACAGGTACTTCCTTTGTCACAAAGCACTGCTCCGCTTCAAAAAGTGCTCCCCGCAAGCCCCGATTTCCCGTGTATACAAGCACTTTCCCGGCTGCGTGCTCCGATATAAGAACCGGATGGCCTCTTTTTCCGTCAAAAACCGGCCGGATAATATCGCCCTCTTCTGAAAGCATTTTTTCCAGCGTATCACGCAAAAGAAGCGGAAATTTAGCAGGAAGGATCAGTGTCTGTGTACACAGTCCTCTGATGTAGCGAAGACCCATGGAAATGCTGTCAAACATCTGTTCCGTTTCGTAATCGGGATTGCGCAGGGAAATAACCTCCAGATCGCTTATATGCTTCTCCAGCTCATCTCCCTGTTTTCCCGTCACTACCACAATAGGATCAATCCCCACCCGCCTCATCGTAATAATGATCCGACGGATCACGGTGCTGTCCCCTACCGGGAGCATGGGCAAAAAGGCCGTTCCTCTGTTTTTATGGCCTGCCGCCACAATGACTGCTCCTGTTTTTTTCATATCAGAGTTCTCCTTTTAACAGTAAAATAGCCGACGGATCTACCCGAAGATACTCCGGGATCACTCCGGCAGAATTGTGGGTATGAATCGTCTTTTCTCGTTTCCACCACAGGCCGTTTTTCAGGGTAATATACCACTCAAAGGGCATTTCAGACACCTGGGGTTCTTCCACAGGAATACAGTTTTCATATGCGTATGCAGCTGCCTTCTGTCTGCTTAGCGGCTCAAAATCATGAGCCCGGATCCCCACTGCAGTAATCTCCTCCCCCACCAGACGGTCTGCCATCAACTCTAAGCCGCCCCAGTCCAAAGCGCAGATATGCCGTTCACCCATCCGCCTGATCCTGGAAATATTTTTGCAGCCCGTAAGTCTTGCAGCCTTGCAGGTTTGGGGCCAGGCAAAAATATCTCTCGTCTTTCCCCTGGCCAGAACCTTTCCCTGATCCATCAAAAGTATCTCCGGACAGAGCTGGTATGCCTCGTCCCTGTCATGAGTTACCAGAATGGAAACGCCGTCATAATCCTTTAATGCTTCTGCCAGCTCCAGACGCAGCTTTTCCCTCAGATATGTATCCATTGCTGAAAACGGTTCATCTAAAAGCAGGATTTCCGGTTCATAGGCCAGAATCCGGGCCAGTGCTGTTCTCTGCTGCTGGCCGCCGGACAACTGAGCGGGATAATGCTTTTCCAGTCCGATCAGCCGGAAACGCTCCGTCATCTCCTGCACCTTCTGCTTAATGGCCTGAGGGGAGCAGACCTGGGACTTCCTGCCCCCCGCTGCAGCCCTTGCGCCCTTTCCCTTTAAGCCTGCGGCAATATTTTCCTCCACCGTCATATTGGGGAACAGGGCGTAATTCTGGAACAGGTAGCCTACCCGGCGGATCTGAGGCGTTTCATTGATCTTAAGGGCAGAATCAAACAGAACCCGTCCCCCGGCTGCCTCCCCCTGAGCATATTGAAGGGCAATCCGGCCGGAATCCGGCGTCACAATGCCTGCAATGGATTTTAAAGTCATGCTCTTTCCACAGCCCGAAGGTCCTAAAATACCCAGACAGCCTTTTTCCGCCTCGAAGGAAAGCTCCAGAGAAAATTCCTTCAGCTTCTTTTTGATTTCAACTCCCAGCAAAAGCCTGTGTTCTGTCTCAAGCGCCATGCTTTCTTCCTCCTGCCCTTAAGGCTCCCAGATTCATAAGCAGAATAGAGATAAAGGCAATGACCACAATGACGGCCACATACCGGTCTGCAGCCCCCATATTGCCTGCGGACACCTCTGAATACACTGCCATTGGTAGGGTTCTTGTCTTTCCCGCAATATTACCCGCGATCATAGAAGTGGCTCCAAATTCTCCCAGACCTCTGGCAAAGGCCAGGACACCGCCGCTTAAGATGCCTGGAGTGGCATTGGCAAAAAGCACCTTCCAGAAAATTTCCCACTCACTCATCCCCAGAGTCCTTGCAGCCGCAGTCAGATCCGGATCCACCTGCTCGAATGCACCCCTGGCAGAGCGGTACATCAGCGGAAATGACATCACCACCGCCGCCAGTACCGTAGCTCCCCAGGAAAAAGCAATCTTTACTCCGAAAAAATCAATAAAAAACTGTCCAATGGGGCGTTTTACCCCAAACAGATAGAGCAGAAAAAAGCCGGCCACCGTAGGCGGAAGCACCAGGGGAAGAGTCAGAATACCGTCACATATGATTTTTGACGTCTCATTTTTCAGACGGATCACAACCCCCGCTGCAAAAATACCCAGAAAAAAGGTGATAAAGATGGACAGGCTGGCTGTCTTCATGGATATCAGAACCGGTGACCAGTCCATAATACGTCCTCCTTTTCATTTACAGATTTAAGGCAGGATTTCATTTCCCTTGGAGAAGCCATAAGCCTCAAATACCTTCATGGCTTCCTCTGTTTTTAAAAACTCCACAAAATCTGCCGCTTCTTCAGAATGCGCGCTGCCTTTTAACACAGCTACAGGATAAATTACCTTCTTTTTCAGACTTCCCTCGGGAGCCTCAGCAATTACATCGACCTGCTCTGCCATGCTGGCTGCATCTGTGGCATATACGATACCTGCGTCTGCACTGGAAGCCGCTACCTGGTTTAAAACCTCTGTTACATTGGTTCCAAAGCTTACCTTATCCTGGATCCGATCCCAGATCCCAAGACTTGTGAGCGCTTCCTCTGCATACTGACCGGCCGGTACGCTGGCCGGGTCGCCCAGTGCGATAGAGGATGCTTTTTCAATATCTTCAAAAGCTTCAAGCCCTGCTTCATTTCCTGTGGGAACAATCAGAACGATCTTATTTTCCAAAAGATCCGCAATCGTATCCTCAGCAATCAGCCCCTTTTCATTTAAAGCATCCATCTGCTTTGTGGCTGCGGACATAAATACATCTGCCTCCAGTCCTTCTTCGATCTGGGTCTGAAGCTTACCGGAGCTGTCATAGACGCCTGTTACTATAACACCCGGATACTGAGCCTCAAACATGGGGATCAGTTCCTCTTCATAGGCATTTTTTAAACTGGCGGCAGCTGCCACTAAAAGCTCTGTCTCTTCTTTCTCTGAAGCGGCTTCTGTTTCTGCCTCAGCGGCTGCCGGAATCTTCGCGGTCTCTGTTTCCTTCTCTGCCTGAACACTTGTCTGTTCCTCAGTCTCCTTTGCTCCTCCTGAGCATCCTGCCAGCATCCCTGCTGCTAAAATTGCTGCTGCCACTGCATAAAGCTGTTTTCTCATTTTCCGCTCCTCTTCTTTCTGATTTTTTCCAGTTATTTACTCATTCCTATTGGCCTTATCTGGCACATTCTGAGGCACTGCCTCTTAAAATCCGAATCCCGTGGTCAAGAGAATCCAAAATATAACCCAGACTCTCCCTTACCGCCTTCGGACTTCCCGGAAGGTTGACGATTACGGTCTGTCTGCGGATCACTGATACTCCACGGCTGAGCATGGCCCGGTTCGTCACTGCCATGGACTGATACCGGATGGCCTCGGCAATTCCGGGAGCCAACCGGTCTGCCACTGCCAGAGTCGCCTCCGGAGTCTGATCCCGCATGGAAAATCCTGTACCGCCGCTTGTAACCACCAGATCTGCCCAGACTTCATCTGCCAGACGAATCAGCTCTGTCTTAAGTTCCTCCGGCTCATCAGGAATGATCAGCGTCTCCACTACCTCATAGCCTGCCTCCTCCAGCATCTCTTTTGCTGCAGGGCCGCTTTCATCCACACGCTCTCCCCTGGCTCCCTTATCACTCACCGTAATAACAGCTGCCTTAAATGACTTTTCCTCAAATCCTTTTCTCTCCTTCGCATCCATCCTTTTATCCTCCGATCGAGCTCATATTATGTGATTCCGTAATCCTTCCCGGTGTTTCAAAGCAGTGGGCCATGGGCTTTTTAAGGATCGTTTTCTCCATCACAGTCCTCAAACGGCTCTGAAGCCCTTCGTCACGAACATCCAGCCCTTCCGGCCAGATGAAGTGGCTTTCCTTTTCCGGCCGGGATATCTCCTCTCTGAGCACCTGTTTCAGATCCACGCCATCCTCATAACACAGACAGGTTTTCAAATATCCCTGAGCGGTCAGACGCACCCGGTTGCAGGAAGAACAGAACTTTCCGTGAATAGCGCTGATCAAGCCAATGCTGCCTTTAAACCTTTGGGATTTATAATAAACAGCCGGGCCAAAACCATGGACTTCATGGTCTGTTTCAAGATCCGGATACATTTCCTTCAGCTGCAAAAGCAGCGTTCTGTGATCAATGCCCTGAAACTGCTTTCCATAACCAATGGGCATCATTTCAATAAAGCGCACATCAACCGGATACTGCTCTGCCAGTGCTGCCATGGCCCGCCAGCCGTTCTTGTCCCGCTCTTTTCCATCCTTCCAGTTGTCGAAATCAATGGATACCGCATTGACCTTCACCGGGATGGGAAGCCTGTCTGCCCTGCTTATGATTCCCAGAACCTTATCCAGCGCATCTGCCCCGGTAATGGTCTCATAAAGCCCCGGATCCAGAGTATCCAGACTGATATTGACCGCATCCAGCCCCGCATTCAAAAGCTCACCCAGATACTGTTCCAGAAGAACACCGTTGGTGGTGAGAGTTACCTTCTCAATACCGGGGACATTTTTGAGCATCCGTACTAACTGGGGGCAGTCCCTGCGCACCAGCGGCTCTCCGCCTGTAACCTTAATCTTCCTGATTCCCAGATCCGCCGCACAAACGGCTATCGCCTCCAGTTCTTCCAGGGAAAGGATCTCCCACCGGGGCATACACTGGATCCCGTCCGGCATACAGTATTTACATCTCAGATTACAGCGGTCTGTAATGGAGATCCGCATATAATCGATTTCTCTTCCCGTCTGATCCCTCATTTTTTACCTCTGCCTTCTTACCTCATTATAAAATTCCCCGCTCTTTCCGCCGGACTTATGCTCTAAATAGATATGGCTCATTTCCATAGACTTATCCACTGCCTTGCACATATCGTAGATGGTAAGGAGGGCCACATTCACTCCGGTCAGCGCTTCCATCTCCACGCCGGTGCGTCCGGTGGTACGGGCCGTACAGACTGCTTCAATCTCATTTGTCTCCTCATGGATCGTAAAGTCCACAGTCAGCTTGGTCAGGTTCAGCAGGTGGCACAGAGGAATCAGCTCAGAGGTTCTCTTGGCCCCCATGATCCCGGCCACACGGGCCACGCCCAGAACATCGCCTTTTTTCATAGAACCCTCTTTCACCATTTTCAGGCACTCCGGGCTCATAAAGATACTGCCCCTTGCAGTGGCCTCCCGTTTTGTTTCTTCCTTTCCGCCTACATCTACCATCCAGGCATTTCCCTGTTCATCAAAATGTGAAAAATCCATTTTTCCTACACTCCTTTTCCAAAACCGCAGTTGGGGAATGTGCAGACCGGGCAGTTCAGACACAGGCCGCCCTGTCCCAGAGAAGCCAGATTTTCCTCTGTCACCTCATCATCTGCCATCACCCTTGGCAGCACCAGGTCAAAAATCGTACGCTTTGCATACATCACACAGCCCGGAAGCCCCATCACTGCTACTGTACGGCTCTTTCCTTCCTCCTCTACTTCCAGATAAGCTAATAAAAACATAGCTCCCGGAAGCACAGGAGCCCCGTAGGATACCACCCTGGCTCCTGTATTTTTGATGGCAAGGGGCGTCTTATCGTCAGGATCCACGCTCATGCCTCCGGTGCAGACTACTACATCCGCACCCTTTTTCACCATATCAAGGATAGAAGCAGTCACCTTTTTATCATCATCATTCCAGGTCACATGATCAATGATCTCCGTGTCAAACTGCGCCATCTTTTTCTCGATCACCGGGGTAAAGGTATCCTTGATCCGCCCGTAGAACACCTCATTTCCCGTGGTAATGATTCCTACCTTTTTATGTACAAAAGGCATTACATCCAGGATCGGACGTCCCCCTGTGGCAGCCAATGCGCTTTCTTTGGCCCGCTCCATCTTCTCCTCTTCGATCACCAGAGGGATGATACGGGTTCCAGCCAGCTTGTCCCCCTTCTTTACGGCAAAATTTCCGTGACGGGTGGCGATCATCATCTGTCCGAATCCGTTCACTGCCTTTAAGCCTCTGTTATCCACCTTTAAGAGACCGTCACAGTCAGCCGTAAGCTCAATCTTTCCCTCTTTTACCTCAGAGCGCTCCATATGGTTTCCCTTGCACAGGCTGCACAGGATCTCGGCTGCCTCATTTTCATGAAGCATCCCCTCCTCCTTTTCCCAGACATACAGCTGATCCTTTCCCACACTTAAAAGTACCGGTATGTCCTCCTTTGCGACAATATGCCCCTTGCGGAATACGGCGTCCTTTGTCACGCCCTTGATGATCTGTGTAATGTCATGGCAGAGTACAGCACCCTCTGCATCTACTGTTTTTATCAGCTTCATTTTGCAACCTCCACCGTTATTGTTTTTTTGAAATAACGCTCTTATGATGATACCACGAATGGGGGAATTTGTAAATGGTTTGCGGGGCAGAAAAGGATCATGTATTTCTACACGATCCTCATATTTGCAGTGTCTTACCATTACTGGATTTGCAGGCTTTCCGCATATTTAAATTGTATAATATCTCTTGGAGCAGTTTCAACATAGGCTTGCTCTTTATGCATAAAGAATTCTCCTTCCAGAGAAAAATGATATGCATTCGTTTCTCCCATATCACCTTCTTCACAGGGCACATCCTTTAAGTCTATTATGGAATTATGCCCTACAGGAACCGCCCCCATCGGAAGTGCCTGATAAACCAAATGGTTTACATGTACACATTTGTTGTCACAAACATGGATTCCTCACCA
>OFSC01000915.1_pt1 | contig 21641 bp, 20 predicted proteins | sample 1543201 | NCBI WGS metagenome assembly OFSC01 (sample SAMN04209228, study PRJEB22552) | human gut metagenome | biome: gut; material: feces | host: Homo sapiens | place: USA: Oklahoma
CACAGGACTTAAAATCCTGCGGGACTTATACTCCCGTACCGGTTCGATTCCGGTCTGCGGCATTATTGAAAAAAGTGGAAGAAACTTTTGATTGAGTTTCTTCCACTTTTTTTGTGCTGTTTTTTGGGTATGCGGAATCGGATGTGTGTCGGTAGAGTTAATCGCGATATATCTGGAGAAACTGTTCCCGGACACTCTGGATGTAAGAACGGCTTACAGGAATCTGTCTTCCATCTTTCAGGCAGAGATATCCCGGCAGGAAAGCAGATAATTGTTCGAGGTTGATGAGATAGCTCCGATGGCATAAAGTGAAGGAAGGGGAAAGCTGAGCTAAAATAGAGGAGAGCTTTTCTGCCGTGTAAAAAGTATCATGGAGGGTGTAGACAGCCGTTTTCCGGAGTAGCCGTTCCATATAGCAGATATCTTTCTGGAGAATTTCTGTTTTCTTTTTGTTCCAGGAAAGAGTCAGAATCAGATGGCTGTGCTCCTCAATCTTTTGCAGTGCTTTTTGAACGGCAGGTTTTAGATAAAGTTCTAATTCCGGTTTATAGATGAAGTAGGTATGTGCAGTCTCGTAAACCGGGCTGACATATTTTAGATATTGACTGACAAAGATGATCTGTATGTCCGGGCAGTATTCAGATAGTCGTGATGAGAGAGTGATTCCCGATGCATCACCGAGCTCGATATCCATAATCGCCAGATCATAGATGATATGGGAATCCTGGATATCTGACAGCATTTCCTTACCGGATGTATAGTGTGTCAGAGTTATATTCTTTGGAAGGACAGCTGTCAGCAGTTCTTTCATCTTGTTTGCATGTGTTTCAATGTCTTCGCAAATTGCAATATGTATCATTTGAAATTGGATACCTCCTGTTTTCCTGGTAATTGAGAATGATGGAGGAATCAAAAGAATCTCCCTGATCTGTAAAGTGACAGATTCCTCCATATTTTTCAACGATTGTCTCTATAATTCCAAGACCGAATCCATGACGGATTGCAGCAGATTTTGTAGTTGTTTTTTGAAATGTCCGAGCCGGTGTTTTTGTATTTTCCATATGAATGCAGAGCATGGTTCCCTCTGTATGAATTTGCAGATGGATTTCAGGTGTAGCTTTTTCAGATTGGATACATGCTTCGATACCATTGTCCAATAGATTAAATAGAATGCAGGATAGTTCGGATGCAGAGAAATTTTTCAAAAGCTGGAGATCCGGAAGAAGGATCTGATAATTGACAGAAATTCCATACCGGTGAGCCTCCTCTTGTTTGAATTGCAGGACAGCGTTTATGTAAGAATCTGCACAATAGGAAGCAGGATTACTTCTGGAAGGACGAAGTAAGAGTGACTCCAGAGAAGAAAGTGCTTCTGTATATTGCTCGGAGCGGATTGCTTTTTGTATTGTTTCCAGATGATGATAGAAGGATTTTTTGTTGTGGATAGTATCTTTCTGCAGGTTGGATAATTGTTGCTCCTGAATGGAGGATACTTCCTGCTGTTGCTTTAACAGAGCAAGTTCGCTTTTTGTGTTCTGTTCTTTTACCATCTGAAAAAAACCGATCCCAAAGAATAAGATAGCGGAAAGTGATGCCGTTGCACTGAATAGTTCAGTGATGCAAAATAGCAGAGAAGTAGTGGGGAGAGATAGAAAAGCAAGGAAAAGACCACCCGCGGACAGAGGCATCAATAGTAGGCTTAAAAAGAAAAAGATTCTATATTTCATAAGCTAATCCGCCTCCTTTTGTTTCATAAGTTCTTCGAGATAAGCAGATACTTCATCCCAGTGACCATCCTTTGCCAGATATGTCATTGTGGTCAGGTGATTAGAACTGTCATGTTCCCAGCGCCGGATAGCACGGTATTTTTGCTCAAGTGTCCGTGTATATTCCGATTGACTTTTTGACTTCTGTCTTTGCAGAAGAAGAGATTGTTTTCTCTGTTCTGCTTCTTCAAAGATTCTGCAGGTTTTTGAAATATAAAAGAAAAAAAACAGAAGCAGGATAAGGCTGATGCCTACATGGATCAACAGGGTGGAGGGTTTGTCGCTGTCTATCTGGGCAAATAAAATATTTGACAGATTGTACATACAGATAATAGGAAGGATTAGTTTTAAAACAGAAGATTCCGGGACAAATCCATAATAATATCTGAGCTTTGGAAGCAATTTCTTATAGAAGAAATATAAACAGAACACATACACAGAGGTATATAGAGACAATGTTTTGAAGTCGTAGTTTAAAAACAGCATTGTACTCTCAAGTGTATTATCTGGAAATAGAATATCAGCGACACTGATGATCAACATAAAAAAGGATTCGATCGCTATCAACATCAGATAAAAGAGAAAAATCAAGTTTACTTTTGTCAAAAGCCGTCCCTCGAAAAAGGGAAAACAAGTGATCAGCTGAAAAAAGATCATTGCAAAGCAGATATAAGGGAAAGATTCATCAGGAATCAAAGAAACCAGTATAGCAAACACACAGCACAGAAAAATCAGGCAGAGTGTAGAGTGTCTGCGAAAGTATTTTTTCAGAGGAAAGAAGAAACGGCAGGTGAGAAATGAAAAAATTAGGACAACCAGCTGTATCAGTATGAGAAAAAATTTACTCGATAAGATCATAATAGATGCTTCCTCCTCTTTTTCTAAAAGTTTAAATCCGAATCTATTATATCACAGAGGGAAGCAGTGAGAAAAGACAAGGTAAGGTTATATATTACATATATCTTGAAATCCATGACGTGATCATACAAAACGATATAGGGAAGTAGTATAATCATGAAAAAAACAGAAGAAAAAATAGGAGGAATGTATATGAAAAGAAAGAAACAGGAGAGGCGAACCAGAGGGGTCATACTGACGATTGTTCTTCTGCTCATCCTATTTATTTTTGTAGTGGCAGGTTTGCTGAATAAACGTGCGGAAAAGGAGAGAGAGGAAGCGTATGAACAGAAGACACTGGAGGAGGCGCAGGGAGTCTGTGAGGAGTTTCTGAATGCATATCAAGATAAAGATGGCGAAATGCTGACAAGACTTCTCTGGAATCAGGGGTATGGAGAACCTGTGGAATTTAGTGAATATATGAAGATTGCGGCAGATCATCTGTCTTATGAGATTGGAAAAGCAAAGAAACATAAAGATGGAAGTTGTTGGGTTTCAGTAGAAATTACAAATCTGGATCTTCCTGCCATTGCAGAGTTGGAGATTGAAAAGAAGACACATTTAAAATCAGATTCGGGGACTGCGCTAAATGATTTTTTACATCTCCTTTCAGATTGGGATACAAAAAATCTGGGAGAAATGCCAATGAAGACGTATAAAGCAGACATACTTCTCAAGGAAGAAAACCTTCAGTGGAGAATAGAGATGACCGATGAATTGTCAGATGCACTGCTTGGGGGGTATGTGGAACTTTACAGTGAAGTCGTGAAAGAGTTGGAGGGAGCACAATGAGAAGAAAACGGATATGGGGAATGATACTTGCTGTCTGTATGCTTGTGCAGCCGATTAGTGTACTTGCAGAAGAAAAGGAGCAGAACGGTTATTTGAATATACGTGAGTATGCGACCGGAGAAAAGACACAGATTTATGTAAAGGCAGAAGACAAGATCATTTATGCACAGCCGCAAGAAATCGCACAGGTCTGTGGGGCAGTTGTAGAAGAAAAAGCATACGGAGTCGACCTAAACCGGAATGGCTATATGGTGAGGATCAATGTAGAAGAAGGGACGGCAACATTAGAAAATGAGATTGGACCGATTTCAAGACAGACCTTTCCGCTGGAATGTAAGGTGAAAGATGATGAAATTTATCTTCCATTGGAGAAGACAATGTACCTGCTGAATGCAGGATGGCAGATGGATGAGGAAACGGTTGTCGTAGATGCTCCGAAAGAGACTCTTTGGAATCTTTTGAATGATTTCCCAAAACTGGCAAAAATGCGCCCGCTTGCCGAAGATCTTTATGGCAATCATGTATATGAGAAGAGTTTTAAATATGTGCTGCTGGCGCTGGGAGATGAGATTGATTACCGGATTATTTTATCAGTCATCGGCGAAAGAATGATTGAGAAACAGCAGTGCGAGAAAGTATTATATGATCTTGGAAAAGACGATTCAAAATATCTGGAAGGAAAAGACGATATTTTTGCAGATATGGAAACACTGTTGAAGATATTTAAAGATGGATATGGGATGTTAGAGGGACTTGGAAAGATGCCGGAAGACTTGTCCGGTATTTTGAAATATATGGAAAAAAGAAATGGGATTCCATTTACGAAGTGGGATGTGATTCCGGAAGAGTGGCTTACAAAATTAATTAAAAGTCAGGGGAGTGTGTCGCAGACAGCAACGGATCTGGATATTGCACTGCGCTTGTATACAGTGATTGAGGCGGTCCATCGCCTAGAAAACTGGCAAGAGATTTACTGTGATCAGCTGAAATCACTTGCAGACAGTGATATATCCTATGTAAAGAGAGCAGGAGAAAGAGCAGAAATGCTTCAGGACTCTGCAAAAAGGCTGTATGAGAATAGTTCTGATTCGGAGAAAGAATTATGGCATCAGATCATTCTCCAGGTAATGGATGTATTTGCCTCTGAGCTTTTTAAAAAGGTTCCGGTCGCCGGAAAAGCGTTGGAAGTCTATGGGATGATTGTTCCTGTGGCCTCTGCAATCCCAGAGATTTCTAAACAGTTTGATCTCGGAAGCGATGCGTATGATGCGGATGTACTGCTGGATATCGGCGCAATGTCACTGCACAATTGCAGTTATGTATTAAATCATGTTGTGAATCAGCAGGCAATCACAATCGAGCAGCTCAAGGAAGCAAGGGCAAACTATATGCTGATGATTCGGACTTATTTTCACACATGGGATCGCATCGGAAAAGTAAGAGAGGCAGAAGGGAACCCACCTTCTGCGGATGAGATTGATGTGACGAAGTGGGATACTGTGCAGTTAGAAATGATGAATCTTCAGGAACTGATCACGAAAAGTTATGAGCTGATCATAAGGATGAATGAGAGTGCAAGATATGACAGTGCGCTTCTGTTAAATACAGAATATACAAATTTATACAACGAAAAAATAGAGGATGGCATTGTCCGTCAGAAGATTCCGCTCTCTCTGATCACAGAGGAACGTATGCAGGCAGAAAATGAAGGTGTGGGAAATGTGATTCAAGGAGAGGATGGCTCCATCTATTACTGGAAATATCAGAAGAGCAGTTTTGAAGAGACTGGAACGCTGGCACAGTATCAGGCACTGCCAGGAGTGAGCAATGCGCTGATCAAGAGAGATCCGTCTGGAAATGAAGAGACGGTCTTCGAGGCAGAAGGCGCCGGGGAGATCGCAGTTACCGACGAAAAAATCTTCTATGAGAAGCCGATCGACAATATGTCAGTGACAAAGATTTGCAGTTATGACCGAAAGAGTGGAGACATTACAGAGATCAAAAAAGGAAAACTGAAAGCGGCGACGGAGAAATATATTATCTGTTCGGATCCGAATGAGGAAGAAATCTATAGCTTGAATATTTCTAATGAAGAGGAAACGAAATTAGGGGATGGAAGTTATCTTGCGATTAAAGATGGATTTATCTACTATCAGCTGGCAGGAGCTGGCAAGGATAAAGTAACACTGGCACGAATCCAGCCAGACGGAAGTGATGATAAAGAACTATGTACTGTGGATCTGGAAGAGCACGTAGATGAGGATGACCTTGTCAGCAATGCAACAATCGCATTCATGGTATTTCAGGGAAAAGATATTTATTTTTCATATGGAAACTATGGGGGATCAGCAGTCATGTATCAGGGTGGAAAGATTGCGAAGTACAGTAGTGAAGAGGAAACGGTAGAAGACCTGACGCCGGAAGAGTGGGATGAGCTGAAGGCAGCTGACTTTGTGGTCAATGCAGATGGAACGGTCGACAAAGAATACATCGGAAATGAACTGAATGACACATCGCCGATGGCGGAATATTATACTGCAGATGGAAGTGTATTCTATTATGCGGAAAATGGAGCTCCGGAAGAGATCATCACGCAGGAGGATTATGCTTCGGTCGGAGAAGGAATCTGTGGACAAGCGACTGATGATACTGCGCTTACATTAAAGTATGTGGAAAAATTCGGAGAAAAGGTATATTTCTTCATGGATTCCGGTGAAAAGCAAATCAGAGGTGGAGCAGGATGGCGCTATTCTTATAAGCTGCAGAGCGGAGCGATGCTGGAGAAAGATCTGTCGACCGGAGAAGTGAAGACATTGTACACTTATTAAAGAGAGGGGGCGTATGAGAGTGAAAATAATACAAAAGACAGTATTGACCTTTTGTCTTCTGGCACTGGTAGGGTTCTCGGCTCCTATGCTGGTCCATGGAGCGGAAGATAGACAGAGTACAGATTCCGATTTCCATATCGATAAGGAGGGATGCCTGACCAGTTATACCGGATCGGAGGAGCATGTGGTGATTCCAGAGGGAGTAAAGCGCATCGGAGGTAATCCGGATAACAGTATCTTTGAGGATACGGAGACAGAGATAAAAAGCGTTGTGATACCAGATAGCGTAATCGAAATTGGCGAGAGGGCTTTTTACACTTGTCTGCAGCTGGAAGAAGTGACGATGGGAAATGGGGTTAAAAAAATCGGTCAAGAGGCTTTTGCGGGTTGCTTTAAAATGAAGACGATTCATTTGTCAGATAGTTTGCAAGAGATTGGTCTGAGAGCATTTAACTTTTGCGAATCTCTGGAAGCACTGGAACTGCCGTCTAGCCTGCGAAATATAGAAATGGAAGCTTTTGGAAATTGTATTAGCCTGAAAAGTCTGAACATTCCGGATGGGGTGCAGGCAATCCCGCCAGGTACATTTGATCGGTGTTCCAGTATGGAAGAACTATATATTCCTTCCAGTGTAACTAAAATCGGAGCAGGAAGTAAACTGATGCCGCAGTATGTTGGGGAGAGAACCGGTTTGGAGGATTGTGATAATTTGACAATCTATGGCGCAGCAGGCAGTGCAGCGGAGAAGTATGCACAAGAAAAAGATATCACCTTTGTGGAGGATGAAAGCATGCAAAGCACTGTGATACCGGATTCCGAAGAGGAGGAACTGGAAACGCAAGAAGAGGTGGAAGAAGAGGAAGAAGCGATAGAGGAGGAAACAGATAAAGACGAGGAAGAGAAAAAAGAAAGTACGCAAAAAACACAAAGTAAAACTTCTGTGGACAGAGTGCAGATTGTTGGATTGACAGTGGGGGCAGTTGGTCTGGTGATGATTCTGATCGCAGTTGTGATTCAGATCATAAGAAACAGTAGAAGAAAATAATAGGAACTATAGAAAACAGGTACAGAGATCACAGGGAAGATGAGAAAATTTTCCCGTATAGTTGTGAGATGTACCTGTTTTTTGTTGGAAAGAAATAAAGAAGGTGCGATATTTCATTTATAATGAAATGCTATTTGTCTATCGCAAGTTTATGCCGGATTTCCCGCGGTGTACATCCGTAGATTTCTTTGAACATCTTGTTGAACAGTTTGTAGTTCGTAAAACCGTGTCGTTCGACGATTTCCATAATGCCGTCCTCTGTGTTGCAGATATCATGGTAAATATGAATCAGGCGGATCTGGTTGACGTACCGCGTGAACGTCACACCGAGGCTCTGTTTAAAGAAGCGGCAGAAATATTCCCGGCTTAGCCCCAGTTTCTGTGCAGCTTCCTCAAGGGAGATTGGTTTACTGTAATGATCATCTACATAAGAAGTGATCGCACTCAATCGGTCAAGGCTCCCGATATTTTCAGGAATCAGAGATTCTTCGGCAGGGCGGGCAAAATGTGTCAGAATCAGATAGAGAACTTCCATTGCGATGGACTCACATTCGAGGCGGTAGCCAAGAGGCTGCTGGACATGGAGTGGTGGAAGTTTTTTCAACAATTCGCAGATCTGGAGATAGATATCGAGCTTCTCTTTGACGAGGATATCCCGGCTGAACTGTAGGTTCAGGTGGTCAAGATCAGGGATATATTTTTGTAAATGCTGACGGGAATAGTGGATGCAGAGCCCCATCGTCATTGTGGCACATTTCGATTCGTGGATCTGATTGGAGTCAATTAAGACAAAATCTCCCGGAACAACGAGATGTCTGTGTCCATTGATGCTCATTTCGGCAGAACCGTTTAATACGAAGATCAGTTCCAGTGGAGAATGCCAGTGAGGCGGTGTATAGTAACCTCTCTCTGTATAATACTTGATAGCAATTCCAGTATCGTCCACGTTGTATAATTGTTTATATTTAAATGCAATCATGTGATAATAGCTCCTTATGTCAATTTTGACCTAAAAGTAGTCAATTTTATATCTAAAAAACAATATAGTAGTATGATAACATAATACACGTAGCAAGGAAAAGTTAATTATAAAAGTTAAAATAAAGGAGAGATTATTATGTCAACAATCGCATTAAACAATCAGAACGTATATGTAAACAATAAAGCTGAGAAAAAGGTAGAAAAGAAAATGTCTGTATGGGCAAAAATCGGAGCATTTATTATGGAAAATGCAGATGCATTAGAAGCATATGCTTGTACTTTAGACGGAAGAACTTATGTCCCAGATCACAAATAGGATGGGGCATAAGCAAATGGAAAAACAAAAAGATAAATGACAGCAGGAACAACTTTAACAAGTGTTCTGCTGTTTTTTTGTGGAAAAATCATCAGAATCTTTTTTTACTGGTTTTGACCTTTTAGTTCTTTTCGAAGTGCGCCGGGAGTGGTGTGAAAATGTTCGTGAAACATACGGCGAAATACTCTGTAATTTTTAAACCCATGGATTTCCAACAGCTGATAGAGAGGGTAATCTGTGGAGGTGAGATCTTGGTAAATATGGGAAAGGCGAATTTCGTTAATATATTCCAAATAAGTGCAGCCCATATGCTTTTTGAAAAAGCGGCAGAAATATTCGGGTTGCAGAGAGGCAATATTTGAAATCTCCGGAATAGAGATCTGCAAATGGTAATTCTGCTTAGTGTATTCAATCACCGGCTCTAGAAGAGAGAGACTTTTAAAACGACGGTCGGTAAAGCGAAGCGGCAGCTCCCGGCGAAAATCTCTGTAAAGATGATAGAGAAAATCAAACAGAAGGCTTTGAAAACGGAGTGTATTGGCAGAAGATAAGGATGCTTTGTCGGTAGCTGAGATCATATTTTGCAGGATTGTTTTGAGTGTATCTAGTTTCGCCTTCGTTTCGCGGTCTTGTGCAAAGACAGGTACATCGAAAAAAATCTTTGGCATATCCGGAATGTGTTTTTTGAGAAGGGGATATGGAATCTGTATAAGAAGACTTTTGGTATTCTTCACGTATCTGGTGGCATGTATTACTTTGGAATTGATAATGATACAGTCTCCTGACTGCAGAAGGAAAGTCTGCCCATCGGCAGTTACCTCAAAAGTGCCGTCCAGAACAAAATTAATCTCAAGTGCATTGTGCCAGTGAGGCATGATGTAGATATCTGATGCATGAAAAAGATCAAAGCGGATATCCAAATTGTGGGAAAGTTCAATGTGCTCATGTGCAGCGGAAATTTCTGTTGACATAGGAAGTTCCTCCTTTTTTATAAAAAATGAAAGAGTATTTACGATCAGCTTTTTTATTTTTCATTTCTTTTCACATATTCTCTATAATATCACAGGAAATTGCCTGAAACAATCGAAAAACAATTCCCAAAAGATAAAATCGACCTATATAAAAGTAAGGATAAGGACTTACAAAAAAAGTGTATGCGGTAGTATAATAAAAAACAGAGTGTATTCGATCAGATTGGAGGAAATCGTATGGACGTAAAAGAATTAGTTGCAAAAATGACATTGGAAGAAAAAGCGGGACTTTGTTCCGGACAGGATTTCTGGAATACAAAAGCAGTAGAACGGCTGCAAATTCCGGCAATGATGGTCAGTGACGGACCTCATGGGCTCCGGAAACAAGATGAGAGCGGAGATCATCTGGGAATCAATGAAAGTATTAAAGCAGTATGCTTTCCGGCAGGATGTGCGACCGCCGCTTCTTTTGACAGAGAGCTTCTCTACAAAGTAGGAGAGACACTGGGAAAGGAATGTCAGGCAGAGGGAGTCGGGGTTATTTTAGGACCTGCGGTCAATATTAAGCGTTCTCCGCTCTGTGGAAGGAACTTTGAGTATTTCTCAGAAGATCCTTATCTTGCGTCAGAGATTGCGGCAAGTCAGATCAAAGGGGTACAGAGTAAGAATGTCGGAACGAGCATCAAGCATTTTCTTGCAAATAATCAGGAGCACAGAAGAATGACTTCGAGCTCGGAAATAGATGAGAGAACGCTGAGAGAGATTTATCTTGGTGCATTTGAGGGCGCAGTGACACAGGCAAAACCGTGGACAGTCATGTGTTCTTATAACAAGATCAATGGAACTTATGCGGCAGAAAACAAAACCTATCTGACAGAAGTACTTAGAAATGAATGGGGATTTGACGGATTTGTTGTCAGTGACTGGGGTGCAGTCAATGACAGAGTGCCGGATCTGGAAGCAGGACTTGACCTTGAAATGCCGACTTCCTTTGGATTAAATGACAAAAAGATTGTGGAAGCAGTCAAAACCGGAACACTAGCAGAGGATGTGCTTGATCAGGCAGTCGAACGGATCCTGAACATCGTATATCGCTTTGAGGAGAACCGGGATGCAACAGCAGTGTTTGACCGTGAGGCAGACCATGCCCTTGCGAGAAAAGTAGCTTCTGAGTGTATGGTACTTCTGAAAAATGACGGAATCCTTCCTCTCACAGAAGAGAGAAAGGCGGCATTTATCGGAGTATTTGCGGAGAAACCTCGCTACCAGGGTGGCGGAAGTTCACATATCAATGCCTCTCAGACAGAATCTGCGCTGGAGATGGCAGCAGGATATCCGGTTGTATATGCGAAAGGATATGACACGAAGGAAGATCAGGTTGATGAAGAACTCGTGGCAGAGGCAGTGCGTGTGGCAAAAGAAGCAGAAGTCGCTGTGATCTTTGCAGGACTGCCGGATGCATTTGAGTCCGAAGGCTATGACAGACAGCATATGCGCCTTCCGGAATGTCAGAACTATCTGATCCGGGAAATTTGCAAAGTCAATGAAAATGTAGTGGTAGTCCTTCACAATGGGTCTCCGGTGGAAATGCCTTGGGCAGATCAGGTGAAAGGCATTTTGGAAGTGTATCTTGGCGGACAGGCAGTCGGCGGAGCGACTGTGGATGTGCTTTACGGCAAGGTAAACCCGAGTGGACATCTGGCAGAGACATTTCCATTGAAACTGCAGGACAATCCATCTTACTTATATTACGTAGGAGAAGGAAATAAAGTAGAGTATCGAGAAGGTGTGTTCGTCGGTTATCGCTATTATGATACAAAAGAGATGGATGTTTTATTCCCATTTGGACACGGACTGAGTTATACGACATTTGCTTACAGCAATATGAAGTTAGATAAGACGGAGATGAACGACACAGAGACATTGACTGTGCAGGTAGATGTGACCAATACCGGAGATCGTTTCGGAAAAGAAGTGGTACAGCTCTATGTGATGCCTCCCAAAGGAAATGTGATCCGTCCGGTCAAGGAGTTAAAAGGGTTTGAGAAGATTGGATTACATCCGGGAGAGACAAAGACCGTTACATTTACATTAGGGAAACGTGCATTTGCTTACTATGACACAGATCTGCATGCATGGAATGTAGAGAGTGGAAGCTATCGGATTGCGTTGGGGCAGTCTTCCAGAAACATTCTGGCAAATCAGGAAGTTCAAGTTCACTCTACAACACAGAAAAGACCCGAACTGACTATGAATACCATGTTTGGTGATATCATGACGATTCCGGGTGCGAAGGAAGTTATGGCAGAAGCAATGGGAGCAATTTCTGTTTTTGATGGAATGCAAGGAGATTCTCTTGGAGAGGGAACCGGAGATATGATGGAAGCCATGATGCGATATATGCCATTGCGTGGACTGACCGCATTTGGCGGTGGAAAACTGACATTTGCAGAGGTGGAGAAACTACTGGAAAGATTGAAGAACTTATAGATGAGTATTTATAGGCAGAAATGATGTCAGAAAAAGAATCCGGGGAAAATAGTTGTGCCATTGAATGGTGGAAGAATGGAGATTTGTATGGAAGAGCAGGAGAAAAAACCGAGAGAGTTTTGGTTTACACTTTTCCGTAAGGGAGAGGAGCGGCCGCTCTGGCACCCGGAGTTGGAAATTGTATTTTTGATGAAGGGAACTGGAAAGATTTATTTTATGGATACAAAGAGAATGTATACAGTCCGGGAAGAGGATATCTTTGTCATCAATAGTTTCGAGATTTCAAATTTTGAACTGGAAGAAGATGCGATCGCGCTGTCTCTTTTTGTCTCTCTCCGGTTTGCGGCGGACGTGGATCCGGAATTTTTACAATATCCGGTAAACTGTCGTTCCTATTTTCATTCTGATGGGAAGCAGGAGCGATTTGACCGGCTGCGCAGAGAACTTGCAGATACTTTTCAGGAGCAGTATAAGAGCAGAAATGTCTCCTTGTATTCAAAAAGCAAGGTGATTGCAGTACTGGAAGAATTAAGCAGATATTTCTCAAAAAAAGACCAGATACTGGATCGCAGGAGCAGATTTGAATCTATCCGCGCAGTGGTAAACTATGTGCAAATGCATTATAAGGAGAATATTACGCTGGAAAATCTAGCACAGCATACATATCTGAGCAAGACGTATATTTCCCGGAGTTTTACAAAATATTTCGGAGTATGTTTTACGGAATATGTGACGCTGCTGCGGTTGACAGCTGCGGGAAAGATGATCTGCGGAGAGAAAACACTGGCAGAGACTGCTTATGAGAGTGGATTTCCAAACGCAAATGCGATGATCCATGCATTTAAATATCATTATGGGATCACACCGGGAGAATACCGAAAGCAGAAGCTACAGGGAGCAGAGCCGGAAGCAGTACAGCAGATAGTTGGACAGGAGGAAAGCAGAGATCTCTTTGTATCGCTATTGAAGTATGCAGATCGGGCAGTCGAGTCAGAACAGACACCGGAGAAGATCAGGAATATTATCGTAGATACCCACAGCAGAAAGCAACGGAATATTCCGCACTGGCACAGGATTTTGAATGCAGGGTATGCAAGATGTGTGATTGACGGAACAATCCAGAGAGAGCTACGCTATCTGCAGGATCATGTCGGCTTTGAGTATATCCGGGTGAAAGGGATTCTTGGAGATGATATGTGCTTTATGAGACGGGACATGAATGGAGAGATTGTCACGAATTATACATATATCGATGAGGTTTTAGATTTTATTCTATCTGTCAATGCAAAGCCAATGCTTGAATTCAGTGAAATGCCTGAAGTTCTAGCAGAAGAGCCAGTGTTTCGCTCTATGAGACCAGGATGTTTTTCAGCGCCCTTGAGCATAGAGAGGTGGCGAAGTGTGATACAAAATCTAATGAAACATCTGGCAGATCGGTATGGGATCCAGAAACTTCGGACATGGCTGTTTGCTCCATGGTTTGCTCCGGACTTTATAAAAATTGGATTGTGTACCCCAGAGGAATATGAGGAGATATATGCTACATCTTATCAAGAAATCCGGGCAATCAATGAAAATCTGTTGATTGTAGGACCTGGGACAATAGATTATCAGAAATATTTGAAAAAGTTTCTTTCTATGTGTAGAAGAAGACAGTGCATGCCAGATATCATCACTTTTCGCTCTTTTGCATCGGGAAACGAGCAGGATGATGAGTTGAAGCTAATCGGAAATAATGAGAGTTTTTCCACGGCAGTTAGTGCAGACGAAAACCTGATTAAACATGCAGTAAAATCAATCCGAAAGATTCTGAAAGAGGAAGGGATAGAACAATATCCGCTTGTGTTGGAAGAATGGAGCAACAATGTTTGGCAGAGGGATCTATGCAATGATACCTGCTATAAATCAGCGTATTTGTTCAAAAACATTTTGGAAAACAATCAGAGTTTAAATGCTATGGGGTATTTCGCTGTAAATGACCGATTGGATGAAGTACCTCCGTCAGCCAGTACATTTCATGGAGGATTTGGATTGTTCACAAAAAATGATATTCCAAAGAGCGCATGTAGGGCGCTGGAACTTTTAGGGCAGATGGGAGATAAATTACTAGCAAAAGGGGATGGCTATTTTATTACAACTCGTGAAAATGAGATCCAGATTTTTCTCTATAATTACTGTCATTATGATTTATTGTACAGATATCGACACTTGGTCAATATGAGCAAGACAGAGCGGTATGGAGTTTTTGTGGAAAAAAGACGGCAGGCGTTTTTTATCCGGCTGGAACATATGGAAAGCGGGAGATATGAAGTACGGCGCTATGGCATTACAAAAGAAGGGGGAAGTAGCTTTGATGCATGGGTCAAAATGGGAGCCCCGGATCCCATGGACGAAGAAGAAAAGGAACTGCTTCGGCATGCTTCCTATCCACGGTATGAGCGGCAGCAGGTAGAAGTAAATCCGGAAGAAGGATTGCTAAATGTCAAGGAAAATTTAGAGCCGCTTGATGTATGGATGGTCAAAATAAAGAAGATATAAAGAGAAAGAGCAAGAGAACAGAGAAATATTGTTCAATCTTGCTCTTTTTTTTCATTAATCTTGCACTATTTGAAAAAAGAAAGAAAGTAGAAATAGAAAAAAGGCAACAAACAAGAAAAAAGAGGGAAGAGAACTGATAGAAAATACACAGAAATGACACATATAATGATTGTAGAGAAAAAACGGAGGAGGAAAATTTTTATGGAGAAACATTTAAACAAACAATCAGGAAAGTATGTGGAGAATATCAGCGTTTCTGAAAAAATCGCATATGGGGGAGGGGACCTGGCAAGTAATCTGATACTTGTGCTTACATCAACATTTGTGACTTTTTTCTACACAGATGCATTGGGATTAAATGCGGCGATCATCGGAAGTATTATGATGTTTTCGCGGTTTGCAGATGGATTTACGGATATTTTCATGGGATATGTGATGGATCGTGTCAGAACAAAGCACGGAAAAGCAAGGCCGTGGCTGTTATGGCTGGCAGTGCCGATCAGTGTTGCTACAATTCTCGTTTTCCTTGTGCCGAATATCGGAGAAGCAGGAAAGTATGTGTATGTGACGATTACATATAATCTCGTAACAACATTCTTGTATACGATGATCAATATTCCATATGGAGCATTGACTTCTCTGATGTCGAGAGATCAGAATCAGAGAACAGTGATCAACATTTTCCGTATGTTTATGGCACAGATCGGCTCGCTGATCATCAATGCGTGTACACTGCCATTTATCAATGCACTTGGCGGAAGCGGAAGCCAGAAGAGCTGGATAATTGTATCGGTAATTTATGGTGTGATCGCAGCAGCCTTATTTTTAACTTGTTTTGCGAAGACAAAAGAGCGGGTGCAGGTATCTATGGAGCAGAAAGAAGATATTCGTCTGGAGGAATCTTTTAAACTAATCATGAAAAATAATTACTGGCTACTCATTGTCGGAATCTGGGTAAGTATGGCATTTGGCATGTCACTGAATATGAGTGTCGGAACGTACTATGCAAAATACGTTCTGGGAAATGAAAATGTAGCAGGGTTTCTTTCGGCACTCTCAATTCTTCCGGTGATTGTATTTATGCCGGCAATCGTTCCGCTCAGTAAAAAGTATGGTAAGAGAAATGTGGCATTTGTGGGAAGTTTTATTTACATGGCGGGTCAGGTACTGATGCTGGTTAGTCCGGAAAGCGCAGCATGGCTGTTGATTTGCTCTCTGATTAAAGGAGTTGGAAATGCAGCAATCGTCGGAACATTATTTGCCATGGTTGCGGATACGATTGAGTACGGTCAGTGGAAGACCGGAAAACGTGTCGAAGGAATGCTGTATTCCAGCACAACATTTGGGGCAAAAGTAGGTATGGGAATCGGAGGGGCAGTAGCTCTTGGTATTATCGGTGCAGCAGGATATGACGGACTTGCAGCAGTACAGACGGAGGCGGCCATCTACGCGATCAAACAAGTATATCTGGTTCTGCCGATCCCATTTTTAGTTTTGATCCCGATCTTCTATGGATTCTATAAGCTGGATAAAATCTATCCGAAAGTGATGGAAGATCTGGAAGAAAGAGAAGGTAAGCAATAATAAAAATTTAAAAATAGTTTTAGTTGAAAGAAATTTTAAGCAGGAGATGAAGAGAAATGACAAAGCAATTTAATTATGATGATGTACCAGTATTAGAGACAACAAGTGGAAAACTGAAAGGGTATTTCTACGAGGAAGAATACATTTTCAAAGGGATTCCATATGCAAAAGCAGCGCGTTTTCAAATGCCGCAGAAAGTGACCTGGGAGGGCGTAAAAGACGCTTCCTCCTACGGATTTGTATGTCCGCTTCTGCAGGCTGACACGCCAAGCGCAGAACTGATGGTTCCGCACCGTTACTGGCCGCAGAACGAGAATTGCCAGAATCTGAACATCTGGACCAAAACACTGGAAGAAGGGGCGAAAGCGCCGGTGATCGTATGGCTTCACGGCGGCGGATACTTTGCGGGATCTTCGATTGAGCAGGTTTCCTATGACGGATTTAATATGTGTAAGAACGGAGATGTCGTAGTCGTATCGATTAATCACCGCCTCAATATTCTGGGATACTTAGATTTATCACCGTTTGGAGAAAAATATAAGAATTCAGGAAATGCAGGTCATGCCGATATGGTGGCAGCGCTTCAGTGGGTGCATGACAACATTCATTTATTTGGCGGAGATCCGGAGAATGTGACGATATTCGGACAGTCCGGCGGTGGGATGAAAGTGGCTGACCTGATGCAGATCGAGGCGGCAGATGGATTATTCCATAGAGCCATGATCATGAGTGGCGTGGGAAGCGCATCGCTGATGCCATCGTGTACCGGAAATGGGTGTGCGATTGTCACTGCGCTGTTAAAAGAACTTGGAATCACAGAAAGTGAAGTATCTGCGGAAGATGTGGAGAAGCTGGAGAGTATTCCATATTATGCACTTGCAGATGCCTATACAAAAGTAAGTCCGATGGTTGCAATGCAGGGAGAATACATCGGAGGAGCTCCGATGGTAAATGAATATTTTAAAGGAAATCCGCTGGACTACGGATTCCGGGAGCATGCATTTGACATTCCGGTCATGGTCGGAAGCGTATTTGGAGAGTTTGCATTTATGCCGGCAGAGTATGATAAAAATGCACTGATGGAGGAACAGACAAAACAGATCATCAGCGCTGTTTATGGAGAGAACACAGAAGAGATGATTGAGGCGTTTCAGAAAGCATATCCCGGAAAACATCCGACAGATTTGCTTTTTATAGATCGTGTGATGCGCCAGCCATCCAAAGCGATTGCGAAGCTACATGCATCAGGAAAGAAGGCGGGGACATATCTGTATGACTTTACATTGGAATTCCCGATCCATCACAATAAGATCGCATGGCACTGTTCAGATATTCCATTCTTCTTTCATAATACAGAGTTAGTGGAGGTATGTCAGATCTCGGAGATAGCAGAGCGGCTGGAAGCGCAGATATTTGAAGCATTCATGGCTTTCTCAAGAACCGGAAGACCGGAGAGTGACAAACTTCCGGAGTGGGAGGCTGTGACAGAAGAAAAAGAACCTACAATGATCTTTGACAGAGAATGTGAAGTACGTTACAATTTTGATGATGAGTTATATCAGAAAATCGATGAGATCCTGCCACCGTTTAACCTGATGCAGATGATGGCACAAGGTGCGGAAATACAACATTAAGTGGAGGCTGTGTGCGATGCAGTTCAATCGGAATAAAGTTTGGTGTATTTTTTTGTAGCTTAACAAACGGTGTTTGGGAGAAATTACACGATCAAAAAAGAGAAAAGGAATCAGAATTTTATGGAACAGAAATGGACAGAGAAAAAGGAAGACGGATATAGACTGCTCCAAAATGAAAACGGACCAGAGTTGGGAATCAGTGAAGGAAGCAGAGTCAAAATCTTGGTCGTAGATGGATATGCATTTAAAGATCTGGCAGGAGCCGGAGAGTTACTTCCGTATGAAGATTGGCGTTTATCTTATGAGAAGCGTGCAAAGGATCTGGCAGAGCGTTTGGAAATAGAAGATATTGCAGGGCTAATGCTTTACAGTGCACATCAGCTGATTCCAGCGAAAGGAAAACTAGCGGAGACATTTGGTGGAACTTATGAAGGAAAACGATATGAGGAAAGTGGTGCAAAGCCATGGGAATTGACAGACCAGCAGAAGGAGTTTGTGCAGAAAGATAAAGTGCGCCATGTTCTAATCATGGGGCTTGAGAGCACAGAGGCGGCGGTCAGATGGAACAATAACCTTCAGGCATTGGCGGAAAATACCGGTTTCGGAATCCCAGTCAATAACAGTTCGGATCCGAGACACAGTGCGGGTTCTACGGCAGAATATATGGGGGTGACCGGAGAACCGATCTCGAAGTGGGCAAATGGCATTGGATTGTCCGCATCCTTCGACCCAGCGCTGGTAAAGGCATTTGGGGAAGCTGGATCGGCAGAATACCGGGCACTTGGGATTACGACAGCACTTTCACCTCAGATTGATCTTGCGACAGAGCCGAGATGGATGCGGTTTGCAGATACGTTCGGGGAGCACACCCAGATGACGATCGATATGACAAAAGCATACTGTGACGGGTTTCAGACAACCGAAGGAACTGCGGACGGATGGGGAAAGGACAGCGTCAATACAATGGTAAAACACTTCCCGGGCGGAGGCCCTTGTGAGGGAGGAAGAGATGCGCATTATGCCTATGGAAAATATGCAGTCTATCCGGGAGAAAATTTTGCAGAGCATTTACGGCCATTTACAGAAGGAGCATTTTCGCTTGGTGGAAAGACAAAAAAAGCAAGCGCTGTCATGCCTTACTACACGATTTCTTATGAGAGAGATCAGAAATACGGAGAGAATGTAGGAAATTCTTTCAACAAATATCTGATCCAGGATTTACTGCGGGAAGAGCTGGAATATGACGGAGTGGTATGTACCGATTGGGGAATCACTCATGATACCGGAAAGACGGAAGAAGAGTTTGCTGGAAAATGCTGGGGTGTGGAGCAGCTGACAGAGGCGGAACGCCATTTAAAAGCATTGGAGGCCGGTGTCGACCAGTTTGGTGGAAATAATGATGTCAAGCCTGTCATGGAAGCCTACGGAATGGCATGTGAAAAGTATGGGAAAGAGGCTACAGATGCAAGATTTCGGAGATCTGCCTACCGCTTGCTTTTAAATATTTTCCGGACAGGACTTTTTGAAAATCCATATTTAAATTTGGAGTCTTCTTTGAGTATTGTAGGATGTGAAATGTTCAAAGAAAAAGGATTTGAGTCGCAGCTGAGATCTGTGACGATGGTAAAGAATAGGGAGCATGTACTTCCATTGAAAAAGGGAATCAAAGTTTACATTCCAAAGAGACATATACGCTCTTATCTGAACTTTATGAGTATGCCGACAGGAGATCAGACAGTGATTCCGATGGCAAAACAAGCGGCAGCATCTTATTTCCATATAACAGAAGATCCGAGGGAAGCGGATGCCGCGCTCTGTTTTATCGAATCCCCGATCAGTGTTGGATATGATCCGAAAGACAGAGAAGATGGTGGAAACGGGTACGTTCCGGTGACACTTCAATATCGTCCATATGAGGCAAAAACTGCAAGAGAGATAAGTATTGCAGGAGGGGATCCGCTCGAAGCATCCAAGGACCGTGGGTATAAAGGGAAGTGGAACACGGCGGCAAATGAGGAAGATCTTGATCTGATTCTGAATATGAGAAAAGAGATGGGAGAAAAACCAGTCATTGCGATTGTCACCTTAAAAAATCCGATGGTGATGACAGAATTTGAACCGTATGCGGATGCAATTCTCGTAGAATATGGAGTGACTCCGGCAGCTGTGCTAGATGTTCTTACCGGAGCATTTGATCCCGAAGGACTACTGCCAATCCAGATTCCAAAGGATATGGAAACGGTTGAACAACAGAAAGAAGATGTGGCATTTGACATGGAATGCTACGAAGACAGTGAAGGACATACTTACGATTTTGGATATGGAATGAATTTTGGCGGGGTCATTCGGGATGAAAGAACCAAAAAGTATGTAAAATAGAAAAATAAAAATATTGAATGGATTTTTGCCTGACAGTCGTATTATAAGTGAAACGTAATTATTACATTTATAGTATGGGAGGACTTCGTTATGAGTATAAAGAAAACAACAGTTGGTATTTTGACTTCAATAATCGTAGTTTCCGCAGGGACAGCAAGTGTCTTTGCTGCTGGACAGGCAAAAGGAAGAAATTTTACAGATGTCGATGGCAATGGAATCTGTGACAATGCAAAAGTGGTCTGTTCCTATGGGGATGAAGATCAAAATGAAATTTGCAATCACAATAGTGCAGATCACTTTTGTAGATGTGAGAATGGGAAAAATTTTGTAGATGCTGATGGTGATAGAATCTGTGATCATTGTAAATCTGGCCAAGGGAAAGTTCTGACAAACGGAAAGGGAATGAGACACAGACAAGGATATCGGGCAGGGAGAAATAAGTAGCAGGTGAAAAACTCATGAAAGGTGAGCAAGATGTAAATCGAGTAGTCGAGCAATATTCGGATATGATTCGGCGACTTTGCATGATACATTTAAAAAATTATGCAGATACCGAGGACATATTTCAAACGGTGTTTTTGAAGTATGTCCTTAGTTCTGTTTCGTTTGAAAATGAAGAACACGAAAAGGCATGGTTTATACACTTTTGACGCGTTCGAAACAAATGCTTCGGGAAAAACTGGAAGGTGATGAATGATGAGTATGAATGAGCAATTGAAAGAAGCTTTTGGTCAGATACGGGCAGAGGATCAGCTGAAAAAGAAAACAAAAGAGTTTGTTTCTCAAAAAATAAGTAGTGTCAGCAGAAAACAAAAGATAAATTACCGGCAGGTTGTTCTGGTTTGTTTGTGTGTACTTTTTTGTATTTGGAGGACATTGGCTCTATTTTGAACCAACAGCAGAAATCAGCATCGATATCAATCCATCTCTGGAGTTGGAACTTAATCGATTTAATCGTGTGCTCTCAGTGGAAAGTTAATGATCAAATACAATCAAAAGAAGTTTTGAATCATATAAAGGGATGTACAAACAAAAGCGAAAATATTTATTGCTATTATATAAAAGCAGAAGAAGTAGAAAATGCGCATGAAGCAGGATTTTCCTGTGGGAAATATAAGGTGTTTTTAGAAATTCAGGAGTTGGATCCGAGAATTACGGCAAAAGAAGTGAAGAATATGTCGATGAAGGAAATGAGAGACTTGCTGAAAGAGCTGTCAGGAACAGATCAAGAGAAGCCAGAGCCTCACGAAAAAAGAAAAAGGCATGGAAAGTGTAAGTAAAAAAAGTGAAGAAAAATTTAAAAATATATTGACAAATCCGAAAACTTAGTATAGAATAATTTTTGTTGTTAGCGCAATACTGAGTTGCCCAGATAGCTCAGTCGGTAGAGCAGAGGACTGAAAATCCTCGTGTCGCTGGT
>OFSC01000926.1_pt1 | contig 21329 bp, 17 predicted proteins | sample 1543201 | NCBI WGS metagenome assembly OFSC01 (sample SAMN04209228, study PRJEB22552) | human gut metagenome | biome: gut; material: feces | host: Homo sapiens | place: USA: Oklahoma
TTGGTGTCGGAAGTGCAAAATTTTCCGCGCTTGCAGGACAGGGACTCGGTGCAAATATAAGAAAGGCGGAGTACGAGAAACTCCAGTCTTATTCATTTTCCAATATAGACCATTTCAGTGTGTCGTCGCTTGTCACGCGCCTGACGAGCGATGTGACGAACATCCAGAATGCGGTGTCCACCGGTATGCGTCCGTTTGGGCGGAGTCCGGTCATGCTTATTTTTGCGACATCGTTTGCATTCCGGATCAATTCGACGCTGGCGCTGGTCTTTCTTGTGGCACTGCCGACGTTAGCAGTGCTTTTAATTCTTATTATTATCAATGTCGGGCCGCTTTACGGGCGCATGCAGAGTGCGATCGATCAGGTGAACCGGTGTATTCAGGAAAATCTTACAGCAATCCGTGTTGTGAAATCCTATGTCAGAGGCGATTACGAAGTGGAAAAATTCGGTGTCGTCAATGAAAATTTAAAATCAGAATCTGAAAAAGCATTTGGAACAGCAGTGCTAAATATGCCCGCCATGCAGTTTGTGATGTACGGGACGATCCTTGGAATCCTTTTGATCGGGGGAAGGCTGATCAATGAGGGGCAGATGATGATCGGACAACTCACCAGTTTTTTGAGTTATGTGCTGTTAATTCTTAATTCCCTGATGATGATGTCAAATGTGTTCCTGCTCATGACAAGGTCGCTGGCATCCGCAGAGCGGATCATGGAAGTCATTGATGAAAAAATCGATATTACGGATGAAAATGCAAAAGACATTGCCGTGGCAAAAGGTGAGATCGAATTTGACCATGTGTGGTTCAAATACAAGGACACTGCAAAGGAATATGTGCTCTCCGATATTTCTTTCCATATCAAACCGGGGCAGACGGTCGGCATCATCGGTCAGACCGGTTCGTCAAAGACTACACTGGTGCAGCTTATCCCAAGGCTTTACGATGTGACAAAGGGCGAGGTAAAGATCGACGGAATCAATGTAAAAGAGTATCCGGTCAGACATCTTCGGGACGCAGTTGCGATGGTACTGCAGAAAAATACGCTGTTTTCCGGTTCACTGATCGATAACCTCCGCTGGGGAAATGAAAATGCCACATTGGATGAGATTAAAGAAGCATGTCAGATTGCCTGTGTGGATGAGTTTGTGGACCGGCTTGCGGATGGTTATGATACCGAGATGGGGCAGGAGGGAGTCAATGTGTCCGGAGGGCAGAAACAGAGGATCTGCATTGCCAGAGCCATTTTGAAAAAGCCGAAAGTACTGATCTTAGATGACTCCACAAGCGCGGTGGACACCGCGACGGAGGCGAAGATACGAAGCGGGCTTGCAGAAAAACTGCCGGATATGACAAAGATCATCATTGCGCAGAGAATATCGTCTGTCCGCCATGCTGACCAGATCATTATCATGGACAGGGGGCATGTGGAGGCAATCGGCACACATGAGAGTCTGCTCCGTGACAATCAGATCTATCAGGAAATCTATGCATCACAGAAGGAAGGAGCTGATCTTTAATGGCAAAGTATGTTGGATATAAAAGACCAAAAGATACGAAAAAGACCATGAAGCACTTTCTGACTTATCTCGGTCATTACAAGTGGGCATTTTTCCTTGTGGCAATTCTTGTATTTATCAGTGCGGGGGCAGGAATCTGCGGCACATATCTGATCAAACCGCTCGTCAACAATTTCATTGTGCCGGGAAATATGAAGGGACTTCTTTTGGCAGTCATCGGCATGGGTGTGATGTACCTGTGCGGTGCGCTCGCAACGCTCGGCTATAACCGGCTGATGGTGCACACCTCGCAGAAAGTCGTGAGCGAAATCCGCATGGATCTGTTCCGGCACACACAGAAACTCCCACTGAAATATTTTGACGACAACACGCGCGGCGAGATCATGAGCCATTTTACCAACGATGTCGACACGGTGCAGGAGGCGATGAACAACAGTTTTGCTATGATCATCCAGAGTTTTCTGACATTGTTTGGAACGATCACAATGATGATGGTGCTCAGCGTAAAACTGACCATGCTCGTGGTGGTATTTTTAGTCATTACCTTTTTGTTCATGCAGTACAATGGAAAATGCAGCAAAAAATATTATCACAGACAGCAGCAGGAACTCGGAAACATCAACGGTTTTGTGCAGGAGATGATGGCAGGACAGAAGGTGGAGAAAGTTTTCAACCATGAAAAGGAAAACTTTAAAGAGTTCTGTGAAATGAATGAGCGGTTTCGCAGGGAGTCTACAAATGCACTGGCACATTCAGGTATGCTCGTGCCGGTGATCGTGGCGCTTTCCTATTTTAACTATGCGCTCTCAGCATGTGTCGGCGGCATGTTTGTGATCCGCGGGCTCATGGATTTGGGAAGCCTGTCGGCTTATCTTGTATATGTGAGACAGAGTGCGATGCCGTTAAATCAGTTTACACAGCAGGTCAATTTTCTGTTGTCGGCGCTCTCAGGTGCAGAGCGTATTTTTGACATGATGGACGAGACGGAGGAGATTGACGAGGGAAAAGTGACACTCTGCAATGTCTGCAAAAATGCGGATGGCACACTGACAGAATGCGCGGAAATTACAGGATTGTATGCGTGGAAACTGTCATCAGGAGAACTGGTACTGTTAAAGGGAGATGTGCGTTTCCATGATGTCGTATTCGGCTATGTGTCGGAGAAAACGGTGCTGAATGGAATATCATTGTTTGCAAAGCCGGGACAGAAGATCGCTTTTGTCGGATCAACGGGTGCCGGAAAGACGACGATCGTAAACCTCATCAACCGGTTTTATGATATTCAGGCGGGACAGATCACATATGATGGGATCGACGTCAAAGATATTCGAAAAGATGACCTGCGGCGTTCCCTTGCCATGGTCATACAGGATACACATTTGTTTACCGGGACGATCGCAGACAATATCCGTTACGGGAAACTGGATGCGACGGATGAGGAGATCCGGGAGGCGGCGAAGATCGCCAATGCGGATTCCTTTATCAGCCGTCTGCCGCAGGGGTATGACACGATGCTTTACGGAGATGGGAGCAACTTATCTCAGGGACAGCAGCAGCTCATCGCGATCGCAAGAGCGGCGATCGCAAAACCTCCGGTACTGATCTTAGACGAGGCGACAAGTTCGATCGACACAAGGACGGAGCGTTTGATCGAAAAAGGCATGGATGCCATTATGGAGGGAAGAACCGTATTTGTCATTGCACACAGGCTCTCAACCGTAAGAAATTCCAATGCGATCATGGTACTTGAAAAAGGTGAGATCATTGAGCGCGGCAGTCATGACGAGCTTTTAGAGCAGAAAGGCAGATATTATCAGTTGTATACAGGACAGTTTGAATTGGAGTGATGCTAGGGTGAAAAATGAGATTTTTGATGTTGAAATGTTAAGAAGACGGTTTATCCGGCCGTATTTTATAGAGCTTGGACTTACGGTGGGACAGGGACAGCCGCACATTTTAAAGGAACTGAGGGAGCACGGTGCAATGAACCAGAAAGAATTGTCTGATGCCTGCCTGATCGAAGTTACGACGATGTCGCGGACGATCGACCGGTTAGAAAAGATGGGACTTGTAAAGCGGGAGAGCAATCCCGTCTGCCGCCGTTCCTGGACGATTGCACTCACGGAAGAAGGATGTGAGATGGCAGATAAAGTTATTGAGATATTTGAGATGGCAGATGGTATAATGAAAAGCGGAATGAGTGAGAGTGAGCTGGAAACATTGTCTGCCGGGCTTGAAAAAGTAAAGGAAAATCTGTGGACGGCAATCAAGGATAATGAAGAAAATATGAGGTAAACAAAATACAAACTGAAATCAAATATGGAATGAAATCAAGTGTAATAGTAAACACAGCATTTGAAGAAAAGGAGAGAAATGCAATGGGCTATTTAATTTCAGAGACAACAAAAGAAGAGCGGGAGAAGATCGTGGCGGAATCATTAGGAAATATTGATGCAGCCTGTGATGGCTGCATGGCCGGACTCGTGGAAATGTATCAGGATTACATCGACGGGAAATTGAACATAGCGGGTACTATGCCTTGAAAAATCTTATGGAATCGCTTAAGATATCATTAATTAGGCGGTGAATCCTAATAATGATTTTTGAAATGCCTCAACAGATGGCATTTCCCAGGCATCAAGATGTTGTAGCATCATGATGCCATAGAGGCGGCAGTACCACATCTTAGTCGATCGGTGCCTGCCGTCTTCTAATTTATAGTCTTCTTTCTCACGCTTATTAGAGCGTTCCACGGAAGTTCTTCGATTGTATTCCTTTTCCCATGCTTTTGAGTCTCTTGGCGGTATGTTAAACAGCCTTGGATTATCCTCGGTAAAGATGTGCACGGTTCTGCCGTATTTTGCTGGCGAACAGGGATGTTCACAGAAACAGCCACGTTTCCGGTTAGCCTTTGGACACCGGTATTTCGCCCGGTGTTTAGCAGCTTCATAACCATCTTTATGCATGCGTAAGCCCAACTTACAGACAGGAACGCCATCATCGTCGATTGTGAAATCATTCTTATAAGTGAAGTGTCCGGTATGACCGGGGTTCAAGTCGATAAAAGGCGTGATCTTTTCCCGACAACAGTATTCATAGACAGCATAAGCATCATGGGCGGAAGCCAGAAGGAGTTTTTCAATCCGGAATTCAGGAAGATATGCTTTCATCGTGAAAAAGGAATGTAGAAACGAAAGCATGTCATGCCGGGAAGCCCGTTCCAAAAGCGGAAATATGGGAAGGTCGCTGTGAGAATCGGATGCCACGTACATGTAGAGATGGTAGCCGAAAAAATAGCATTGGATAGGAGGATATCTTAAGTATCTTCCATTTTAGAGTTATTTTGTTAAAAAGTGTCAAAAGAGTGATATTGACGAGTCAGTTCAGTTATAGAGATGATGAAAGAAAATGATTAATATAAAGATACACCAGAAGAGAGGTGAACATAAATCACACTGTCACAGAGAGGAGAAAATGTATGAAAAAAAGAATTCTAGCAGCTATGCTTACTTTGTCTATGGTTGTGTCCATGACAGCATGCGGAAATTCAGATGCAGGAGGATCAAAGGATTCAGCTAAAAATAACGGTAATGGGGATGAACCATATACAGTTACCATGGTTCTGAATGGAAGCACACAGCCGGATGAAGAAAGAATCGAACAAAAAATCAATGAGATTCTTGAACCGGAACTTAATGCGAATCTTGATATTGTTGTGCTGCCGTGGGCAAGTGCAAGCCAGCAGTTACAGCTTATGTTATCAGTGGATGAAAAAATTGATGTCTTTTATACCCAGGCAACCAATGCAGTGCAGTATATGAATGCAGGACAGATTGTAGACATGTCTGAACTGATTGATAAATATGGAACAAACATCAAACAGATTTATGGAGAGGATATAGCTAAGATCAATCAGATCGAAGGCTTTGTATATGGCGTGCCAAATCAGATTGAACGAGGAAGTATTCCTGCCATATTTATGAGAAAAGATCTGGTGGAAAAGTACAATATTGATACAACACAGATTAAAGAACCAAAAGATCTGGAAAGTGTTTTTGAGACAGTAAAAGCGGGAGAGCCGGATATGACAATGTTATATTCGAGCAGTGAGAATGATGCACCGGCTACAAGATTATTCCGTGGAGATACTCTGTCAGATAACAATTATCTTGGTGTACTCATGGATCAGACGAACAGCACAAAATTAGAAAACTTCTTTGCGACAGACTGGTTTAAAGATACAACTACCATGCTGCATAACTGGTATCAGAAGGGATATATCAGCCAGGATGCAGGAACCAACACAGAGAACTGGAGAACAGTATGCAAGGCTGGAAATTTATTTTCACTGTTTTTTTCTTATCATCCTGGAACACCGGTAGAATTTGAAAGCTCCACCGGCTATGATTTTGAGATCGTGCCATTTTATAACGAACCGATCATAAATAGCTCATCCTATAATGGTGTTACATTCTCAATTGCCCAGAATTCAGAAAATCCGGAGAAAACAATGGAAGTACTGGATTATATCTACGGAAGTTCAGAGATCATGAATCTTTTAAACTGGGGTGAACAGGATAAAGACTATGTGATAGAAGATGCTGATAATGGCATTATCAATTTCCCGGAAGGAATCACTTCTGATAATGCAGGCTATAACTTAAACCTTGGATGGGAATTGCCAAATCAGTTTATTGCTTATAAATGGACTGGTTCAGATCCGCAATTATGGGAAAAAATGGAAGAATTTAACGGTTCTGCAAAGAGCTCCAAAGCAGTAGGATTTTTATTTGACAGCAGTAATTGTTCAAGTGAGATCGCAGCTCTTTCCAATATTGTAAAACAATACAGCGGAGCACTTTACAGCGGTTCCGGAGATCCAGATGAACTTATTCCGGAATTGTTAGAAGCATTAGATGATGCGGGAATCAATGAAGTGATCCAGGCAAAACAGGAACAGTTAGATGCTTTTCTTGCAGCAAAATAATCAGGTTCAGAAGGAAAGTCCCACAGATACAACGTGGGACTTTTTCATAAAAGGAGAAACTTATGAAGAAGAAAAAGAACAAAGTTAAGGAATATCTGCCGCTCTATCTGATGATGCTTCCGGGATTATTATATCTGCTGATCAATAATTATCTTCCGATGACAGGTATTATACTTGCTTTTAAAAAGTTGAATTTTTCAAAAGGAATTTTGGCAAGCCCGTGGGCAGGACTGGATAATTTTAAATTTTTGTTCTCGTCAAAAGATGCCTGGATTATTACAAGAAATACATTGCTATATAATATAGCTTTTATTCTTGTCAATATGGTCGTTGGAATTGCAATCGCAATTTTAATCTGTGAAGTTAAGAACACAAAAATGAAAAAAATATACCAGAGTGCTATATTATTGCCATTTTTGATGTCGATGGTCATTTTAAGCTATATTGTGTATGCACTTTTAAGTGCCGAAAATGGTCTTGTAAACAATACGATCCTGCCATTACTGCATATAGATCCGATCCAGTGGTATCAGAAACCAAAATACTGGCCGGCGATTCTTATCATTGCAAACTGCTGGAAAGGAGTGGGATACGGATGTCTGATTTATATTGCATCTCTGATCGGTATTGATCCGACTTATTATGAGGCAGCAAGACTGGATGGAGCCACAAAGTGGCAGGAAATCACAAAAATCACATTGCCATGCCTGGTACCGACAATCATTACGCTGTTATTATTGAGCATTGGAAGAATCTTCTATTCTGATTTTGGATTATTTTATCAGGTTCCGATGAACTCCGGTGTGTTGTTCCCAACAACAAACGTAATTGATACGTATGTATATCGTGCATTGATCGAACAGGGAAATATCAGTATGTCATCCGCAGCGGGTGTATACCAGTCATTAGTAGGTTTTGTCATTGTCATGTTAAGTAACTGGATCGTTAGACGTGTAGATAAAGACAGAGCATTGTTTTAGGAGGAGAGTCCATTATGACAAATTCAAAAAAAACAAAGAGATACCAGTTTTGGATCAATCTGATACTGATAGTGATGACATTGACCATTATTTTACCATTTTTGCTGGTATTTATTTCATCCATCACGGATGAAACAGTGTTGATCCGGAATGGATATTCCTTTTTCCCGGAAAAAATAAGCTTTTATGCATATCAGTATATTATCAGACAGGGAGAGAAAATACTCCGTGCGTATGGCGTTACAATTCTTATTACGGTAGTAGGTACCTTTTTTAATCTGATGTTTTCAGCATTACTGGCATATCCGCTGTCTGTGAAGACATTGCCTTATAGAAGGCAGATTACTTTTTTTGTATTTTTTACAATGTTATTTAATGGCGGTTTAGTACCTACATATCTGATGTATGTAAATTATTTTCATATAAAAAATACAATATGGGCACTGATAATTCCTAATTTGTTGCTGAGTGCGAACAATGTGCTGATGATACGGAGCTATTTTATGACAAGTATTCCGGAAGCATTGTATGAAGCGGCAAAAATTGATGGCGCAGGACATACAAAAATCTTTTTTCAAATTACGTTTCCACTTGGTAAACCTATCCTTGTAACCATGGGATTATTTTCGGCACTGGCATATTGGAACGACTGGACAAATGGTTTATACTATTTATCAGGAAATCAGGGACAGAAATTATATAGTATCCAGAATCTTTTGAATCAGATGATCACTGATATCCAGTATCTTGCAAGCGGTAAGGTTGCCGGAAATATAGGGGCAGAAGTTGCAAAACTTCCGACAACGTCCATAAGGATGGCAATTGCTTTTATAGCAATGCTTCCATTATTTATCATTTATCCGTTTTTACAGAAATATTTCGCAGAGGGTATTACGCTAGGGGCAGTAAAAGGTTAAAGGAATATCATGGCGTTTGGAAAAAAGATGAATTTAAAAAGACGAAAAAAGAAATCTTTAGCACAACAGAGTAAGCAAATATTAATTTTAATGACAGTCATTCTGGTAATTATTCTGGGAGGATGCACTTATGTTTTAAACAAAACAAGTGGGCAGATTTACGAACAGATGAGCCAGATGGCACAGTTGTATGCGCAGGAGCTTGACAATCGTTTTTTGAGGATCAGCCGGAATCTTTTTTCTGCGATCATGGATACCAATGAGACAAATTCCACGTTCTGGGGAAATGTAAATCTGATGAAGAATGGGGATTATTCGGAGTATGCGATCGGAAAACTCAGAGAAGAATATTTTTCTTCAGCATGGGAATATGGAACGGAATACAGGATTTTTTTATATACAAACGATACGGATAAATTATATCAGCTTTCCCTGTCTTCTGATGGAAATTACACAATGTCACCCGAGATTGCAGCGTCTATCCGTGAGCAGATAGACAAATTAGATGAAAAGGCATATGCAGTGAAGCGGAAGTGGGATGTTTTGGAGTGTGATGATGAGGTATATATCTGCAAAATTGCACAAAAAAATGGAATTGCCTTAGGATGCATTGTAAATGTAAAAAGTATCTTAGAACCATTCTCAAAGCTTTCGTTGGGAAAGCATGGATATGTAAGCCTTGTCGATCAGGATGAGGTCTGTATAGGTATGTTAGACCAGAGCGGAATCATATCAGAGCCGCAAAGTATGAATACCAAAAATACTTATACGATCCGTCAGGGATTATCCAGAGCACCCTTTGAGATCAGGATCGGGATTTCTTTAGGCGGTGTCTTAAGCCTGATGGCGGGAAGTCTGCTCGGAATGACAGTATTGATTTTTATGATTCTTATTATGAGTGGGATATCGCTATTTCATGTGTATTCCAATATTATGAAACCGCTTAAAGTGTTCACACAAAACCTTCAGCAATATGATGAGGGTGGATATATGCTGAACATGACGGAAGGAAATCTGCTTGAATTAGAGCAGATTGATGGAAAATTCCGTACAATGATCCATCAGATCCGTAAATTGAAGATCACGCTATATGAACGGGAATTAGAGAAACAGAAAATTGAGATGGATTATCTGAAAATGCAGATCCGGCCGCATTTTTATTTGAATTGCCTGAACTTTATTTACAGCATGATCGACTTTGGCGATTATGAACACGCAAGGGCAATGACAAAAATCACTTCGGATTATCTTTCATATATTTTTCGGAATACAACGGACAGAGTTCCGGTTTTAGCGGAATCAAAGCATTGTGAAGATTATTTAAAAATCCTGCTGCTGAGGTATCCGGATAAGTTTACCTATTATATTGAAGTTCATGATGAAGTGGCAGATGCGGAGATATTTCCATTCTTAATACAGGTTTATGTTGAAAATGCTGCAAAACAGGCATTGATGGCAGATGAAAAAATGCTGATCTCAGTTACGGTATATCCTGAGGACAGGGACGATGAAAAATACGTTAATATTTTTATCTCGGATACGGGAAAGGGATTTCCGGACGAAATATTATGTAAACTACAAAATGGACAAAACATTTCTGACAATGGAAAACATATCGGTATTTGGAACTGTATGAGGCGGTTTCAGTATTATTATGGGGATCAGGGAGAGATCCATTTCAGCAATAGTCCATTAGGTGGTGCCGTTGTGGATATTCATGTTCCATATAAAATCGGAAGGAGCGATACACAGGAATGAAATTATTGCTGGTGGATGATGAACGTTATGTGATTGAAAGTATAAAGAAAAATATCTGCTGGGAGCGGACAGGTATTACTGAGATTTATACAGCATTTACAATGAAACAGGCGCAGGAAATTATAACAGCTGTTAAAATGGACATTATTATCAGTGATATTGTGATGCCTGCTGCAACAGGATTTGATCTGGTGCAATGGGTGAGGGAGCAGAATTTCAGGATACAGGTTATTTTTCTGACCAGTTATGCGGAATTTGACTATGCAAGACGTGCGATACAGCTGGAAAGCGTTGAATATCTGCTAAAACCAATTGATTTTGAAAAACTGGAAGAAGCATTAAAAAAAGCAGAACAGGCAGTGCTTCAGGAAAAACAGATAGAAAAACTTACGGAAGCGAGTGAACAGTGGGAAAAAGACCGGACAATCCTGCAAAAGGATATCTGGAGAAATTTGTTGAGCGGTAACATGACACGAAACCAGTTCTGCGAATCCGCAAAAAGGATGGATCTGTATCAGGATGGATTGATATATTTTAAACTGATCTGCTTTTATATGGATCATAAAGCGGAAGAGACACAAAAGTGGGAACCTTCCACCATCGAATTTGTCATGCAAAATGTGTTGACGGAGTTATTTCATTCCTTTTATGCCAGAGTGGACACCATATTTTGTGAAAACGAATGTCGATACTGGGTGGTTCTGTCAACGGATAAAATGCCGGAAGAAGGAGAAAAAATAAGGGAAAAAGATCTGCTAAATCATTTTGTGCAATGGATAACAGATCATGTACATTCCTATTTTTGGTGTGGAGCGGGAAATTGGAGTGGATTTTCTGAAGTGACCGCACAGGCTGACGATTTGCAGAAGATGCGTGAAAGCAGTCTGTCGGTATGGAACGAGGTTATATATCTGTATGAGTTCCAACCAAGTGGAACAGTCTATAAAAATGCGGAGCTGGATACATGGAAAACCCTTTTGGCAGGGGAGGAAGTGGAAGCAGTCATAGCAAGCATACGCAGTTATCTGGAGACAGTCAGGAAGAATGAGATGATCACGCGGCAGTTTTTGCTGTCATTAAGGACGGACGTTACACAGATGGTGTATGTATGGCTGTCAGAGATGGGGATTTATGCCAATGCACTTTTTTCAGATAAAGAGAGTGAGAATTACATGCTTGGCGCTGTAAATGGATTTAACGAAATGATGGAGTATGTAGAAAATCTGATGCGGAAAGCGGTTGGATATAAATTATATATCACAAAAGAAGACTCTGTCGCAGATCAGATATGTACCTATATTGACAGTCATTTCAGGGAAGAGATACACAGAGATGAACTGGCAGAGTTAGTCTATTTGAATACAGACTATATGTCTCGGATGTTCAAAAAAGAAAAGGGAGTATCTATAAGCAATTATATATTGCAGAAAAGGGTAGACGAAGCAAAAAAACTTTTATGTGGCAGCAGTCTTCCGATCAATACAGTTTCATTACATATTGGATATAGTAATTTTTCCTATTTTACAAAAATGTTTAAGGAAAATACAGGCTTGACGCCGCTGGAATATAGAAGAAAATTTGGAGAGGGAGTACGCATATGACAGAACAGAAATTAATAGAACTCTTGCGGGATATGTCACTGGAAGAAAAAGTAAATCAGATGAGCCAGGTGACAGGAGGATTTTTTAATGGGGAGATCGTTGTCACAGGTCCTATGGCGGATAAGGGATTTACAGAAGACAATGTAAATCTTGCAGGATCAGTCATCGGATCCATGGGCGCTGAAACCCTGAAAAGTATACAAAAAAACTATATGGAAAAGCATCCGCACCATATTCCATTGCTGTTTATGCTAGATGTCATAAATGGTTATAAGACGGTGTTTCCAATTCCGCTTGCGCAGGGAGCTTCCTTTGAACCGGAATTGTCAGAACAGTGTGCATCTGTGGCAGCAAAGGAGGCTTCGGTCAGCGGTCTTCATGTGACATTTGCACCTATGACAGATCTGGTAAGAGATGCAAGGTGGGGACGTGTCATGGAATCAACAGGAGAAGATCCTTACCTGAACAGTTTGTTCTGTGCAGCAATGGTGCGTGGATTTCAGGGAAACAGCTTAAAAGATAATTATGCAATCGCAGCATGTGTCAAACATTTTGCAGGATATGGTGCACCGACAGCAGGGAGAGATTATAATACGGTAGAACTTTCAGAACATACATTTAAAGAGTTCTATCTGCCATCGTATCAGGCGGGAATCGATGCAGGTGCAGCTCTGGTTATGACATCTTTTAATACAGTCAATGGAATCCCGGCAACCGGAAATAAAAAATTGATGCGGGACATTTTGAGAGAGCAGATGAAGTTCGATGGTGTACTTATATCAGACTGGGCAGCCATCGAGGAAATCATATACCATGGATATTGTGCAGACAGAGAAGAAGCAGCAATGCGCGCAGTGGAAGCAGGTGTAGATATTGACATGATGACAGGCATTTACTGTGAAAATCTGTGTCAGATGGTCAGGGATGGAAAAATAAAAGAAGAACTTATAGATGAGGCATGTCTTCGTATTCTGCGGCTTAAAAATAATCTGGGTCTCTTTGAGAATCCATATAAAGATGCAGATCAGAAAAAAGAAAAGGAATACATTTTATGTGAGGAGCACCGGAATCTGGCTAGGGAAGCTGCAAAAAAATCTTTTGTTTTGTTGAAAAATGAGGAACATATTCTGCCTTTAGAGCAACAGAAAAAGATTGCCTTTATTGGTCCGTATGTAGATAACAGAAACCTGCTTGGGGCATGGTCGTTTATCGCAGATGCAAAAGATGTTATGACGCTGCATGAGGCAGTACAGGAACAGTACGTTTCAGAAAACAGTACATTTTGCCAGGGATCACCAGTGTTAGGGGCGGATGTATGTCTGGAAGGATTTGGAGAACAGCAGCAGCAATCTTATACGCAGGAGCAGGAGGATCATATGCTGCGTGAGGCAGTACAGGCAGCAAAAGAGGCAGATATTGTTGTACTTGCAATAGGAGAAGACCGTTTACAGTCGGGTGAAGCAACCAGTAACGCAAATATCAGAATCCCTGAGGTACAGGAAGCATTGCTTGATAGAATTGCGGAAGTCAATCAAAATATTGTAGTGGTTTTATTTTCAGGACGCCCGTTAGACATACGTGAAATAAACAAAAAGGCAAAGGCCATCCTTCAGGTGTGGCTGCCTGGAACAGAAGGAGCGAGGGCAATTGCGGACACTTTATTTGGAAAATATAATCCAAGCGGAAAACTGCCGATGAGTTTTCCATACTGTGTAGGACAGGTACCGGTACATTATAATGAATATTCAACAGGACGCCCACATGTAGAAGGCAAAGATAAAGACAGATTCCGCTCGAAATATCTGGATATTCCAAATGAGCCATTGTATCCATTTGGATACGGTCTGAGTTACACAACATTTGAGGTATCAGATATTCATTTGGATCGGACATGGATGGATACATCGGGACAGATCGAAGCGGAGGTAACTGTAAAAAATACAGGAAATTGCACGGGAACAGAAACCCTGCAGCTTTATATCCATGATATTGCGGCTTCTGTAGTGCGTCCGGTCAGAGAATTGAAAGATTTTAAGAAGGTTACGCTTCGTCCGGGAGAGGAAAAGAAGGTAGTCTTTACCATAACAGAACAACAGCTTCTTTTCTTGACGGAGAATGGAATCTATGAGAGCGAAGCAGGAGAATTCGAAATATTTATCGGAAAAGATAGTTCGACAGATAATAAAGCTTCATTTGTATTGAAGAAATAAGGAAGAAGTGAAAAAAGGCTTCCAACCCATTCGGGCTGGAAGCCTTTCCCATTCATTCTTATTTTGTCTTAGATTTCTTAGCGGCCTTTTCTTCATTCATAGATTTTTTCTCTTTCTGAAGTTCTTTGTTGGCGCTCTCAGCTTTTCTCTTTAACTTGGTTCTCCAGCTTACTTTGCCTTCTGGTTTCTCTAATGGACCGCGGACACCGGTAACTTTCGTGATATAAATACCACTTACTGTAGCTTTGACTTCTTTTTTCACAGGGATCATATCAAAACATGCATCATCAGCGATCAGAGTCATAACCTTTGGTCCGACCTTAGCCTTTACGATCGGAAGCTTGGAACGGCGCATAAGCTTTGGTGTCTGGTCAATGACTGCCTGTGGCAGACCGGACTGGTTCAGACGCATCCTCTTCTTATCAATAATCAACATGGTAACAGTCTGTGCAGTTGCAGCAAGCTGTGCATCCTGCTCGTCTTTTCTCTTCTGAGCTTTCTTTCCGAGGAAATATAAAGCAATTGTTGCAGCAATAAGCACTGCTAAAATAACTAATAATACAATTGTTACTGGACTCACAACGAAAATCCTCCCTAATTTCAAATTCGTGTTTTATTGTAGCATTGATTTTTGGAAAAAGCAATGTGATTTTGGGGAAATACCTTTTATTTTAGGGAAAATTGTGATATGTTATAAAAGTTAGACGGCAGACTCCGTCTTTTGGATTTCCGGCAGAAAAGCCGGAAAAGGAAATGAGGAAAAGAAAGGTAAGATTAAATGAAAAAGAGAGTGTTAGCACTTTTATTGTGTGTATCCACAGCGATCAGCATGACAGGATGCGGCAGCAAAGGTGAATCAGTTGAGGCAACGGAAGCAGTAGAGAACACCGAAAGCACAGAAGAGGTGCCGGCAGTTCCGCTTGCACAATATGATCTGAAGGGATCGGATTATGTGACATTGTGTGACTACAGTGCAATCCCGGTTACGATTTCAGGAGATTATGACGTCACAGATCAGGATGTGCTTGATTATGTGGAAAAGATTTTTACACAGGGCGGACCTTTTTATACGGCTGATCCGGACAAGACAACAGTGGAAGAGGGCGACATTGTAAACGTAGACTATGTCGGAAAATTAGATGGTGAGGCGTTCAGCGGCGGAACAGCAGAGGATCAGAATATTGATGTGTCCAACAATTCTTCCGCAAGCGGTTCCGGTTACATTGATGGATTTACAGACGGACTGATCGGTGCATCAGTAGGCGATGTGATCGATTCCAATGTGACGTTCCCGGATGAGTACCCGAATAACCCGGATCTTGCCGGAAAAGAAGTTGTATTTACATTTACGGTCAATTCTATCCAGAAGGAAGTGACCATGGATACGATGGATGATGAATTCGCATTGGAACAGTTTGGCGTGGATTCCGTAGATGGAGTGTACGAGCAGGTACGCCAGTATCTGGAGTCAAGCGCAGAGAGCACTCATAAAAATGATATTTACTCCGCTTTGGAGGATTATCTGTTAGAAAATTGTACCGTTGATATGCCGGCAGATTACAGATCTGATGTGATCGAAGCAATCCGTGCCAATTTCATTGACCGCTATTGCTCCGGGGATGAGAGCCAGATGGAAACGGTACTCAGCTCTTACGGCTATACAGAAGAGAGCATCGAGCAGGAATGGTCTGACAGTGTGGAGAGCAGTATCAAGTTAGAACTGATCGTAAAAGCCATTGCAGAAAAAGAAGATATCCAGATTGACGATACGGAGTTTGAAGATTATGTAAGCACGATCGTAAGCAGCGGCGGTTTCGGTGATGCTGATACGTTATATAGTAACTATGGTTATGGCGATTATGTTTACGGAAAGAATCAGATCCGTGTGATTTATCTTGCAGGATTAGTTTTAGATAAATTGGCAGAGACAGCAGAGGTTACGGAGAACGCAGTAGAAGAAACGACAGAGTCTGTGGAAAGTACAGAATCCGCAGACAGCACAGAAGAATAAGAAAACGATACCGAAACAGAGGTATGAGATCATAAAAGAGTCGACAGACGTTGATGAGAGAAAGGGAGAGTAGAAAAATGGAATTAGTAAATGTAAGAGATTTATTCCGCAGACAGGATGAGTATGTGGATCAGACCATCGCGATCGGTGGCTGGGTGAGAAACATCCGTAACTCCAAAAACTTTGGATTTATCGTGGTAAACGACGGAACTTTTTTTGAGCCGGTCCAGGTTGTTTATTCCGATGTTCTGGAAAATTTTGAAGAGGTAGAAAAATTAAATGTCGGAGCAGCGATTATCGTTACCGGTAAATTAGTTGCAACTCCGGGCACAAAACAGCCATTTGAGATTCAGGCTGAAAAAGTGGAAGTAGAAGGTCCTTCTACACCGGATTATCCATTGCAGAAGAAAAAACACAGCTTTGAGTACCTGAGAACTATCTCTCATTTAAGACCGAGAACTAATACTTTTGAGGCTGTATTCCGCGTGCGTTCCCTCTGCGCTTATGCAATCCATAAATTTTTCCAGGAGAGGGATTTCGTGTACGTGCATACACCACTGATCACCGGAAGTGATTGTGAGGGCGCCGGCGAGATGTTCCAGGTAACCACACTTGACATGAACAATCTTCCAATGACAGAGGATGGAAAAGTAGATTACAGCAAAGACTTCTTCAATAAACCGACCAATCTTACTGTAAGCGGACAGCTGAACGGTGAGACTTATGCGATGGCATTTAAGAACATCTATACCTTTGGACCTACTTTCCGTGCAGAAAACTCCAACACGACAAGACACGCAGCAGAGTTCTGGATGATCGAGCCGGAGATCGCATTTGCAGATTTAGAGGATGACATGATCTTAGCTGAGAGCATGTTAAAATATGTCATTAACTATGTATTAGAGAATGCACCGGAAGAGATGGCATTCTTCAACAGCTTTATCGATAAAGGGCTGTTAGAGAGATTACAGCATGTTGCAAACTCTGATTTCGCACGTGTGACTTATACAGAAGCAGTTGAGATCTTAGAGAAGAACAACGATAAATTTGATTACAAAGTATCCTGGGGCTGCGATCTTCAGACCGAGCATGAGCGTTATCTGACCGAGCAGGTATTCAAACGCCCGGTATTTGTAACTGATTATCCAAAGGAGATCAAAGCTTTCTACATGAAGCTGAATCCGGACGGAAAAACAGTTGCAGCAGTAGACTGTCTGGTTCCTGGCATCGGTGAGATCATCGGAGGAAGCCAGAGAGAGGATGATTACGAAAAATTACTTGCAAGGATCAATGAACTTGGACTGAAAGAGGAAGATTACAGCTTCTATCTTGACCTCCGTAAATACGGTTCTGCAAGACATGCAGGATTCGGACTTGGATTTGAGCGCTGCGTCATGTACCTGACAGGTATGTCCAATATCCGTGACGTTATCCCATTCCCAAGAACGGTAAATAACTGCGAATTATAAAATTGAGTTTCATATCGTAGGTGATTGCGAAAACAATTGTGTTTTCGTTGATCTTGTTAACTTTTCGTAATATTCATAACGTAAAATTGAGTTTCGCAAACGCCTATCGATATTTAGATAACAAGGAGATGGATTGTATGAGATATGTTTTGGAAAATGACACATTGCGTGTGGAGATCGATTCTTTTGGGGCAGAACTAAAATCCGTAAAGAGAAAATCCGACGATAAAGAGTACATGTGGTATGCGGACAAAAAATATTGGGGAAGAACCTCCCCTGTGTTATTTCCGTTTGTGGGGAACTGCAGAAATAAAGAGTACCGCTATGGCGGAAAAACGTATGCAATAGGGCAGCACGGCTTTGCAAGGGATATGGAACATACCATGGAATCCCAGACAGAGGATACCATCTGGTTTTCTTTACATTCCGACGAAGAAACCATGAAAAAATATCCATTTGCATTTGTATTAAAAATTGGATACAAACTGGCAGGCAATGAATTAAAAGTCATGTGGAAAGTGGAAAATCCGGATACAAAGACCTTATATTTTTCCATTGGCGCACATCCGGCTTTCTTATGCCCATTTAACGGCGAAGAAAATAAGCTTGGATATGGTCTGCAATTTGCAGGACTAAAGGAAGTGCATCATCATGGAAATACACCGGATACCGGACTGGCAGTAATGAGTGAAGATATTGTAATCCCGCTGGAGGATGAGAAAGTGTACTTTACACCGGGATTTTTTGACCGCTGCACTTATATGGTGGAAGGAAAACAGACCGGGGAAGTTTCACTGGTCACACCGGATGGAAAGCCTTATGTGACTATGGATTTTGATGCACCTTTATTTGCAATCTGGTCACCGGAAGGAAAAGACGCACCGTTTGTCTGCATTGAACCTTGGTATGGAAGATGTGATGCGGATGATTTTGAGGGCACATTAGAGGAACGGGCATACGAGAACGCAGTGGAGCCGGAGCAGGCATTTGAGGCTTCTTACAGCATCCGTTACCTGTAAAAAAGAAGAAAACTTTCATCTGCCACAGCAGGACATAAGCGCACATTTTAGAAAATCAGCATAATCAGCCGGACAGCATCATATATATAGACAGAAGGGAAAGTCTGGCGGTGGCGGATTGGGAACAGGATTGAGATTAAGGGCGAGAGATGCAAAGGAAAACCAGGCAAAAGTGCTGGCAATGGTTGTTTTTATCATGTTTATCATAAGTGCGTTATTGTTATTGCTTCTGGCATTGCTTTTATACCGGCTGGAGCTCTCGGAGGCAGTTGTCAAAGTGGCAGTGATCGTTATTTATATCATAACGGGGCTGACTGGAGGCATTCTGATGGGAAAAAAGATCAGGGATAAAAAGTTCCTCTGGGGATTTGTGGCAGGAACGGTTTATTTTGGAATTTTGTTTGCCGTCTCACTGATCATAAAGGGGGGAGCAGGCATTGAACCGGTGAAAATGATCACAACCTGGGTGCTCTGTGCGTGTGCGGGAACTGCCGGCGGCATGATCAGTTAAAAAAATGCTTTTCTTATGAAAAACTATGTGTTATACTATAAAGCAGTGAAAAAGATTTTTAAAGGAGAAATAATCATGAAACACGTTAAAACATTAAATACTAGAAAATTACAGAACACAGTAAAAAAAGGTGGATGCGGCGAATGTCAGACATCCTGCCAGTCTGCTTGTAAGACATCCTGCACAGTAGGAAACCAGACTTGCGAGAACAAATAAGTTTTAACTCAAAAGTGAATAATGACACTCACAAACGACCGTTCGCGAAGCGTGCGGTCATTTGTACGTTATAGATATGTGTAATGATTGCACATATTATGAGGAAAAGATGATAGAAAGTGAGGAAATATTATAGTGGTTCATCAGTATAAGAACAACGGCTATGATATTGTTCTGGATGTAAACAGCGGTGCAATCCACGTAGTTGACGATGTGACATATGATGTCATTGAGATGTATGCTGCACGTGAGAACGTAGCAGATACCTCTGCGGAAGAGATTGTAACTGCATTATCCGGCAAATATGGAAAAGAAGAAGTAGAAGAAGCGATTGACGAAGTTCAGACATTGATCAAAAATGAGGAACTTTTCACAAAGGACACCTATGAAAACTATATGATGGATTTCAAAAAGCGTCCGACCGTTGTAAAAGCCCTTTGTTTACATATCGCACATGACTGCAATCTTGCCTGTCGTTACTGCTTTGCAGAAGAGGGCGAGTATCATGGAAGAAGGGCATTGATGTCCTTTGAGACCGGTAAAAAAGCATTGGATTTCCTGATCGCAAATTCCGGTAACAGAAGAAACTTAGAGGTGGACTTCTTTGGTGGAGAACCTCTTATGAACTTTGGGGTTGTAAAGGGTATCGTTGAATATGCTCGTTCTATTGAAAAAGAACACAACAAAAATTTCAGATTTACAATTACTACTAATGGTATATTGCTTAATGATGAAATTATGGATTACATTAATAAGAATATGCACAATGTTGTTCTCAGTCTTGATGGTCGTAAGGAAGTTAACGACAGAATGCGTCCTAGAGCAGGTGGACAAGGTTCATATGACAACATTGTTCCTAAATTCCAAAAACTTGCAGATTCCAGAAATCAGACAGATTACTATGTAAGAGGTACATTTACTCATTACAATCTTGATTTTGCTAAAGATGTAATGCATATGGCTGATTTAGGCTTTAAGCAGATTTCTGTTGAGCCAGTAGTTGCTGACCCAGCTGAACCTTATGCAATTAGCGAAGAAGATTTACCTGTGATTTTCAAGGAATATGAAGATTTGGCAGTAGATATTATAAAGAGAAGAAAAGAAGGTCAATGGTTTAATTTCTTCCACTTTATGATTGACCTTACTGGTGGTCCTTGCGTTACTAAGAGACTTGTAGGTTGTGGCTCAGGTACAGAATACCTTGCTGTTACACCAACAGGTGACTTATATCCTTGTCATCAGTTTGTGGGTAAAACAGAGTTCAAGATGGGTACAGTAGATACAGGGGTTGTAAATACTGATATTCGCCATAATTTTGAACAATGTAATGTTTACAATAAGCCTGAGTGCCAGAAGTGTTGGGCTAAGTTTTATTGTAGTGGTGGCTGTGTTGCAAATTCATTTAACAGTCACGGCGACCTTATCACTCCTTATGAAATTGGCTGTGAAATGCAGAAAAAACGTATTGAGTGTGCCATTATGATTAAGGCTGCCCTGGCTGAAGAGGAATAAGGAGAGGAGAAATGAGATGAAAAGCAGTAAAGGAAAGGGGCTTATTGGCCTGCTGATTCTGCTGATTGCAGTGGGGCTTTTTGGCTTCCTGGGTTATGATACCATGGATGACATTAAGCTGGGACTGGATCTGGCAGGCGGTGTCAGCATTACTTATCAGGCAGTAGAGGAAGAGCCTGGTCAGGAAGAAATGTCGGATACCATTTATAAGCTTCAGCAAAGAGTACAGAATTACAGTACTGAGGCAGAGGTTTACCAGGAAGGAAATAACCGGATCAATATTGATATTCCGGGAGTATCCGATGCCAATGCGATTCTGGAGGAGCTGGGTAAGCCCGGTTCTCTGATTTTTGCCGATGAAAACGGTCAGGTGCTGTTGACTGGTGATCAGGTGGCTTCTGCCAAGGCAGGAGTGATCGATCAGGGCGGCGGCGCGAAGGGATACATTGTCAGCCTGACCTTTACCGAAGAAGGAAGCAAGGCCTTTGCAGATGCAACGGCAGCCAATGTAGGAAAGCGGATTGCCATTATTTACGATGGACAGATTTATTCCAATCCGGTTGTTCGGGAAGCTATTTCCGGAGGACAGTGCCAGATCGACGGTATGGCAGACTATGA
>OFSC01000932.1_pt1 | contig 21295 bp, 19 predicted proteins | sample 1543201 | NCBI WGS metagenome assembly OFSC01 (sample SAMN04209228, study PRJEB22552) | human gut metagenome | biome: gut; material: feces | host: Homo sapiens | place: USA: Oklahoma
AACAAATCTCATCATTAGATATGGGTTATTCAGGATCAAGAGCTAAACATTTTGAACCTGATTTTGTAAGAATGGTTTTAAATAATAAGATTCATGATTAATGCACTTACGTGCATTTTTTCATTATTAAAACTAATTTTATCGCTTATATTGACAATAAATTTGAATTAAGTTAAGATAACGAAGTAGAAATAAAGGCAATGAATAGACAAGTAATAATAGTCCTTCATTCAAAGAGAGTCTTGGTTGGTGGAAAAGATAATGAAACTATTATGAATAAAGACTAGGAGCTGCATCTTGGATGTTTTGATAAGATGACGTAAGCCACGTTATAGGCAAGACTATTAATAGATAGTTATTGAGGTTAATAGGGTGACCTATTGATGAATTTGGGTGGTAACACGATTTAGCTCTCGTCCCATGGGATGGAGAGTTTTTTATATTTTAGGAGGAAATTATGGAAGAAAGAAAATTTAGTGAACAAGAACTTGTTCGTAGAGAAAAAATGCAAGAACTTATTGATAAAGGGATTGATCCTTTTGGTCAAAGATTTGATGTAACTGCTTATTCAAAAGGTATTAAAGAACAATATGGTGAAAAAACTCATGAAGAATTAGAAGAAATGGCTGTAGAAGTATCTGTAGCTGGTAGAATTATGACTAAACGTCGTAAAGGTAAAGTATGTTTCATGCATATTCAAGATAGAGATGGACAAATCCAATTATATGTAAGAAAAGATACTATTGGTGAAGATGCTTATGAAATCGTTAAAAAAGGTGATATTGGAGATATCATTGGAGTTAAAGGTACAGTATTTATGACAAATACTGGAGAATGTTCAATTAAAGTAAGTGAATATACACACTTAACAAAAGCATTACGTCCTTTACCAGAAAAATTCCATGGTTTAAGTGATATTGAAGAAAGATATAGAAGAAGATATGTTGACTTAATCATGAATGAAGATGCTAAAAAAATTGCGTTTACAAGACCAAGAATCATTCGTTCAATTCAACATTATTTAGATAGTAAAAACTATGTAGAAGTTGAAACACCTGTATTAAATCCAATCTTAGGTGGAGCAGCTGCAAGACCATTCGTTACTCATCATAATACATTAGATACTGATTTCTATTTGCGTATTGCGACTGAATTATCTTTAAAGAGATTAATTGTTGGTGGTATGGATGCTGTTTATGAAATTGGACGTTTATTTAGAAATGAAGGTATGGATAGAACTCATAACCCTGAATTTACTACAATTGAAGTTTATAAAGCATTTAGTGATCTTGAAGGAATGATGGATTTAACTGAAGGTATTATTTCTAATGCAGCTATGGAAGTTAATGGAACTTATGAATTAGATTATAAAGGACATCATATTTCTTTAGCTCCAGGATTTAAACGTGTTTCTATGACAGAAGCTATTAAAGAAAAAACGGGTATTGATTTCAATGAACATATGTCATTTGAAGATGCTAAAAAATTAGCTGAAGAACATGGTATTGAAGTAGAAGCTCACTTTGGTTATGGACATATTATCAATGAATTTTTTGAAAAATATGTAGAAGAAACAATTGTTGAACCAACATTTGTATATGGCCATCCAATTGAAATCTCACCACTTGCTAAAAAGAATTTAGAAGACCCACGTTTCACACAACGTTTTGAATTATTCATCTGTGGAAACGAATATGCTAACGCATTTACTGAATTAAATGATCCAATCGATCAATATGAAAGATTTGCTGATCAATTAAAAGAAAAAGAATTAGGAAATGATGAAGCAAACGAAATGGATTTAGATTACGTAGAAGCTCTAGAATACGGTTTACCACCAACAGGTGGAATGGGTATGGGTATTGATAGATTAGTTATGTTATTAACTGGACAAGAATCTATTCAAGAAGTTATCTTATTCCCTCAAATGAAACCAAGAAACAAATAGTACAAATTTATACAAATTTAAATAACCGCATGTAATCAATGTTTTTTAGGTTTATGTATGCTTATATACTCATTTAGAGTTATTATAACTAAGGTATATAATGTGTCGAGAGTGTGTCGCGGACACAAAAAGAATACAAATTTAATTAAAAGGGCATGTAAATACTATGAAGAAAAGTATTTATGTGCCTTTTATTTTTTATTTAGCGAATAGCTGAATGTCAATATTTATTATTAAATATCATATATAACATATAAATAGATATGTGAATAAATATATATCAATTTGCATACACAATTCGGCATGCTTGGGAGAGAAAAGAAAGGTTTGATAAACATGAAAAGAGATCAAACAATAGTTATAAGATTAATAAAAGATGAAAAGAATCTTTCTATTGGTATAAAAAAATTTATCGAAACGAATGTGGAGTTTTTATAAAATTAATTCTTTAGTATAAACTTGAATATTACAAGTATAAATGCTATACTCTACTTGTAAATTGGAAATCAAAATGCATCAAACGAAAAGGTAAGGATTGGCAGATCCTTACCTTTTCTAACTTTTAGAGTGGTCTAACACTAGGCTAGTTATCGTTTAAAATAGTTGTCTAACCATTTGCAAATGTAATATGTAAGAACACCTGCCGTGACAGTAATAATAAAATTAGAAATCAAAATACATCACCCCCTTTCAAGGAGGACGATAACAAAGTTATTATATCAAACTGTGTCGAAAAAAAGAAGCGTGTTAAAAAGCTGTCAAAAAGTTCCAATACAACGGGGCTTTTGTTTTATCAATAATACTAAAAAACAAAATTTTTCATAATGTTATTTAAAGTTGACAAATTGCCAAGAGTAGTTGATTGTGATAAATTTTATTGGTTTTTATAACACTATTAAAAACTTAGAAAATAAACGTGAACTTTAACAAAAAACTCATAGAACTACGTAAATCGAAAAGATTATCACAAAATGTACTTATAAAAGGCGTTGATGTACAAGATGTTAGAAATAAAATTTAAGTGAAAAGCAATTATCATCTATTTATATGGATTCTTTACTAATTAATGAGTTAAGTGGAGAAGAGTTTGCTTGTGCTTCAGGAAACATGCATGCCTGTGGACATGATATCCATACAGCTATGTTATTAACTGCAGCAAGAATGTTAAAAGAAGATGAAGATCATTTACAAGGAACAGTAAAATTAATGTTTCAAAATGCTGAAGAAGTATTTAAAGGTGCCAATGATATGATTGAACATGGAATTTTAGATAATCCAAGACCAGATGCAGCCATGGCTTATCATATGATGATAGGGAAAAATCAAGTGGGTACTTATATGTATAATGCAGGGGGCATTATGATGAACTCTGTTGATGAATTTAAAATAATCATTCATGGAAAAGGAACACATGGAGGCTATCCTCATCAAGGAATAGATCCTATAAATATCGGTGTACATATTCATCTCGCTCTACAAGAACTTATTGCAAGAGAAGCAAATCCTCAAGATATATGCACACTTACAATAGGTAAGTTTAATGCTGGTAGTGCAGCTAATATCATACCTGAAAGTGCTATTTTACAAGGAACACTTCGAACAAATAATGTTTCTACAAGAGAAAATTTATTAAGTCGTATGAAGGAAGTATGCCATAAAATTGCAGAAACCTATCGTGGAACAGTTGAAATTGAAATGGTTTCTACAGTACCACCACTTATGTGTGATCCACAGTTAACTTTAGAAATGGTTGAATATATGTCACAAGTAGGAATTGAAGGATTAAAAGAAATTCCTAATAGTACAGCAACGGCATCAGAAGATTTTGCTATTATTTCTGAAAAAATACCGACAACTTATATGCTTTTAACGGCTGGATTTATGGATGAACGTGGCGATTATCCTTTACACCATCCTAAAGCACAGTTTGATGAAAATGTTTGTGTTATTGGTGCGGCATGTTTTTCATATTGTGCAAGTCATTGGCTAGAAAATCATAAAAATAGGACTTGATAACTTTTAGAAAATATATGTAAAAGATATGGACTTGTGCATTAGGGGACTAATGTGCTATACTTTATTTGCAAGTCGGAGAACAATTGCATCAAAACGAAAAGGTAAGGATCCGTCAATCCTTACCTTTTCTAACTTTTAGAGTGGTCTAACACTAGGCTAGTTATCGCTTAAATCTTTTGTCTAACCATTTGCATATGTAATAAACTAAAACACCTGCCACGACAGATACTACTAAATCTGAGAACAATGTACATCACCTCCTTTCAGGGAGGACGATAACAAAGTAATTATATCAAATATTGTCGATAAAGAATATATTGAAGATATAACAATTTGAAATAAAACGAAGGACTTTAAATCCTTCGTTTTTACTTGCCGGAAAAGTTGGCTTGGATTGCTATATGGCAATGAAAATATTACTTATTTTTTATGCTTTCCGGATAGTAAATACTGTTTACAGCATCGATTAATAATTTAATATCGATATGTGTATAAACCTTTTCGGTCAAGCTCATTGCTCCTTTATGTCCAACAATCATTTTTTGATATGTAGGAGATACTTCAGCTTCAGCTAATAATGAAATACATGTATGTCTACAACAATGAGGTGTTTGATCAAATCCAAGTTGTACCATTAATGGTAGAAAATAACTATCATAGTAATTTCTATATTTAAATCTTTTATCTTCTTCGGTGTGTAATAGATATTCACATTTTGAGGAATGATACCAGTTTTCAACAAAGGGATAGATATAATCACTGATAGGAACTTTACGTATACCGTTTTCTGTTTTTGATTTAATTACATCAAAATAATGTTCTTCCAAATGAATATTTTCTTTTTTTAGTGATAATAGCTCATCAATTCTAACACCAGTGTAAATCATTATAAGAATGATTTGGTAATACTTATCATCTTTTAAAGACCATAATATATCAATTTGTTTTTTGGTAAAAGCTTTTCTATCGTACTTATTTGGGTTTTTATCACTATATTTACTGATATCTACATATTTTGAATAATCTTTTCCACAAATATCTAATTTCATTGCATAAGAATATAATTGATTAAATAATATCTTTATTTTTCTTAAAGTTGGATAATTTTTACCACAACTATCAATTACATTCTGTAAATCTTTTGTTTTTAAATCTCTAAATTTTTGTTCAAATAAAACAGAACAAGTATTATAAGCTGCACGATAACCGTTGATTGTTGATTTTGTAGCATCAGCGTATTTTTCTACCGACCAATTATCATAGACTTCTCTAAATGTCATACTTCCATTTTCTAAATCAAAAGGACGTTCGTGATATTTAGCTAACATTTGCATACCTTCTTGTCTTGTTTTTGCGTATCCAATAATTGCATATTTTTGAATACTTTTACCTTTGGCTTCATCTAAAACATAACCTGTGGTAATACGCACCATGTAAGGTTTTCTTCTACGAGAAGCGTTACTCATTTTTGTAACACTTCCATAGCTATTTGGTAATTTTAAATTTTTTGGCATCAAAGACGACCTCCTTATTTTGATATACATAAGTTTTTAGAATATCTTTTTTAATATTAGATAGTAATTTTTCTTGTTCAATTTTTGAAATAAATTTATTGTTTTCAAATAGTACTTTTGTTCTGCTTTGAAAAAGTTGTTCACAAAAGCAATTGAGAACAAATAGTTCATTTTTATATTTATGATTGTATTTGAATAGAAGATATTTAGATGGATGATGTTCTTTTAAATAGTTAAGTTTTTCAGTAGCATAGTAACCTAATGCAGGTTCAGCATCATCAAATATAGGATAAAAAATATCTCCTATTTTCCTATATTTAATATTGTGTTTTATATTATCTTTCTCGATCATGTGTTTTCTTCTTTCTAATAGGTTCTTCAAGTATGCGCTCTACTTCTTTTCTTCCTATTACTTTTTTTAGTTTGTTTAATTGATTTTGTAATTTCATATTTTCATGAGTAAGAAACCCATTTTCTCTTTGTAAATAGTTAATGGTACCTCTTAAGGGACCTATTTCTTCATTCAATTGTTTTACTTCACGATAAAGACGATTGTATTTGGTTATAACAACATCAATAATTTTTCTGAGTTTATTGATATAAGGTTCGATTATTTTATTTAAATAAGTTTTTGCGCTCATAAGTTTAGTTGGTTGAGGTATTTCCCATAGTTCTTCTTTGTTGATTTCGTTTGTCATTCTATAAAGTTCTTGTTCATTATCTTTGATTTCATATAATTTTGATTCAATTTTAGCATATTGTTTTTCAGAGGATTCGATATAAGAATCTAAATGATCTTTTTGTAAGCTTAAATAAGATATAGAATCTGTGAGTGATTTAACTTCCTCTTCACGTTGTTTCTTTTCGTAATTTAGAACACTTAAATGTTTTTCATGTGTGCCAAGTTGAAACCAATGAATGTTGTATTTTTCCATTACTTTTGATAATTCTTGTTTTTCGGATGCAATCCATTGATTCCATTCAGTGTTACTTCGACTACCGCCTTTAAAACCTAATTGAGCAAGTGCTTGTTTAAGAGAAACACGCGTATCTAAACCACGCTTACTATTGGTGATAAAAGGTATGAAATCAATATGAAGATGCGGAGTTTCTTCGTCCATGTGCAAATGTGCCGAAAAGACAAATAGTGATGGATTTCTTTTTTGAAAGTTCTTCATGTATTCATCAAGTATTATTTTGGCAAGTTCTCCTTCAGGAGATCTAGCATTTGTATCTTTACAATTCCCAATTTGAATAATGACTTCATGAAATGTTTTTTCTTGTTTACTTGTTCTTATCTTATTGTAGTAATCTTTAATAACACGATCTTTTCTCTTTTGTTTAGCGTTATATCTTTGTAAAGCTTCATCAAATAATTGATAATAGGCTGTATGAATATTCATATTTATATATTCAATATTTTGGCTGGTGCGCGATGGATCAACGTTGTTTGCAATGAATTTTCTACTATTATGATTTTGATTTCCTTTACCAAGCATTGCACTGATTGTTCGAGATAAATGATATTCATTCATTAAATAAGCCTCGCAGAGCGCAAAGCATCTTTTGTTTTTGACAAAAGTGCTTTTGCGTTACTTTCGCAAAAGTAACAAAGGCTATTTTTTAAAAGAAGATTGCAACCTTGCAAGTATCTAAGTAGTCTGCAACCTTGCAATGTTAATTTAATTTCCAATACCATGATTTACCTTCTTTGAATGATTGAACTTTTAATTCAGCCTTTGCTTGATCGAGTGTTCTTTTTGAAAAATTCAAGTTCTTCCCTTTTTCGTACATTTCACTTGCTTTGACAGGAGAGCTTGCTAATGTTTCTTGAAGAAATTCTTTTGCTCTATCTTTATCCGTTAATTTTTTAAATCCATCAAGTAATTCATCGACATCAATATCGTATTCACCAATCCATTTAAAACCTTCATCATCAAATTTAAATGCAAATGGTTTCCCTTTTTGAGCAAGACTTGATTTATCCTGAACAACAGCTCTTATACCATTTTCATTTTTCAATTCACCACAAATAAGAACACTACGAGCAGCTGCAGGAATATCAATGCTCCCTAAATTACGATAAGAGGATTTACTTCCTTTACCTTTATTCATATGTCCCACTAAAACAATAGCAACATGATGTTTTTGAGCAATTGTCATTAGATTCTTCAATAATGGTCGCATTTCATTGGCTCTATTCATATCAACTGTTTGTCCAATATATGCTTGTATTGGATCAAGAACTAACAACTTTGCGTTTTCTTGAATAATTGCTTGTTCAATTCTTTCATCTAACATGTTAAGTGAACAATGGTCTTCTTTGATAAAAACAATATTATTAAAATCAACATTTTCAAATTTTTCTAGACGAGGTTTAATTGTATCTTCATAGCCATCTTCAGATGTTTGATAGATAACAGTTATTGGCTCATGTTTAACGTTTTTTTCTTCGGTAGGTAAGGGAGAACCAATAGATAGCAAACCAGCAAGATAAAGTACAAGCATTGTTTTTCCACTTCCTGGATCTCCTTGAATTATTGTTAATTTACCGAAGGGAATATAGGGATACCATAACCACTCAACATCAGTACTTTGTACTTCAGATAAGCGCGTTATTTCTAATTCAACCATCTAAATATTTCCTTTAAAATAACCAGTTTCTTCCCATACCTTTTTATCGGGACAGTAGTAATTGAATTCTGATGAATTATCTCTTTTCATTGCATAACCAAATTTCAAAATACCTTTTTGTAAGCCAATACGGATAAATTGTGCATCTTTACCAATGGCTTTTGAAAGTTCCGTAATAGGAACGTTTCTACCAGTAAATTCTGGTAATTCAATAAATACTCTATTTTCTTCTTTCATGTTCACATTCCTCCTTTAAAAAAGAGTATTAAATTGTGAAAGAAAGTTTGTTATAATGTACAAGAAAGGACATTATAAAAACAGTTCTTTCACAATACATAAGAGTTCATTAAGCAAAGTTTGGTCGCGGAGTTTAATGAACTTTTTATATAGATTAGTAAATGCGAAATTAAAATAGCAAATACTAACCCACAACATCAATATAGCACTCAGGTATAGTATTTGCAATACAAAATAAAAAAATATTGTACTTTATGTATAATTAGAAAATAAAATAGGATATAATGAAGTAAGAAAGGAAGAGTGATAGAATGGCTTTTTGTGATTTTGTAAGAGAATTACGAGAACAAAATAATTTAACACAAGTACAACTTGCAGATAAATTAGAAGTCAATGTAAATACAATTAAACAAATTGAAGCAAATAAAATTAAAACACCAAGTAATAGGGTTTTAGATAAGTTTTGTGAATATTTAAATGAGGATAGATTAACTGTTATGAATAAAATAATATTTAATAAAACTTATTGTGATAATGATTATCTTAATGAACAAAGTGATGTTTTATCACGGTATATGTCTTATCTATATTTACAAGGATGGAATATTGATATTGCGCCTGCAGTTTATCATACAAGGGACATTGGAACGTTAGCATATGCTGGACAATTAACAAAAAAGAGAGAACCTAACAATAAAATTGTGATTGCATCAATAGGAGCAGAATATGATGAAAACGTTGATCATATATCTAATGATGAAGCCATTCATTATATTACATCATCAATGGCAGCATTCTTTTGTGTTGATGAAATTAGCTTAAAAGGAATTCATATAGTTTTTGATGCACAAAGACCCAGTCATGTAAGCTTATTTAATATATTTAAGAATTTAAAATTAAATAAGATTCCATTTAATTATCAGATGATTTTATTTGATTCAGAAAATGGAAAAGAAATTGATAAGGTAGAGTTTAGATGAATGAAAGGATAGATGATGGATGATTGTTATTTTTGATGCAAATGCATTCTACTCATATTTTGGAGAGGATAAATTGGGTACTGTTGGAGGGATACCTAATGTTGATCGAGATAAACTAAAAAAAGAATTGGAAAAAGAAAAAAAGTATATAGCATCAAGTGCATTTATAGAAATATTAGTTAGATTTAAAGATGATGGGAATAGTTTATATCAAATATGTAAGTTTATGAGAAGAAAAAACATTGGTTTGTTAAATAATGTCTATGATAGGTCAAACTCTTTTAGTCAAAAAGAATTTAGATATCTTTTGGATCATATTCGACCTGATTACCTCGAAAAAATAGCTTATAAGAAAATTGATGCAAAAGCTTCTTTAGAGTCAAATTATACTATTATTTTTATGTTATTTATTTTTAGCAGTCTATTATTATCTAAAAAAAATGAAATAAAAGTTACAGAGGATTTATTAAATGATTTTAAATTTGAGGATTGTGACGAAGAAAAAAAGGATATAAGGGAAGTTCTTTTGGCGCGTGCTTTAAAATATGGTTTTGTTGCGGATTACCAAAAAATACAAGATGAATTATTTAAAAAAATAAAAAGCCTTTATATTGATGGTGAAAAAAAGATTTCTAAAGAATATAAGAGTGAAGTTATGAATATTATTGAACATTACTTTTTTCTTTATGAATGTTGTATTGATACTATTAATTCAATTAAAGATGAACAATTAGATATTGATTTAATAATCGAAGAAAACAAAAAGAAAATGGAAAGTATTAAAGAAGATAATAAACATATTATTGCAGTTTGTTCGGAAATGTTAAAGAAGAATAAATTTGATTATTTATACTATGAAGAAAATATAAAGAATATATTAAATAAAACGTTAGCAAATAATCAAGTGAGTTATATAGGTGATATTTTATTGAAATCTTGGATTGAAAATGGAGGACAAATTAAGAAAAATGATATTTATGATGTTCAGTTATTATCGATAATAGATAAGGAGAATCCTGAAGATAGTTCTGTATCAAAGGAAGATAGATTTTTGCTTACATTTGATAATAAATTGAAGAAATTTATAAAAAAAATAAACAATGAAAATGGGGACTATATAGAAAAATTTCTAATATAATATATAATATTTTTTCTAAATTAGAAATACATAATAAATTAAATGTTGATATTAATGTATAAGTGATAATTTATGATACCTGACTTTGGTATCCAGCATTAAAATATAGTGATAGTAAAAAAGCAGTAGGAATTCAAGATAGAATCTCTATTGCTTTTTCGTTTAAATCTTATAATTGAATATCTGTCTAATTTGCCGCTCTGTCAAATAGTAATTTGTAAGTGGAAGATTTGTAATCTTTTCGAATTCTTTTATAAATTCACTTGATGGCGTTACATTGATATATTTACTTTCACCTTTGACCACCTTAAAGCTTCTAATGAATTTCATGATTTGATGTGTGCTGTATTGATTATCCAATATCTTAAACTGGAATATTCTTTCTAACAGTACGGCAAGATAACAGATCAGGAAGTGTCCTTTTATGCTGTTTTCTTTTTGAAGAAATACAGGGCGTGCATCTAAATCAGACTTCATTATTCTGAAGGATTCTTCTATCCTCCATAGATTGTGATATGTATTATAGATATCAATATCATCCATATCCTTTTCTGAAGTAACAAGCATATTGTATCCTGCAAACTTTAGCTCTTTTTCAATCATTGATTCGTTTATTGAGGCCTTGGCTTTCTCTCCGTCTTCATCAATGAAATCGACATACTTTCCTAAATCTCCATATTCTGATCGTTTTGCCTGACTGTAACAGAGGTTTCTTGCTTTTTCAATCTGTTTGGCTATTTCATATTTTTTCTTTGAGGCCAGTTTTGGATTATAGGTAACAAGTCTTTTTTCTGTAAAGCAGAGGGTTTTCTTTTTACCATCTATTTCAAAAGTGTATGGAAATTTTTCGACACATGATTTATATCTGTATAACAGTGTGCCATCTCTGCTTCTTACATCCTTCCAATCATCATTATCCAACAGTATCCATGTCTTTTCTTTTTCAGGTAAGGATTTTACTGATTTTGAGAAGAGATAGCCATCTCCGTTTTCTTTGGAAAAGGCGATATTCTGTGCACAGTTCAATCCTTTATCTGCAACATGGATGGTTTTCCCTTTGATTTGATTTTTAGCTTTCAGTTTTTTGATGACATTTCTCAGTATGGGCTTTTCACTTTCGTTGCCAGGAAACAGTTCCATGCCAATAGGAATTTGATTTGCATCAAGAAGCAGTCCTAAGCCGACAATGGGATCTTTTCTGTTTTCTTTAGAAGGACCTTTTCTTCTAAAGTCATCTTCTCTGTCTATTTCAAAATAAAAATTACTGCAGTCAAAGTAGGTCTTGGAAGTATTGATATCATAGAATTTCTTTGTCTGTTCATTAAAGATTTCGATAAACTTGCCGTAGTCATTGCCGATGAATTCAAGACCATCAAGAAGCTGATCATAAGAAAAGTGAACGCCGTCTCTTAGTTGAGGAAGGACCTCATGAAAAGTTCTATGCTTACTGCATGGATTAACAAGACGAGCATAGATAAGAGATGAAAGAAGTTCGTAAAGGTCAAACTCAAAAGAATTATGCAGATTGAAATAGTCGACATACTTTTTGATATCCATTTTATTCATCATGGATATGAATGGAAAATATCCAAGATAGAGTTCAGGAGAATGATCGGAAATCTTAAGAGAATTCTTGTTTTTATTATTTTTGTTGAGTTCATCCACTTCTTTTTGAAAATAGGCAATAGGATCATCGATACCTTTGGCTTTCCAAGTTTCAACAGAAGCAAGTGATTTATAGGTGCGATGAGCACCACCATGCTTTTGAGGGGAGTAATAACTTTCAACGATGGAAAGATAGGTACGACCTTTAAGAGTAGATTTTTTAAGGAAAAAAGCCATAGAAACACCTCCAATAATATATCACTACTATCACTATATAAATTATAACATAAAAAATAATATAAAAAAATTAAAAGTATAAAAAAAGCCGATAAAATCGACATATTGAAAGAAATGGTTTAAATGTAGTTCTAAAAAATATAGTGATAACTTCTAAAGACGGGTGTTTTTTATTAATTGTTAAAAAAATCACAAAAAGCGGGATAATATGTTAAATATTATTGAATATATATTTATATCATGATATGATTCTTATAGAAGTGAATGTGATGTTGGGTTTTTATAAAAAAATACGGTCATTTTATTTAAACCTAACCACTTTTTTTAGCGAGAAATGTAAGCGCTTAAACGGATGTTCGCAGTTTAAAAAGAAAATTAGGAAAGGGGTTAAATTAGTACTTAAATAATACGTAAAATACTGGTGAATGATTAATGTTGATGTTAAGGGGTATTATTTATAGTTTTATGACTCGCTTAAATAGGCATTCACAAATATAGCAGAATTACTATTCTATTATAATAATTTACTAATATTCTGTTATTGATAAAACAATTGATAATAATTAGCATAAATTAAAGTTTTAGATAAGGTTTTTGGTTTTATATACCTAATTTACATCATTAATAAAAACTAGTATATGTATTAATTTATTAATTTAAAGTGAGTAGAAAATGAAAGGAAAAGTATCGAAGAATAAGTTTCTTAAAGTAGTTTTACCGGCACTTTTGGTAGTTGCTATTATTTGTCAAGCAGTCGGTTTTCAGGCAGTTTTAGCTAAAGGCAATGTTGCAACAACATCATTAATGACTTATCCAAATGTTCAACAATATACTAAAGAAGCGGGGCAAGATTTTACTCTTGCTGAAAATAGTCGAATTTTTGTAGTAGCAAATGAAAAAACATTAAATAATACTATTTTATTAAAAGATTTAAAATTAACTAGTTCAAATTTTGAAGCCGCTGGAGTTTTATCCAAAGCCCCAATAATAGTATTCGGTAAAGAAGAAAATGCAGTAGTTAATGATATTGTTGTTAGAATGGAGGATGTGGCTGAATTAGAAGGAAAAGCTGAAAGCTACAAATTAGATATTACTGATAAAATCACAGTAACCGCTAAAGATGAAATTGGTATTTATTATGGTTTAATGTCAGTAATTCAAATGTTAAAGATTAATGATAAAATATTAGAGAAAGGAACTGTTATTGATTATCCAGATGTTGAATTACGTTCAATGCATTTAGACATTGCTCGTAAACCATTCTCTAAAGAATGGATAATTCGTCAAATCAAAGATTTATCTTGGCAAAAATATAATGCGGTTCAACTTCATTTTTCTGAAAATGAAGGATTTAGAATTCAAAGTGATACTCTAGATGCAATCGAAGGATTTAAATATAAATATGATGATGTATTAAGTAAACAAGATATTTTAGATATTATTCAAGTTGCTAATGATTATCATATTGAAATCGTGCCTTCTTTAGATTCTCCAGGTCACTCGGGAGCAGTTTTACAATATCTGCCAACTGATTACAGTTGTAGAGAACTATTCCCAACCGATGATCGACGAAATCAATGCTTTAATATCTTTACAAATCCTGAAGCTAGAGAATTCTTAGTAAATTTAATGACTGAATTTATTGAATTCTTTGGTGATGCGGGATGTAAACATTTTAATATTGGCGGTGATGAGTTCTTAGCTAAATTCTCTAGTTTTAGTAATGAACAATACGGACAAATTATGACATATTTTAATGATATTTCTAAGATAGTTAAAGATAACGGAATGACTCCAAGAGCATGGAATGATGGTTTATTATTTGGTGATTATGAGGGTTATACATTGGATAGTGACATTGAAGTTTGTTACTGGGCAGCTCCTGAAAACTGTGCATCGGTAGCGGATTTTGTTGCTAATGGTAACAAAGTAATCAACTATTCTGATGTTTATATGTACTATGTACTTTCTAGGTGGTGGCAAACTAATGCAGTACCAGAAGGTGATCGTATTTATAATGAATGGCATCCTGGTAAATTCTCTAACTTATCCGGAACAGCACAAACTTTTGAAGAACCTTATCCAGAATATGTAATGGGTGGTTCTTACGCAGTTTGGTGTGATGATCCAAATTATGAAAGCGAACAAAGAGTAGAAGATAAAATCTATCATCGCACACGTGCAACAGCTTATAAGATGTGGAACGCGAACGATAATCAACCAGACTATGATGTTTTTAAAGCTGCTGTTGATAAATTGGGAAGAACTCCAGGCTTCAATGAGGCTTTACCTGCTCCGGGTGAAGTGTTCCAGGGTGAAGATACAGCAACAGTTACTATCAAATATATTGATAATTTTGGTAAGACTATTGCTGCAGATGATGTATTCTATGGTCTAAATGATAGTGAGTATCATTTTGAAGCAAAAGAATTATTTGGATATAGTTTTATTGAATCAGATTTACCATTAGATGGTAAATATAACGGTAATATGACAATTACTTTAAAATATCAATTACATTGTGATAAAACTGATTTAAAAAAAGAAATATTTGAACCATTAGCAGTAAGTGAATATATTAATGAAACTGTAGCTGATTATAATAAAGCATTAACAATGGCAAAAGAAATATATTTTGACGAAACAAGTGGACAATTAGCTGTTAATAACGCATTAAGAGCATTACAAGATGCTAAAAATAAAGCTGTAAAATTGGAATATTATTCATTATATGTTGAAGTTACATATCCATTAAATGAAAGTGACTATTCAAGTGGATATCAAGCTTATAAAAATGCTGTAACTACAGGAAAAACATTACTTAATAGTGAAGGATTAACTGCTGAAAAAGCTAAAGAAGCTTATAATGCAATTCAAACAGCTAAGCAATCATTAGTTAAACCTAATGCTAAAGTTCCAACTATTTCAGCAACTGATACTTATTATCAATCTAATAACTACAATAATATGATTGATGGTAATATTAATACTAAATGTTGGTTTAATAGCAACCAAGAAATTGGTAAAGAAGTTAAATTCACATTTACTCGTCCAATAAATATTAGTTCTATCCAAATCATTCAACCAAGCAATGCTGGTGAAGATATAATTGATGGTGCTGATGTGCAAATCTCCACTGATGGAAAAAATTGGACAACAGTAGGAACGTTAGATAATTCAGCATTTGAAAAAACTATTACTTTTGATAAGACATTGACTAAATATGTTAGAATTGTTCTTACTGAAGGTAAGGGGAACTGGTATCAAATTGCAGAAGTTAAGTTTGAATTAGAAGAAATACCTGAAGATTCAACTTTAAAAGATATGATTTTAGAAGCTGAAACATTAAATATTACTGGTAAATCTAGTGGCTCAGTAAATGAAATGATTGATGCATTAATTGTTGCTCAAAAATCTTATGTTGAAGGAAAAGTTGATGTAACTGAAGAAACTAATAATTTACATAATGCAATCAATGCATTAAGAGATACAGTTACCTCAAACAAAGAAAAACTAACAAATAAGATTAATGATGCAAAAGAAATAGAAAATAATAACTATTCTATTGAATCATGGTCAAGATTTGAAAAAGCTTTATTAGAAGCAATCATTGTTAATGAAGATAGTAATGCTACTCAAGAACAAGTTGATAAGGCTTATGATGATTTAGATAAGGCTATTAAAGGATTAATTGATGCTCCTGTAATAGTAGATAAAAAAGAATTATCAAATGTTATTGAAACAACTAATGATTTTGTTGAAAAAGATTATACGGTAGATTCATGGAAAGCATTTAAAGAAGCATTAGATCATGCAAAAGATGTTTTACAAAATGAAAATACAACTCAAGATGAAGTTGATCAAGCTTTAGCATCTCTACAAGATGCCATTAAGAATTTAAAAACAGTTTCTCAAACTGGAAATAATGATCAACCAAATCAAAAACCAAATGATCAAATACAAACAAGTATTAAAAAAGAAGATGACAATAAAACATCATCAACAAAAAATAACTCTCATATAAAAACTGGTGATGATATGTCAGTTGTACCATATATTTTACTTATGGCAACAGCTGGGGGTTATATTGCACTTCAAAGAAGAAATAAAGAAGATTAAATAATAAAAGCTATATAACACATATAAATGTATGGCTATATAGTGATTTATGATTTAATAAAATGTGTTATAGACTTTTATAGTCAATTTGGAGTTAAAGATAAAAGACATCGGATTTATGGCTTTTAAGGTAATGATCGATGTCTTTTTTTTTGAAAATAAGATTTTGCTTTTGTTGTATTGTTTATACTTTCTACAGGTGTTTTGTTTTTTAATAAGTTGTTTATAAACAAAAAAACAGTACTATGTACTGTCTTCATCTATTATCCAGCTTTTCTTAATGTTCTTAACTCTTTAGCAGAAATTCTAACTTTTGTAGGTTTACCATCTACTAAAATAGTAGCTTTTTGTAAGTTAACATTCCATTTTCTTCTACTTGAGTTTAACGCATGAGAACGAGTGTTTCCTGATAATGGACCTCTACCACTGATTTGGCATTTTCTTGACATGTTCTTTCCCTCCTTTAGTAGTTGTTCTACGTACTGTGTTATATTAACATTATTTATAGTATAATGCAAACATTTTTTTACAAAAAAGCTTTTTTTATCAATATTTGTGATTATAAATACTTTATATAATGATAAAAATGAGTTAATTTGTATTTTTTTTTAATAATATGTGATATGATGGCTTGTGGTTGGAAAGATACTAAAAGAGTGATTATAATTTGTAAATATTATATTTTTAAGGTATAATAATGTTTGAACATGAAATCATTTTAAGGAGGATAACTTGATGATTGAAAAAAATACAAATTTAGGATCAGTAAATATTTCTTTAGATGTAGTTTCTACTGTAGCTGGTGGAGCTGCTACTGAATGTTATGGTGTAGTAGGTATGGCTAGCCAAAAGAAATTAAAAGATGGATTTTATGAATTATTAAAGAAAGAAAATTATTCTAAAGGAATTATTGCGAGTGATGGAGAAACTGGTTTAATTTTAGATTTATATATCATTTTAGGATATGGAATTAAAATTAATGAAATTTTAGTTGAAGTTCAAAAGAAAGTGAAATACGTTGTTGAATCAACATTAGATGTCAAAGTTGAGGCAGTTAATGTTTATGTTCAAGGACTTCGTAATATCGATTAGTGGAGGAAAAATATGCAAATACTTACAGGAAAGCTATTTAAAGAGATGGTTTTATGTGGTGCGAATACTCTTCATAATAATCATCCTGAAATAGATGCTTTAAACGTATTCCCTGTACCTGATGGGGATACTGGAACAAACATGTCTATGACTTTTAATGCTGGAGCAGCAGAAATCAAAGATATGGATAGTGACAATATTTATGATATTGCTAAAAAATTATCTAAAGGTTTATTGATGGGAGCACGTGGTAACTCAGGTGTTATCTTATCACAAATCTTTAGAGGATTTGCAATGGGATTAGAAGGTCATGAAAGCGTTGATGCTGTTGCTTTTGCCAATGCTTGGAAAAGTGGGGCAGAAGTTGCTTATAAAGCTGTTATGAGACCTGTTGAAGGAACTATTTTAACTGTTATTAGAGAAGCAAGTGAAAAGATCGTTGAATATACTCAACCAGGTATGGAAATTGAAGATGTTTTCTCTTATTTTGTAAAAGAAGCAGAAAATTCATTAGAAAGAACACCTGAATTACTTCCAGTATTAAAAGAAGTAGGTGTTGTTGATAGTGGTGGAGCAGGTTTATTATTAGTTTTAACTGGATTTATGGCTGCTTTAACAGGAGACCGTGTTGATTTTGTTGATATTAAATCAGAAGGTCAAGTAAATGCAGGAACTGAATTAGAATCTGGTGAAGAAGGATATGGATACTGTACAGAATTTATTGTTCGTCTTGAACCTTCATTAATTGATAAATTCTCAGAAAACCAATTAAAGAAAGAATTAGAAAGAATTCCAGGAAACAGTATTGTCGTTGTACAAGATGAAGATATCGTTAAAGTACACGTACATACATTAAAACCAGGTGAAGCTTTAAACTTAGCACAAAGATTTGGTGAATTTGTGAAGTTAAAAATTGAAAATATGCAAGAACAAGCAAATAACTTACAAAATGCTGCAGCAAGTCAAGGAAGTATTGTAGGTGTTGATGATAGCAAACCTCAAAAACGCGAAGCTAAAGAAACAGCTATTATTTCTGTTTGTGCTGGACAAGGTGTAGAAGATGCATTCTTAGAATTACATTGTGATTATGTTGTAAGTGGTGGACAAACAATGAATCCATCTACTGAAGATATGGTTGCAGCTGTTAAAGAAGTAAACGCTAAAAATGTTATTATCTTACCAAATAACTCTAATATTGTAATGACTGCTCAACAAACAGCTACAATCTTAGAAGGAGAAGTCAATGTTATTGTTATTCCAACAAAAACAATTCCTCAAGGATTATCAGCATGTGTTATGTATAATCCAGAAGTTTCATTAGAAGATAATATTGCTGAAATGGAAGATGCTGTTGCTAATGTTAAAACTGGACAAGTAACATTTGCGATTAAAGATACAAACATCGATGGTGTTGAAATTAAAGCAAATGACTACATGGCTTTAGTCGAAAAAGATATCGTTGCATGTAAACCAAATAAATTAGATGCTTTAAAAGTATGTTTAGAAAAACTAGTAGATGAAGATTCTGAATTAATTACTTTACTTGTTGGTGAAGATGTTGTTGATGAAGAAGTAGAAGAAATCGAAAGCTACATTGAAGATAACTTTGATGCAGAAGTAGATATTATCGAAGGAAAACAACCTGTTTATTCATTTATTATTGGTGTCGAATAATAAAATCAGTCAAAAAGTGCCGATAAATAGGGCGCTTTTTGTATATATAAATATTTTTGGTGTTTATTTGGTGTTTAAAGTTGTTTATGGTTGATTAATTTGAATAAAAATACTTATGATTCAAGATTAAATTCAATTAATTGTGCAACGACTTGTTGTTGCGATTTTAAGACATCAATGTAAACGTTCGCAGTTGTTTGAATATCGTTATGACCTAAATGGGCAGATACAATTTTTAAATCAACTCCATTCATTAATAGTAAAGTTGCATTTGCATGACGTAAGGAATGAACAGTGATATATTCATAGTTTGTTCCTTTTTTTAATGAACTTAATCTATTATTTATATTTGCTTTTTGGATATAGCCACCAGTATCTTGAGTAAATACTAAATTTAAATCTTGCCAGACATCTTTTAATGCTTTTTTCATTTTATCTTGTTCTTCTTTGATTTGTTGAAGAAGACTATACACTGTGTTGTTCATTCCTAGTATTCGGTAACTGTTATCTGTTTTTGGAGGACCAATTTTAAACTCACCTTTAACATAGTTGATTGTTTTGTTAATATTGATGGTACGTTTTTCAAAATCAATATCATCCCACGTAAGTGCTAGTGTTTCTCCAATTCTCATACCTGTGTATAGTTGAAAGTGAATCACAGCATTATAGGTATCAAAATTTTCACTACGTTTCAATAAATCTTTAATTTGATCAATTTCGAACGGGGGAAGTTTTTGAGTTTTGTTTCTTTTTGGCTTTATCGCATTTGTACAAGGATTATCTTTGATCCAACCTTGCTTAACTGCAATGTCAAAGAGTGTGTGTAATTTAGAAAAAATCAGTTGGGTGTAAGAATCTTTATAGTATTTTGTTGGTTTAATAGGTTTACCATCTTTATCTTTATATATAGCAACATCATATAAAAAGGCGGTAATTCTATTAGGTGAAAAGTCACCTAACTTTATATGTCCTATTTCTGGTAGAATCTTTGCTTCAACGATATTTCGCATCGTTTCTTGCGTGGATTCTCTTAGATAGTTTGGAGCGTAATATTTACTAAACCAATCCCATACTTCAGATAGTTTCATGCTAACACCACTTGCTTGATTTTTTTTATATTGATCTGTAAAATCAAGCTCCATTTGTTGAGCTATCTTTCTAGCTTGTCGTAGTGGCATATCTTTTGGAGGTTTAAAGGTTTTAGTTTTTCTTACTTGTCTATAGTTACCATTTTTATCTATTTTATATCCGTCATATGCAGTAATTCTAAAACTAATTCCAGTTTTAGTTTTTCTTTCTTGTATTGACATATTATTTCACGCTCCTTGTTTGTATAGTTAAAATGTAGTTTTTTAAAATATGATTTCTAATAGTGTAATCAGAGTCAATAGTTAAAATAGAAATTGATTTTTCATCTAATCCTAATTTTATTTGGATAAATTCATCATGGTTTCGAAAATTATCTTCGTTTAAAAGATAATCTAAAGAAACATAATAGAGTTTTGGTAGAGCATATAGGATTTTATTGCTGGGAATACAAAGCCCATGTTCGTAGTGAGATAAAGCTTGGAAACTAACAAATTTTAAAATTCTAGAAACATCACGTTGGGAATAGCCAGCATTTATTCTCGCTACTTTAAATCGATTGTTTATTTGATTGATTTTCATAATTTAGAATTTCCTTTCTAAGTTCATGTTGAACAAACCAATTAACTTTTTGAGTTAATTCTTTATTACTAGATATTTCAAATAGTAATTCTAGAAGTTCATCATTTAATCTTAATTTAGATTTTGCATATTCTATATGAGATGAGAAATCATCTAAACATAAGAGATAATCAAGAGATACATCAAAAATGTTTTTCATTTTGATTAAAGTTGTAACATTGGGCAGACGTAAATTTCGTTCATAGCATCCAATAGTTGCTTTTCCGCCCTTAAATCCTAAGGCAGTACTGAGTTCTGGTTGTGATAGACCAGCTTTTAATCGACATTCTTTAAACCTATTGGGTAAGGTTTTATCTTTGTAATAAATAGTCATTTTAATTCTCCTTTCATGAAATGTAAGTAGTTGGGAAACACCCTATATATACTTACAGGC
>OFSC01000953.1_pt1 | contig 20909 bp, 18 predicted proteins | sample 1543201 | NCBI WGS metagenome assembly OFSC01 (sample SAMN04209228, study PRJEB22552) | human gut metagenome | biome: gut; material: feces | host: Homo sapiens | place: USA: Oklahoma
AGCTGTTAAAGCATGGTTATACATTCTACAGTGATACAGATACAGAAGTAGTGATCAAACTGGTTGACTACTATTATAAGAAATATAACTTAGGACCGATCGATGCGATTGCCAAGACTATGGTTCGTGTACGTGGTTCTTATGCACTTGAGCTGATGTTCAAGGATTATCCGGGAGAGATCTGGGTTGCCAGAAAAGACAGCCCGATGATCATCGGTATTGCAGATGGCGAGACTTATGTTGCATCTGATGTACCGGCAATCCTGAAATACACAAGAAATGTATACTATATCGGAAACCTTGAGTTTGCAAAGCTTGTTCCGGGAGAGGCTCATTTCTATGATCTTAATGGTGACGAGATCGAGAAAGAGACAACAGAGATCAAATGGGATGCAGAGGCAGCAGAGAAGGCCGGTTTCGAGCATTTCATGATGAAAGAGATCTATGAGCAGCCGAAAGCAATCCGTGATACTCTGAATTCTGTTGTGAAAGACGGAGTGATCGACTTTACGGATATTGATATTACAGAGGAAGAGATTAAGAAATACAGCCAGATTTACATTGTTGCGTGCGGTTCTGCATGGCATGTAGGAGTTGAGGCTCAGTATGTGATCGAGGAGATGGCTCAGATTCCGGTTCGAGTAGAGCTTGCATCTGAGTTCCGTTACCGTGAGATGCCGCTTGTGAAGGATGGTCTGGTTATCGTGATCAGCCAGTCCGGAGAGACCGCAGATACATTGGCAGCTATGCGTATGGCGAAAGATAAAGGACTTGCTACACTTGCAGTTGTAAATGTAATCGGAAGCAGTATTGCCCGTGAGGCAGATAAGGTGTTCTATACACTGGCAGGACCGGAGATTTCGGTTGCTACAACAAAGGGATATAGCGCACAGCTTGTAGCTCTTGATTGTATTGCGGTTCAGTTCGCGAAGGTGAAAGGGCTGATCACAGATGAGCAGTACAGCTACTACATTTCCGAGCTTCAGACAATTCCGGAGAAGATAGAAAAGGTTCTTCAGGATAAGGAGAGAATCCAGTGGTTCGCAGCCAAATATGCGAATGCACATGATGTCTTCTTTGTAGGCCGTGGAGTTGACTATGCAGTGTGTCTGGAAGGAAGTCTGAAATTGAAAGAGATTTCTTATATTCATTCTGAGGCTTATGCGGCAGGTGAGTTAAAGCATGGAACAATCAGTCTGATCGAGGACAATATTCTCGTAATCGGAGTTCTGACACAGAGCAAGCTGTATGAGAAGACAGTCAGCAATATGATGGAATGTAAGAGCCGTGGCGCATATCTGATGGGTGTGACAAACTATGGCAATTATGAGATGGAAGACAAGGTAGACTTTACAGTCTATGTTCCGAAAGTGGATGAGCACTTTATGGGAAGCCTCGCAGTGATTCCGCTGCAGTTACTTGGATATTATGTAAGTGTTGCGAAGGGACTTGATGTAGATAAACCGAGAAACCTTGCGAAGAGTGTAACAGTAGAATAAAATGTAAGAACTATGAGAAAAATGGCTGTGGATCCTAGTAGAATCCGCAGCCATTTCTTCCATTTTCTTTTACTTTGTACAAAGCCTTATCGGCATCCTCAAAAATGTTTTCCCCAGGGTTCTCACGGTCGGAAAATGCGACTCCGGCACTCAGTGATACTTTTGGGATTCCTTTCTCTGGTGAAGAGAGCTGTTGGTTAACAGAATCAATCTTATTTTTGATCGTGTACTGTAAATCTGTTGTCATCTCAACCATGAGAATCGCAAATTCATCTCCACCGATCCGACAGACGTAATCGTTGTTTCGAAAAGCGGCTTTTAGATAGTCAGCAACTTTTTTCAAAATAACATCACCAATTGCATGTCCGTAAGTGTCATTCACTGATTTGAATACATCGATATCAATGAGGATCAGTGCGAATGGATGGTTCTCGGCATCGGTTTCATAAAGACTTAGAAACTTATTGAAGGATCTGCGGTTGAAACAGTCGGTAAGCGCATCATACTCAGCCTGATGACGGATCAACTGTTGTGTCTGCTGATTCTCCCGATACACCTGATTATAAGTGACTGCAAGATTCTGTAATTCTACTGCTCCAAGTACAGGAAAAATCTCTCCAAGACGAATGCACTCATTATAACTTATCAGAGGTTTTACAATGAGATGTCTGATCGTAAAGCAAAAGGCAAGCATAAGAAAGACCATGAGAAAGGTGCTTATCTTAAGATTACGGAAACTGTCGAAAAAAATAGTCTGTGCACGATTCTGTTTCTTCTGAGTATAATCCAAAAGGCTCTGTGTGCAGTTTGCCAGATTCGCTTTCGTCTGAACAAGTAAAGCCTGATAAGTATTGTCGCAAAGAATAGAACTGGCTTTTTTTAATTTTTCTTCCGAACTTAATAAAGCGTCTTCATCAGTTAGTTTGACAGCTGCGACTTCCTGCTGCAGGGAATCTTCGGAAATCCTGTTGGCATCCGCAATGAGCCGCATAGAGTAATAGTCAATACTCATTAAGTCTCCGGAAGATTTTAATGCAGATTTTAAAGAGGTAAAAGTCTGTGTACCATCAAAATATTCCTCAAGCTGTTTTAAAGCATGTTCTCTTCGTTTGGTCATATGTGCTTCTCTGAAATAAAGATCCATATAATATTCATTTCCGGTCATTGCATAAAGTCTCGCCTGCTCTACCAGATAATCACATCCTTCTTCTAACTGCTCAACGGAATCTTTGCAGAGGACATATTGTTGGGATGATTCTTGAAAAGAATGAAACTGTTTCTGATTGAAAATGCATATGAATATGAACAGGGCTGTAAAAATCAGCGTGACGACAATACTCCAGTAGATGGTATTTTGTATCTTGATTTTTTTCTTCATAATATAACGTATTCTTCTTTCTATAATTGTAACTATATAAGTCCATTTTATCAGAATACAGACCGGATGACAATGAAAAACAAGCAGTTTGTTGTGAAAAAATAATAAAAAATGAAATAAAATCACAAAATAACTGGTAAAAATGCACTTTGATCAGAATTCTTGAATAGAAAGAGCCAGAATGGTTGCTGTATATGGCAACCGTTCTGGCTCCGGGTTTAAATTTCAGAGAAATCAGTTCTATTATCTAGGCATATCCCACTTTGTATGATCTGTATGAAGCAGCATATGAGATTTGTGTGACAATGGTTTCTCAAGGAAATCGTTGTACAATTTCATAACATCCTGGTTCTCATGGGAGAAACGGATCTTTGCGTTCTTGTCAAGGAAGTAGAGGTTTGCACCGCGTGTGTGTGCAAGTTCTTCGCCGTCGTGGATCGGCTGACCGCCTCCGCCGACGCATCCTCCCGGACAGGCCATAACTTCCACAAAGTCGTAGTGTACTTCACCGTGTTCAATTGCTTCAAGCAGTTTGCGTACATTTCCAAGACCACTGACAACAGCAGCGCGGATCGTAGCATCACCGATCTGTACTTCAGCTTCTACAACACCCGTCTCAAAGGATGGACTGCGGACGATCTTAAATGCATCCGGATCCGGGTTACGTCCTGTTACAAGATAGTGTGCGGAACGAAGTGCAGCTTCCATAACACCGCCGGTAGCACCGAAGATAACACCGGCACCGGACCACTCTTTCATAAGCGGATCACATTCGCGGTCTTTCAGGCTCTTTGGATCAATATGCGCAGCACGGATCATTCTTGTCAGCTCTCTTGTAGTGAGAACTGTGTCAATGTCATGTCCGGCATACTCGCCGTAGAAAAGTTCCATGTTGCGTTCACCTTTTTTCGCTACGCAAGGCATGACAGATACGGTGTAAATGTCTTCCGGAGCGACACCGATGGACTGTGCAAAATAAGTCTTCATAACAGCACCGAACATCTGCTGTGGTGACTTGGCTGTGGACAGCTGTGGCACCAAATGCGGGTACTGTGATTTGATGAAACGGATCCAGCCAGGGCAGCAGGAAGTGAACATCGGACGCAGCTTTAATTCTCCTTTGGTGAAGCGCTGCAGGAATTCATTTCCTTCTTCCATGATTGTAAGGTCAGCAGAGAAAGAAGTATCGAAGACGTAGTCTACGCCGATCTTTTTCAAGGCGTCCATGATCTTTCCGATTGTTGCTTCTTCTCTGGACAGGCCGAGAGCTTCTCCCCATGCGGCACGGACTGCCGGAGCAACCTGTGCAACCACCACTTTCTTCTTGTCAGCAATCGCACTCCATACATCCTCTGTATCATCACGCTCACGAAGTGCGCCGACAGGACAATGAGTGATACACTGTCCGCAGAGAGAACAGGAGACTTCATTGATCTTTTTATTTCCGTTTACATTGATCGTTGTTCTTGAACCTGTACTTGTAACATCCCAGATGTTCAGTCCCTGGATCTTGTCACAAATCTGGATACAGCGCATACATTTGATACATTTGCGTGAATCACGGATGAGTGGGAATGTCTTGTCCCAAGGTGTATCTTCAAAGCGTTCTTTGAACGGAAGATCGATCAGGTTCAGATCATTTGCAACCTGCTGAAGTGTACAGTTCCCGCTTCTGACACAGGTTGCACATTTGCAGTCATGCTGGGAAAGGATAAGCTGTACAGTCTGTCTTCTTGCAATGCGTACCTTCGGGCTGTTCGTGTAGATCACCATGCCTTCGGTTACAACGTTATTACAGGATGTGACCAGACGATCTTTCCCTTCAATTTCAACAACACAGACACGGCATGCCGCAATCTCGTTGATATCTTTTAAATAACATAATTTCGGAATCGGAGTTCCAAGTTTTGCCGCAGCTTCCATGATAGTAGTTCCGGAAGGTACGGATATTTTCTGATTATCAATTGTAATATTTACCATTTTTCTTTCCGACCTCCTTTAAAGATACCATAACCGAAGTGGTCGCAGCGCAGGCATCTGTGGGATTCCTGTTTTGCTTCGGCTTCTGTCATACAGTTTTCAACACCTTCAAAATCACAGACACGGCTGCAGGCTTCACGTTCTGTAAGTTCAACTCTTCCGCAAGGTTCACGGTCGCTTAAGCGAGGCTCCGGAATCTCAACATCGCAGCTGATGATATGGTGGAAACCAAGATATTCATCGATATTGGCTGCAACAACCTTTGAAGCGGCGATTGCTTTGATTACAGAAGCAGGTCCGGATGCACAGTCTCCACCGGCGAATACGCCAGGGATATTGTCGAAACCGCCATAACGCTCTGTCATGATCTTACCGCGGGAAACCGGAACACCGGCTTCTGCGAAATGTTCGGATTCGATATCCTGACCGATTGCAACGATGAGTGTCTGGCAAGGGATAAGGAAATCTTCTTCACCTGTCGGACAGACACTTGCACGACCGTCCTTGATCTTGCTGATCATCTGTGGTGTGACGTAGATACCTGAAACGTGTCCGTTCTCATCAGTCTCGATTCTGGATGGTGCTTTCAGTGTGAGTACTTCAATTCCCTCTGCAACTGCACCTTCGATCTCAGCCGGAAGAGCAGTCATATCTGCAGTACGGCGTCTGTAAACGATACTTACTTTTTTCGCACCGAGACGTTTCGCTGTGCGGACGGCGTCCATGGAAACGTTACCGCCACCGATGACAGCAACTTCCTGTCCGGTAAGATCAGGGCTCTTGTCTTCCCCAACATCACGAAGGAAGGACACAGCAGAGATCACGCCTTCTGCATGTTCGCCTTCGATACCAAGTTTCTTATCAGTGCTTGCACCGATGGAAATAAGAACAGCATCATATTCCTGGCGGAGACTCTGAATTGTGATATCTTTACCAATACGTTTTCCAAATTCTACCTGAACTCCTGTCTCAAGGATTGCCTGAATGTCTTCGTCAAGACGATCTTTCGGAAGTCTGTAGTTCGGGATTCCATAGCGGAGCATTCCGCCGAGCTTTGGAAGCATCTCGAATACGGTTGTCTGATGTCCCATCAACTGCAGGTAGTAAGCAGCACTGAGTCCACCAGGTCCACCGCCTACGACAGCGATACGCTTTCCGGTGGAAGGTGCGCATTCCGGTGGTGGAACCTTGCCTGCATAATCAGCGGCCATTCGTTTCAGTCCACGGATATTGATGGCATCATCTACGATATTTCTACGGCAGCGGGCCTCACAAGGATGCTCACAAATAAAACCGCAGGTTGTCGGGAACGGATTATCCTTACGGATCAGACGGATTGCGTCAGCGTAACGGCCCTCTCCGGTCAGTGCGATATATCCAGGGATATCAACATGTGCAGGACAGAGAGAAACGCAAGGTACAGGCTGTGTATAGTGGCAGGTACAGCGTCCCTGACGGACATGTTCTTCATAATCTTCGCGACAGTCTCTTAAGCTCTTATGTACCATGGCACCGGCTTCATATCCGATCGGACAGTCAGATCCTTCGCGGATGGATTCAGACAATGTGTCAATCAGATCAAGTGTCTCCATTGTAGCAGTACCGTTCATAACATCTGTCAGAAGGTTCTTCAACTGCCACAGCCCAACGCGGCACGGGGTGCATTTTCCACAGGATTGTGTCTGACACATCTCGATGAATGCACGAGTCATGTCAACCGGACATAATCCCGGAGGGCTGGATTCAATTCTGCGTTCCAGATCTTTGTACAGCTCTTCAACGACGAGCTGGCCTTTGTCTGGACCTGGGATTTCAAGTCTACTCATTTTAAACCTCTCCTTTTACCATAACGTTCATTACTGACTGATTTTAAAATAGGAAATGTATTTGAAAAACCTATCTTCAAACCAGCAAAGTTCCATTTAGTAATATTCTACAAATAAATCTAAAAATTATCAAGAAAAGTTTAAAAAATGACAAGCCTGTTATATATTATACAAACAACAAGCTTGTCAAAAATAAACAAAAATATTATAAAAAATATTGAGAAACAGCTAAAAAATTCAATTCATATAGCGGTAGCAACGAAAATGATAACAGAGCGTTCACCTAAAAATATTTTAGATTCTACCGTAGGCATTGAATTTTTGTGAAAAAACTGACATTTAGGATCGCCGGTGTTGACCGCAACTTTCCATTCATAATGTTCAGGAAGTCCCGGTAGAGTGAGTGTGACCGGAAACCATCCGGAATTTACAGCCAGATAAACAAGATCTTCTTCTTGTATTGCTTCATCATAACCTGCGAATCGTACACAGACAACATGGCTGTCACCGGAGAAATTTGTCTCCTCAGGAGTGAGACCATGCGTGCTCATTGCCGGAACACCAAGATAACTTGGTTCGAGATCCTTACGGATGACAGGATGATCTTTGCGGAACCGGATCATATATTGAAAGAAATCGAACAGATCCTTATTTTTTTTGAGGAGACTCCAGTCCAGCCAGGAGATCAGGTTATCCTGGCAATAAGGGTTATTATTTCCATAACGTGTGTCTGCGAATTCATCACCGGAGAGGAACATTGGAGTTCCGCGGCTGCAAAGCAGAACGGCACAGGCATTTTTCATCAGTCGTTTACGAAGTGCCAGAATGGCAGGATCATCTGTTTCGCCTTCTACGCCACAGTTCCAGCTGTTATTGTCGTCAGCTCCGTCAGTGTTCCCCCAACCGTTGGCTTCATTATGCTTCTGGTTATAACTGTACAGATCATAAAGCGTGAATCCATCATGACAGGTGAGAAAGTTGATGGAAGCGTTTCCACCTCGGTAAGCAGGATCGTACAGATCAGGAGAACCTGTGATTCTTGCTGCAGCAGTCTGGGCAAGGAAGTCATCTCCTTTTAAAAAGCGGCGCATATCATCACGGTAGCGCCCATTCCATTCAGCCCAGCGCTTCCAGGAAGGGAAAGAACCGACCTGATAAAGTCCGCCGGCATCCCATGCTTCAGCGATCAGTTTTACATTTCCAAGGATCGAGTCGAATGCAAGGCTTCGCAGAAGCGGTGGTTGGCTTAGAGGGGTTCCGTCATCATTTCGTCCAAGAATGGAAGCAAGATCAAAACGGAATCCGTCTACACGGTATTCGATGACCCAGTAACGCAGACACTCCAAAATCATGTCTCGTACAACAGGGTGATTGCAGTTCAGTGTATTTCCACATCCGCTGAAATTATAATAATGTCCATCCGGAGTCAACATATAGTAAATGTTGTTGTCAAAGCCTTTGAAAGAAAAGCACGGACCGAATTCATTTCCCTCAGCAGTGTGGTTGAAGACGACATCGAGGATTACTTCTATGCCATTGTCATGGAGATCTTTGATCAGTGTCTTGAGTTCCAGTCCTTCGCGGTTATATTCCATAGAAGAACAGTAGCTTGTATTTGGTGCAAAGAAACTGACCGGATTATATCCCCAGAAATCAATAAGTTCATTTTCATCAATCAATCGTACATCACGCATCTCATCAAATTCGAAGATTGGCATTAGTTCAACAGCATTGACTCCAAGTTCTTTCAAATAAGGAATCTTTTCGCGCAGGCCTTCGAATGTACCGTGGTGCTTAACACCGGAACTTTCATCCATGGTAAATCCGCGGACGTGTAGCTCGTAGATGATCAAGTCTTCCATAGGAATAGAATGGTGACGCTGGTCACCCCAGTCAAAGTTGGATTGTACCACACGGGCACGATAACCATGCTGGGCGTTGTTTACATGCCCCCACTGGCTCTGTCCGGTGACGGCGCGCGCATAAGGATCCAGCAGGATTTTGTTTTTATCAAAACGGAGTCCTTTCTTTTCATCATAAGGACCATCCAATCGATAGGCGTACTCAAATTCTTCGATATCCAGATCAAAGACGATCATGGAATAGCAGAAACCAATCCTGTAACTTTCCGGAAATGGAATCACGGCGTAAGGTTCTTCGGCTTTGCGGTGAAACAGCAGAAGCTCGCAGGAGGTAGCTCCGTGTGTATGAATCGTAAAGTTGACACCACCTGGGATAGCGACTGCACCAAATTCACGGAAAAAGCCGGGACGGATCTGGAATCCATTGACGGTATCGATTGGCTTGAGCTGCTCGGATATTACTGGCATATAGGAAAACTCCTTTCTAATTGTATTCAAGTTAGAATGAATTAAGAATTAACATAACAATTAACATAAGTATAACACTTAGAAAAATAAAAGCATAGGTTCAGCCTATCATTCTGTGAGAAAATGTGCTACAATGATACCACTATTTATTTGTAGAAAAGAGGTTATGGTATTATGGCAGAAGAGCAGAAAACAGCAGGATGTTCAGAGGAATCCTGCGCCAGCTGTGCCAGTGCAGGAACATGCACAAGTAAGAAAGTTGATATGCATGAACCGATGAACATGTATTCATCTATTAAAAAAGTGATCGGCGTTGTCAGTGGAAAGGGTGGCGTTGGTAAGTCACTCGTGACAGCATCCCTTGCAAGAATGATGAGAGCAAAAGGATATAATGTTGGTATCATGGATGCAGATATTACAGGTCCATCTATCCCAAAGATGTACGGACTTCATGAGATGGCAGTAGGAACTGAGCAGGGAATTCTTCCATGTGAAGCAGCAGACGGAACAAAGATCATGTCTGTCAATCTTCTTTTGGAAGACGAGGAAGCACCGGTTATCTGGAGGGGACCAGTGATCGCAGGTGTTGTAAAGCAGTTCTGGACAGATGTTATGTGGGGAGATCTTGATTATCTCTTCGTTGATATGCCACCTGGAACAGGTGATGTTCCGTTGACAGTATTCCAGTCTCTTCCGGTTGATGGCGTTGTGATCGTTACATCTCCGCAGGATCTTGTACAGATGATCGTGAAGAAGGCATATGGAATGGCGAAGCAGATGAATATTCCGGTTCTTGGAATTGTTGAGAACTACAGCTATGTGAAGTGTCCGGATTGTGGCAAAGAGATTAAAGTATTTGGAGAAAGCCACATTGATGAGATCGCAGCAGATCTTAACGTTCCGCTTCTCGGAAAGATGCCACTTGACCCGGCAATCGCGCAGATGGTTGAGGAAGAGAAGTTTTCTGAGGCAGAGAATCCATATCTGGAAGGATTCGAACTGTAAAGCAAGTTGAGTGTATGTAATGGGAGTCATGGAAGACAAGGTTGGGGGATCTTGTCTTTCGTGGCTTTTTTACGCGAGCAACGAGCAAAGTCCGTGCTCCTAAAAGAATAATAGAAAAGCACAAATTATAAATCACACAGGAGGAATTAACACATGATAGGCGAAAGAATAGAATTATGGCACAAAGAAGAATATCATTACCCTGCGGCGCATGGTTTTATCCCGATTATGGTCAGCTATATTCATGAGGATGAGCTGATGCATCCGGCGATGCTGGTTGTTCCGGGAGGCGGTTACAGACTTGTATCGCCTTCGGAAGCACATCTGGTTGCTATGGAATTTTATCAGGCTGGTTATAATGTGTTCGTCCTTGAATATACAGTGAATCCACTGGATGAAGCACCATTAAAGCTTCAGCCGCTGAAAGATATTTCCAGAGCAATGCGAATCATCCGTTTTCGTTCGGAGCAGTTACATATTTTGTCAGATCAGATCGTGGTTTGTGGATTTTCAGCCGGAGGACATCTGTGTGCGAGTCTGTGTGTGCATGGAGCGGATATCGAGGATCCGGATGAAAAATATCAGAAGTTTTCAAACAAACCGGATGCTGCTGTGCTGTCTTATCCGGTAATCACTACAGGAAAGTACACACATAAAGATTCTTTTGTAGCATTATATGGAAAGAATCCTACAAGAAAAGAGCTGGAATATATGTCAATTGAAAAGCATGTAACAAAAGAAATGCCACCATGCTTTATCTGGCAGACAGCAACAGATGGAACAGTTCCGGTGCAGAATAGTTATCTTTTAGCACAGAAATGTCTGGAAGAAGGAGTTCCATTCGCACATCATGTATTTTCAGAAGGCGTGCATGGTATGTCTGTTGCAACAGAGGACTGGCTGGAACGCAGAGGGAGAGAATCTTATACACAGGAGCAACTCCGTATGCTGGCAGAAGCAATCCTTGCGGGAGAAACTTCATTTCCAAAGGAAATGGGAGAAGAACTGCTTGTGAAAAATGGAATTGGAAGAACACAGCCACCGAAATGGACAGTAGAGCAAAAAGAAGAGATACGAAGGACACTGAAAGAAGTACAGATCTGGCCCAAACTGGCAGAGGATTGGCTGGAGAAAATAATTGATTACAAAGGAGAAACACGATGAGAATTCTATTGATCCGTCACGGAGATCCGGATTATGTAAATGACACATTAACAGAAAAAGGAAGACGTGAAGCGGCACTGCTTGCAAAACGTGCAGTATCTATGAATATGGGGGAATGCTATAAGTCTCCACTTGGAAGAGCGAAGGATACGGCGACTCCATGTCTTGAGGTAACTGGAAAAACAGCAGAAATATTGGATTGGCTGCAAGAGTTCCCGGCGCAGGTTGATTTGAATAAAAATCCGGAACTTGAAAAAGCATATCCCGATGTGAAAAAAGAAGGTGAGCATTTCCTGCCTAGAATTGCATGGGATATGGTTCCGGGGTATTGGACAGAACATGAAGCTTATATGGATAAAAATGCATGGCGTGAAACAGAAGTGGCGAAAAATTCTGATCTTGTAGAAGTATACGATCATGTGATTGAAGAATTTGATCGCTTTCTCGCAGAGCATGGATATGTAAGAGAAGGGGCGCATTATCGTGTGGAGAAAGAAAGTGATGAGACAGTGACATTTTTCTGCCATTTCGGAATCAGCTGCGTGCTGTTGTCCCATTTATGGAATGTATCACCATTCGTGCTTTGGCATAGTCTGGCTCTTGCACCGACTTCTGTGACAGAAGTAGTAACAGAAGAGAGAGAACAGGGAACGGCATATTTCCGAGGATTGAAAGTAGGAGATATCTCACATCTCTATGCAGGTGGAGAAGAACCGTCCTTCGCAGCAAGATTCTGTGAGACATATAGCAACAAGGAGCAGAGACATTAAAATCAAATGTCTCTGCTCCTTGCTTTATGGATTTTGGTATTATTAAACCACTTTCTGATAAGCAATTCGTTCTGTTCCATCCTCAACATATACGATTCCGCAATATTTGAATCCATTCTTATCTAACAGATGCTGCATTACGATATTGTCCCGGTGTGTATCAATACGGATATTGCCGCATTGTTCCAAAGCCCAGTTCAGGCAGAAGGAAGCAGCACCTTTTACATTTCCGGTGGAAGTGATGCGGTGGACGACTCCGTAACGGGAGTCGTTGATCCAGTCCCCATCGTAGATGCGCATATAAGTAGGATCAGCCCCTTCTTTATAATAGAAAGTAGCAATGATCTGATCCTGTTCTGTGCAGACATAACTATTCCCCTCAGTGATGTCATCCAGAATCAACTGTGGAGAAGGATAAGTGTTTCCCCACTGAGAAGCATTTCCGTGAGTTGCCATGAATGTCCGTGCATGCTCATACATCTTAAGAAGTACTTCAAGCTCTTCTGGTTTTGTCTTTCTGATTTCCATAATATTCCTCTTTCATAAACTAAATATAGATACGCTAATGCACTATTATATCAAAAAACAGAACGTAACTCCATTGACAAAAATATAGAGAAAACATGAAACGAAATCGTTATCATAGAGGAAAAGTACCTAGAGTGAATTTTGAAAGAAAAAGAGGCTGTTTATTTGTCTGTAAATCAGACCGTACACATGGGGAAAATGTTCTTTTTACAGTACATTTTTACTGTATTAAAGTTCGTACAATTCCCCGTAAAATGGGCGTTTTTTCGTATATTTTGTACTAAATCGAATACAAAGCGATTTCCGATATTTATTCTCGATTTTACGCTTGTCATTTATTTAACACGGTGTTATACTATGCCCGTAAAACAATTACAAAACTATTTTAGGAAAGAATATAGGAGGATTTTTCAATGGCTAATTTTGAGCAGTGGGCTGGCTTCAAGGGAAGAAAATGGACACACTCTGTAGACGTGCGTGATTTCATCCAGGAGAACTACACACCATATGAAGGTGATGAGTCATTCCTTGAGGGACCAACAGAAGCAACAGACAAATTATGGGGAAGACTGCAGGAGCTTCAGAAAGAAGAAAGAGCTAAGGGCGGAGTTCTTGACATGGAGACAGAGGTTGTTTCCGGTCTGACAGCATATGGCCCGGGATATATCGATGAGAGCATGAAAGACCTTGAGCAGATTGTTGGTTTGCAGACAGACAAACCGCTGAAGAGAGCATTCATGCCTTACGGTGGAATCAAGATGGCAGAGCAGGCTTGTACAACATACGGATACCAGCCAAGCGAGAAACTGCATGAGATCTTCACAAAATATCATAAAACACACAACCAGGGAGTATTCGACATCTACACACCAGAGATGAAGAAAGCTCGTCATAACAAGATTATTACAGGACTTCCGGATACATACGGACGTGGACGTATCGTAGGTGACTACCGTCGTGTTGCACTGTATGGTATCGACTTCCTGATCGAGAGAAAACAGTATGACTTCGAGCGTTATGCAAGACACGGCATGAAGGGTGAGGATTTCCGTCTTCGTGAAGAGCTTGCAGATCAGATCAAAGCTCTGAAAGAAATGAAAGAAATGGCTGCAGCTTACGGATTTGATATTTCACAGCCGGCTAAGGATGCTCATGAAGCAGCTCAGTGGCTGTACTTCGGATATCTTGCAGCAATCAAGACTCAGAATGGTGCAGCTATGTCTGTAGGACGTATCTCTACATTCCTTGATATCTATATCGAGAGAGATCTGAAGGCTGGAAAGATCACAGAGAAGGAAGCTCAGGAGATCATCGACCACATGGTAATGAAATTCCGTATGGTTAAGTTCGCAAGAATCCCATCTTACAACCAGCTGTTCTCAGGAGACCCGACATGGGCAACACTTGAGGTTGGTGGACTTGGACAGGACGGACGTTCTATGGTAACAAAGAACGACTATCGTTTCCTCCACACACTGAACAACATGGGACCTTCACCAGAGCCGAACCTGACAGTTCTTTATTCTTCAAGACTGCCAGAGAACTTCAAGAAGTTCGCTTCCCTGATTTCTGTAACAACAAGTTCTATCCAGTATGAGAACGATGATGTTATGCGTCCGGTATGGGGCGATGACTACAGCATCTGCTGCTGTGTATCTGCTACAGAGACAGGTAAAGAGATGCAGTTCTTCGGAGCTCGTGCAAACCTTGCTAAGTGTCTTCTTTACGCTATCAACGGTGGTATCGATGAGAAGAACAAAGTACAGGTAGGACCGGCTTACCAGCCAATTACTTCCGAGTACCTTGATTACGATGAAGTAATGGAGAAATATGACCAGATGATGGAGTGGCTGTCCAAGCTGTATGTTGATACACTGAACATGATCCACTACATGCATGATAAATACTACTATGAGGCAGCTCAGATGTCCCTGATCGACACAGACGTTAAACGTTCTTTCGCAACAGGTATTGCTGGATTCTCACATGTAGTTGACTCCCTGAGCGCTATCAAATACGCTAAGGTTAAAGTTGTCCGTGACGAAGATGGTCTTGCAACAGACTTCGAGATTGAGGGAGACTTCCCAAGATACGGTAACGATGATGACCGTGCAGATGAGATTGCTGTATGGCTTCTGAAGAAATTCATGCACAAACTGAACAAGTGCCACACATACAGACATTCTGTACCGACAACATCTATCCTTACAATTACATCTAACGTTGTATATGGTAAGGCTACAGGATCTCTTCCGGACGGAAGAAAGGCTGGAGAGCCACTTTCACCAGGAGCTAACCCGTCTTACGGCGCAGAGCAGAGCGGACTTCTTGCTTCTCTTAACTCTGTTGCTAAGCTTCCTTACGAGCTTGCACTTGACGGAATCTCTAATACACAGACAATCAACCCAGGTGCACTTGGACATTCTGATGAAGAGCGTAAAGAGAACCTTGCTCACGTACTTGATGGATACTTCGATCAGGGAGCACATCACCTGAACGTAAACGTATTCGGTGTTGAGAAACTGAAAGATGCTATGGAGCACCCAGAGAAACCTGAGTACGCTAACTTCACAATCCGTGTATCAGGATACGCTGTTAAGTTTATCGACCTTACTCGTGAGCAGCAGCTTGACGTTATCGCAAGAACTTGCCATGACCACATGTAAATAATGTTGCGATTTGCGGATAAAAGATCATAAATAACAGATAATATATCAGGACGCAGTCATTTCACCATGCTGCGTCCTTTTTTCATAAGACCTGCAATTATAAAGAAATGTCAGAAGACAAATCTGAAGGTTGCAGAAGAATGGCAGGAAACTGCCGGAAAAAGAAGGAGAAATATATGTCAGAAGTAAAAGGATACATTCACTCAACAGAAAGCTTCGGTTCCGTTGACGGACCTGGCGTACGCTTTATCATTTTTGTAAGCGGATGTCCAATGCGCTGTCAGTTTTGCCACAACCCGGACACATGGAAGATGCAGGACGGCGAACTGAAGACAACAGATGAACTGCTTAAAACAGCACTTCGCTATAAAAGCTACTGGAAAGATAAAGGTGGTATCACAGTCAGCGGTGGAGAACCTCTGATGCAGATGGATTTCCTGATTGACCTTTTCAAGAAAGCGAAAGAACAGGGAGTTCATACCAATATTGATACAAGCGGAGCTGTATTTACAAAGGAAGAACCATTCTTCGGTAAACTGCAGGAGTTGCTGAAATACACAGATATGCTGATGCTTGACATTAAACACATTGATGATGAGCAGCATAAGATTCTCACGGGACAGAGCAACAAGAATATTCTTGAGTTTGCACGTTATCTGTCTGATATCAAGAAACCAATCTGGATCCGTCACGTACTCGTTCCGGAGCGCAGTGACAAGGATGAGTACCTGGAGAGACTCCATGATTTCATCGAGACACTGGATAATGTAGAGCGTGTTGAAGTTCTTCCATATCATACGCTTGGTGCATATAAGTGGAAAGAACTGGGATATGATTACAAGTTAGAGGGAATCGATCCTCCGACACAGGAGAGAATTGAGAATGCAAACCGTATTCTTGAGACAGCGAAATATTTAAAATAAGATAAAAAAAGAACTCTGTTATGAGATGTATGAATCAATACATTCGTAACAGGGTTCTTCTTTTGTAAATACTTTACTTAAAATTTTCTCAGAAAGAAGAAGGTCACGACACACACGATTGCCTCGGTAACAGGAAGGCAGAGCCAGATACCTGTCATTCCAAAAAGTGCGGCAAGCAGGAACGCAATCGGCAGAATCAGTACAAGTCCACGCAGGATGGAAATGATGAATCCCGGTACCGGCTGGTCGGAAGCACTTAAATAAGTGGCTGACACCATATTGATGCCTGAAAAGAACAGGCTTACAAAGTAAATGCGCATTCCTTCTGCTGCCATTGAAGTAAGCAGCGGATTCTTGTTTTTATTAAATAAGTCAGCAATCGGAACTGCAAAGACAAACACAACCAGATAGGCGATGAAAGCCATAAGTAATGCAGTGCTTAATGCATAGCGTCTTACCTGGTGGCGTACAGGAGCTCCATTTTTACCAGGGTGGCTGCTGACAATCGGCTGGATGCCCTGCCCGATTCCGGTAAAGATCGCCACAAGTACGAGTGCGATATTAGCAAGGATACTGTATGCCGCAAGTCCGGTCGTTCCGCTGAATTTCAGAGTCAGCATGTTAAAGACAAGAATTACGATGCCGGAAGATAATTCAGCGACAAGAGAAGAAACTCCAAGCCGGCAGATATCTATAGCAGTTTTCAGATGTATCCTTGTTTTTACCAGATGAAACTGATTCTTCTTTTTCCAGAAATGCATGGACAGAATACTCATTCCAACCAGTGGAGCGGTTGCAGTAGCCAGTGCAGCTCCGGTCATGCCAAGCTGCATAGGATAGATGAAAATGTAATCCAACACAATATTTGTCAGACTTCCAACAAGCATTGCAGTCATTGAAAGCCGCGGTTCTCCATCATTTCTGACAAAACAATTCAATAGATTGTTGCATAAAAACAGCGGAGAAAACATGAGCAGGATGCTGATATATGGAATTGCATGCGGTAATGTAGTTCCGTCGGCTCCGAGTAAGACACAAAGAGGTCTTGCAAAAAACAGTCCGATGCTGAAAAAGAACAGCATAGCTACAAATGCAAGCTGAAGTGCCTGGGTGAAGATCGTGCGGTGAATCTTACTGTCAGCTCTGCCGGAGGAAAGCGAGTATCGCGCAGCAGCACCCATACCGATCATCAGCCCCGTTCCGTTTAACAAGCTGAAAGCAGGAAGAACCAGATTAAGTGCAGCAATCGCATCCGAGCCGATTCCCCGGGCAACAAAAAACGTATCGGCAAGGATATAACAAGAATATCCGATCATGCCGAGTACATTTGCTGAGACATATTTAACAAAGAGTGGAAATACATGTTCCCGGGCAGTTAAAGTGACTGAGTTGGATGACATAATAAAAATTCCTTTCTGTATTTTCAGAATGCGTATAATACCATAGAATTTTGAGAAAATCAAATCTTTCTTTCTTATGAAAATAGAGGTAAAATAAAAATGTTATGTCTACGGTATTTACAATCCCCGAAAAGATGGTTTATTCATTATAACATAGAAAGAATGGAGAAAGGAAACATATATGAATAAAAAAGAAGTACTTGAGATCCGTAAGCAGTTCTCACCGAAAAACTGTGCGATTACGAAAATCTGTGGCTGCTATGTGGATTATGAGAAGAATAAAAAGATGGAGTCAAAAGACGCATTTCTCGCACTTCCGGAGGAAGAAGCATTTAAGTATTTTGATATTTTTAAGAAGACACTTTCCGGAAGTATCGGAAAGAATATGCTGAATATGGAGTTTCCACTGGATGCAGAGATGCCGGGCGGAACGCAGGAATTTCTTCTGAAGCTTCGTGACAGCCGTCTCGAAGACGATATGCTTCTGGAAGAATTCTATGACAAAGTGATTGCAACGTATGAGTATGCGGAGAATTATTACATTATTTTGATCCATGCAGCATACGATGTTCCTGGAAGAACATCCGATGATCTTGAGATGGATGATGCTTCAGATGAAGTATATCAGCATATACTGATGAGCATCTGTCCGGTCAGTTTGTCAAAGGCAGGGCTTAGCTATAACGCGGAAGAGAACTGTATTCAGGACAGAATCCGTGACTGGATCGTTGATAAGCCGGACAAAGGATTCCTCTTCCCGGCATTCAACGACAGAAGTACTGATCTTCACAGTGTGCTTTATTACACGAAGAAATCAGAAGATCTTCAGCCGGAGATGATCGACCAGCTTCTTGGTGCGAAGATGCCGATGTCTGCGGACACACAGAAAGAGACATTCCAGATGATTATTGAAGATACATTGGGAGAAGATGGTGATTACGAGACTGTCCGTAACATTCACGAGACATTGAATGATATGATCGAAGAACACAAAGAAGAACCGGATCCGCTGACATTGGATAAAACGGATGTGAAGAAGATTTTCGAGCAGAGCGGTGTGCCGAATGAGAAGATGGAGAACTTTGAGAAAAACTTCGAAGAAAATGCAGGCGAGAAAGCAACGCTTCTGGCAAGTAATATCGCAGAGACAAGAAAGTTCAATATCGAGACACCGGATGTTGTGATCAAAGTAAATCCGGACAGAATGGATCTTGTAGAGACAAGAATGATCGACGGAAGACAGTGCCTTGTGATTCCTGTGGATGACCATATTGAGGTCAATGGAATCAATGTCAGAACGATGAAGGTAAAAGGCGTTGCAGGATCGAAAGCAGGTGGTTCTGGTGAAGCTGTGGAAAATGCAGAGGATGATGTTGTTCCGTTTGATGAAGATTAATTGACGGGGAATGAAATAGAGAAAACGTACAAAGAGGATTCCTGCCTGAAAATATTTCCTTTTATTTAAAATGAAATATTTTCAGGAGGGAATCCTCTTTACAGTCTTCTTTGAATAAAAACAGGTAGAAGAATAGTAACATTAGATGATTGTATACTGCATCAGTTCATAGTGCAGTTTACAACCTTCTACAATCTCAGCCGGGAGCAGTGCTCTGGCTACGAGTTTTAACTCTTCATCCGGAAGATCAACTCTTCTTAAGTGTGCATAATCTCCATCAATCTGTTCTACGATATAATCACATACTAACATTTTAAAATCTCCTTTTTTCCATCATTTCTTCAATCTTTGCCTGCATCTCTTCTACAGTGTGTTTTCTTGTGCGTGCACATTCCTGCGCCTGACAGCCGCAGATGATACATTTGCGGTAGGAAGGGCGGGAAAAAGTGTCTCTTAAAAAACAGATACACTAAAAATTCTTCAACATTTTTTCTTATGCATGATATCATTATTGAATGTTAACTAAATGACATTGGTTCATTCCCATGTTAACGGCAAAAAAGGCAGAGCACGAATTACTTGCATTATTTACTGAAATTTCTATAGTTAACCGCTATGATTTATTCTTTAATTTAACACAGGAAACACAGTATTTTACAGTTATACATAAATAGATTACACCGACCACAACAATCGCGAACACTCCTGTATTGAAAAATAAATGCGCGATCATCGTCACAACTAACAATATTCCGATTAATTTTCCTGAGAATATGTAAGTACTGTAGGAACTTTGATAAACAGCTTCCTTTTCAGCCTCATCACAGCTTTCCAGCCATTGTTTATGAAAATCTTTGGAAGCAATATCGCCCTTTTTCTCTGGATGTACTTTCTGAAGCAGTTTTACATAACGGGCCTGAGCCATGCCACAGTAAAAGAAACAGATTAAAAACAGGACACATGCTGTAAGAAATTTTACCAGCGAAGTTCTTTCATCATGAATATATCTCATAGAATATCCACTTCCCAACAAAGCAATGCAAAGCACCTGTGCCACTACATTGATACACTGCAGAATTGCTCCGTACCTTTCTTCTTCATAATCCAGTCGATGAAATTCCTCATCTTCTGCATCTTCAATCCGATCACAGACGTTTCTTAGCTTTTTGAAGCAGATCTCATATGCTGCAATTGAAACGACAAGCACTGACAGGAGCCCCGGAACCATAAGCCTCCGTGTCACTTCCGTCAGAAGGCTCAGCGATCTTCCACTAAAATCTTCCCCAAAAACAATTTCATAAACTACAGTACTTACGCCTCCTATTACTCCGCCTATCAGCATTGCCGCTAACATCCTTACAATGGTTTTCTTTGTGTTTCTCGTCTTTGTATCACTCTTCATCGTTTTCATCCTCCTTATACTCAAAGATATCTTCTACTGTAACCTGACAGATCTTTGCAATTTTTAATGCCAGTGTCACAGATGGGGAATAGTCCCCACGCTCGATCAGACTGATCGTCTGGCGGGAAACTCCTGCCCGCTTTCCAAGCTCTGTCTGATTGATTCCCAGTTTTGATCTATATTCTTTTAATCGATTTAATAAAGGCAATTTCCAGTCCCCTTTCGTTTTGGTTTGACAACTTTTCTTGTCATTTATGATGATAACATTGACAACTTTATTTGTCAATTAATTTCATACATCTTATAGACAACTTTGAATTTTTCAAAGTAAAACTTACATCCGTATAGCTGAGCAGCAAAATAATCAGCTATGGTCTGCACACTAACCTCAGGATTTGTTTTTTGAGAAATTAAAAACAAGACAAAAAAGCGCATGGACTTATAATATTCTTCTGCCCTGCAGGACAATAAAATATAAAAGTCCTATAGGTGCAAATCGGTAAGTTGCAAACAGACAGTTGTAGATTTATCCTTCGTGTATTATAATATTGCATACCGACTAAACAGGTCTGAGAAAGGTTGGGGATTACAGACATCTGTGAATTAGGACCGAAAAATAGTATTGGAGGATTCTTCCTA
>OFSC01000954.1_pt1 | contig 20892 bp, 16 predicted proteins | sample 1543201 | NCBI WGS metagenome assembly OFSC01 (sample SAMN04209228, study PRJEB22552) | human gut metagenome | biome: gut; material: feces | host: Homo sapiens | place: USA: Oklahoma
CTTATCAGCTATCTCTGCTGCCTTTTCATAATTATGTTCGGCCGTCAGAGATTTCATCTGATCCAGCTTTAATTTATATTCATATTTATCCAAATTATGCCACCTCAGAACGCGCTATTCTTTTGCTGCTTCTTTTGTTCTTAGTTTATCATACGCACATATAGATGTCAAAATTTAATCTTAGAAAAAAAAGCCATGATACAGGCAAAAAAAGAGGGTTTGCAGTCTGCCATACCCTCTTTTCTATCATTGATCTTATTCTTCTTTTTTACTCTCTTCTATGGATTCCTCGATATGTTTTCCATGATGTTTTTTCAACTCTTTTTTTGACGGATTTTTATCATAAACAGGCTGATTACTCTCCTTGTCAACTTTGGTCAGATATACATATGCCAGTGTATCTGTTGTAAGTCCACGCTTTTTCAAAAAATATGATACCGTTTTCTGTGCAACATAATAGATCACGGCCATTAACGGCACACCGAGCAGCATACCCGGGAATCCCCATAATCCGCCAAATACCAGAATTGCAAATACAACCCAGAATGCCGATAATCCGGTAGAACTTCCAAGGATCTTCGGTCCAATGATATTTCCGTCGATCTGCTGTAACACAACGATAAAGATCAGGAAATATAATCCCTGTATCGGATTCTGAAGCACGATAATGATAAAGGACGGCACCGCGCCGATAAATGGGCCGAAAAACGGTATAACATTGGTGACACCGATGATCACGGCGACTAACACCGTATCCGGCATCTTCATGATTGCAAGCACGATATAGGCGAGCACACCAATGATCGCCGAATCTAATATTTTACCACTGATAAATCCACTGAAAATCTCATTGCTCTTACGGACAGTATCAACGATAACATTTGCCCGCACCGGTTTAAACATCGCATATACGATCTTTTTCGCCTGTCCTGCAAAATGTTCCTGGTCTGCCATCACATAGACTGAAATGATCAGACCGACGATCACATTTAAAACGAATTTGACACCATAGATCACACCGCTTGTGATCGATGTAAGATAAGTCTGTACCTTTGAAAAAATATCATCTTCAAAAAAGGTCTCAACCGTATCCGTTATTTTGTCCACGCCCTGCTGTATCATGGACGCAAGTTCCGTATCACCGTTTGTCACCTCGTCTACCCATTTCGTCAGATCCTTTGCTTCCTGTGGAAACGATGTGATCATGCTCTGGATACTCGCAGAGATAGATGGAACGATCGCCGCCACTAAAAGCACACAGATTCCCACTAAAAATACCAGTGATCCGGTAATTGCTATTCCCCGTGATGTCTTTTTCGCTTTGCGTTTGCTTTTCATCCGCGGCTCTAAAAACTTAAGCAGGTGTCCCTCTAAAAATTTCATGATTGGATTTAACAGATATGCGATCACTACACCGATAATGATCGGCTGTAAGATCAAAGACAGCTTCTTCCAGAAGTCTGTGAATCCATTGTAACGGTAGATCATAAAGAAAAACAGTATGCAGCAGCAGAAAGTCACAAATACGACCAGTGCGATGATGACATACTGTGGTTTTAATTCCCATTCTGTTTCCTGGGATGTTTTTTTTATCTTTTCCTGTTCGTCCAAATTGCCATCCTCCGTCTTATCTAATATTTTCATTATAACCTTCGCAGACAGGCAACGCAATCAGATTTTGCTGAAATTTTTGTTAATTACTGGATTTTGCAAAAAGGGACACCGGTGCTCATGCGCCGATGCCCCAAAATATCAGTCTGCGGTTTTACCCTCTGTAATAATTGATCAGACAGCCCTTTAAGATGATCTCTCTCTCATCATCAGTCATCGCACCAAGTCCAAGTTTAAACTCTTCTGCCTTTCCATCTTTGATCACATACGCTGTAATCTCGGACTGTTTGTCCTCGACTGCTTTACGGATATTCGGGATGTATAAGTAGTCAAGATTCTTGAACGGCAGTTCGCCCTCCGGGATGATGAACGGAAGCATACCCCAGTTGATGAGGTTCGAGCGGTAACGCTTGGTTGCATACTCATTTGCAATGTTTGCCCAGCCTCCAAGTACTTTCTGGCAGGAAGCAGCCTGCTCACGTGCGGAACCATCGCCCGGTTTTACTGCAAAGATCGTACTTCCAAAACCGATCTCACCATTGGAATGGTTATCCTCAAATTTTGTTTCCGGGAATACTTTATCGATGACATCCATAACCGGTTTTAACTCTTCTACTGCCTCTAACGGACAGTTTCCGGCTTCTAACGCTTTCTGCGCTTTCTGGATCTCTTTTGCCCGGCCCACGTACTGCGGATCTTTTCTGGAAAGTGCAAACTCTGCAAGTCCAAGCGGGTTGGAACGGAAGGAGGATGTCTCTCCGGACGGGATCAGCTCGTCTGTGGTCGTGACCGGATCGTGGATCTCGGATACCACTTTTAATACCATATTTTCCGGCAATGCACTCATTGCCGGCCAGTCTTTGATGTTTGGTCCAAACTGGATTTCAACGGAAGGATCTGCTACACCCTTGCTGTCAAAGACACGGTTTGCGTAAATATTTTTATCGAAGAAGTACTTCGGTTTGCTAAAGTTCACATCCACATCGGTTGCGGCTGTCAAAAATCCCTTGTTTGCGGCTGTTGCTGCGATCGAACGTGCATCCATCAGCGCAACGGAGGCAACCTGTCCCTTCTGTACCTTGGAGCCTTCACGGTTCGGGAAGTTTCTGGTGGAGTGGCGGATGGAAAATGCGTTGTTTGCCGGTGTATCGCCAGCGCCAAAGCACGGTCCGCAGAATGCCGTCTTAACGATCGCCCCTGTCTCCATCAGGGATGCAACTGCACCATTCTTTACTAACTCCATATAGATCGGCGTACTTGCCGGATATACGCTTAACGTAAACTCATCCGGTCCGATGCTCGCACCCTTTAAGATGTCTGCTGCATCACAGATATTCTCAAATCCACCGCCTGCACAGCCTGCGATGATACCCTGATCTACATAGAGTTTTCCATCTCTTACTTTGCTCTTTAAGTCAAGCTTAACTGCTCCGTCAAAGCTTACCTCTGCGCGTTTTTCGCAGTCGTCTAAGATATCCATCAGGTTTGCATTTAACTCTTCGATCGTGTAAGTGTTGCTCGGATGGAATGGCATTGCGATCATCGGTTTGATCTTTGAAAGGTCGATCTCGATCATTCCGTCATAATATGCCACGCTGCCCGGATTCAACTCTTTGTAATCCTGTGGTCTGCCGTGGATCGCATAAAACTCTTTTACTTTGTCATCTGTTTTCCAGATGGAAGAAAGACATGTCGTCTCTGTGGTCATAACGTCCACGCCGATTCTGAAATCAACGCTTAAATTTGCAACACCTGGTCCGACAAACTCCATGACTTTATTCTTTACATAACCTTTATCAAACACTTCTCCGATAATGGCAAGTGCAATATCCTGCGGTCCAACACCTTTCATCGGTGTACCTGTCAGATAAACGCCGATCACGCCCGGCATATCGATATCATAAGTTTTATTTAAAAGCTGTTTTACAAGCTCCGGTCCACCCTCACCGACTGCCATGGTGCCAAGTGCGCCATAACGTGTGTGGGAATCAGAACCAAGGATCATCGCTCCGCCAGCCGCAAGCATCTCGCGTGCAAACTGATGAATGACTGCCTGATGAGGCGGTACATAAACCCCGCCGTATTTCTTTGCACAGGTTAAACCAAACATGTGATCATCCTCGTTGATCGTACCTCCGACTGCACAGAGGCTGTTGTGGCAGTTCGTCAGCACATATGGGATCGGGAACTTCTCTAATCCTGATGCTCTTGCTGTCTGGATGATTCCGACGAATGTGATATCGTGGGATGTCAGCTTGTCAAACTTGATCTGAAGTTTGTCCATATTGCCGGATGTATTATGATTTTTTAAGATACCATAAGCAATCGTATTTTCTGCCGCCTGCTCTTTGGTCACTGCTGCCCCGGTCTTTTTTACGACCTCTTCGATGGCATTTGCACCGTCCGGTACCAGTTCATTTCCATTTACGAGATATACACCGCTATCGTATAATTTCATGGTTTCCTCCATTCTTTTGCCCATTTTCTATTAGATCCATTGTTTAAAATTATATAGACAGCATCAGCAAAAATCAAGTACTTTTACACGTTAAACCGAAAGCATTGGAAAGCGCATGCCCTATCTGCTGAAAACAGCCGTAAATTTACTCTCTTATTCATCCGTGTCTATTGTTTCCCTGTACATCGGGAATGTGATCGAAGCCTTAAACAGATCTCCGTCCACCCCGATGAAAAAGATGCCGCCCATAAGCTGTGTCAGACTCTTTGCAATGGAAAGCCCCAGTCCGCTTCCCTCGGTCGTTCTTGAGGCATCCCCACGGATAAAACGCTCTGTCAGATCTCCCGCATTACTGTTTTCCAACGCAAGGGAACGCTCCGAAACATTTTTGATGGAAAATGTCACTTTTTCCTCCAGTACATGCACATCCACATAAACTCTTGTTTTTTCCAGCGCATATTTTGCAACATTATTATAAAGGTTTTCGATGACACGGTAGAGCTGTCTGCCGTCCGCAAGGATCATCACTTCCGTTTTCGGGAGTTTGGTGACGATTGTAAGCTCTTTCGCCTCAAATTTTTCATTAAACTCGCCTGCCGTCTGATAGATCAGCTCCACTAAGTCAATCTTTTGCATATCCAGTTTGACATTTCCGGATGTAATACGCGATGTCTCAACCAGATCCTCCGTCAGCTGCTTTAACCGCTGTGACTTGGCATCCAGGATTCGGATATAACCATTCACCCGTTCATTATCAATATGTTCCAGTTTGATCAGATTGACATAATTAATGATCGAGGTCAGCGGTGTTTTGATGTCATGTGAAACATTCGTGATCAGGTCTGCCTTCATGCGCTCATTTTTCGTACTGTCATCCACCGCATGCAAAAGACCGCTGCCAATATTATTGATCGCTTCGGCAAGTTTTTTATCCTCACCATGCAGTCCTTCTGTGTCGATCTTGTTGCTTAGCACACCTTCCGTAATTTTTTCCACGCCTTCATATACCTGATAATGTTCCACTGCCGAACGCAGCAGGAGATATGCCTCCATGCCGCTGAAGATTAAAAGCAGTACCAGACAGATTACCCGGTGGTAATAAAAAGCTCCCATCGCAAGCACGAAACAGACGATCATGTGGACTGCAAAGACAACCAGCACGCTCACCGTCACCGTCCGTTTTTCAAAAAACTTGTCCATCCCTTTTACAAACCAGCAGACAAGGCTGTTTTCCCACATCACTTCCGCCTTCATCCGGCGCACCATGCTCAGATAAAAAATGAGAAACAGTACATCAATCAATAGACTGACCGTTCCCGATGCGACCAACAGTCCCGACACGTTCCACGTTTTATTATTTACATGGGACAAAAGCATGATGAGCTCACTGGTTGCTGCAATAAATACGGCGGTCACGATCTCTGTTTTTATCCGGTCCACAAAATTAAGATGAACTCCTTCTTCCCCATCTCTGTGTCCGGTTGCAAGTGTCAGATATACAAGACTTAATACCCATCCCATCAGACTGACCAGCGCAGCAACAATACTGACTTTGATCCACGGATGCAGTCTTACATACTCCATCTCGGCATCATACAGATCGTCTTTTGCCGTCAGATCCGTATCCACTCCGATCACAAGCACCACATTTTCCAGTGGCAGATACATCTGGTTATTATAACTGTCAAAAAAGTAATTCTCCATGCCGCGGATATCCGTTCCAAATTCCTTTTTCTCCATATCATAGATCAGATAATCCCCCATGGTCTTTGCCTCCATGAGAACAGTCTGTGTATCAAACTCCTGGCCTTCCACCGAATCCGGCTGATTGGTATACCACACCCCATTCTGTTTATACCAGTAACAGAAATTGGTGTCTTCACGCTTAAACTCATTTGTATACTGCAGATAACGCTTATCGTCCTCCGCACTCCGCTTATTGCCTTTTTGTAACAGATGCAGATAATCGGTCAGTTCACTGCATTTCTGCTCCATGCATTTGGTATAGTAGCCCGAATTAAAAAAATCATCTGTACCGATATCCGTTACCTGCAGAATATTTTTGCTGATCAGTGATGCCAAAAGATAGACAGCGATGGTAAGTATTACCGTAAAAAACAGGTGCAGGATCATCCCTGCCAGCTTACTGCCGTATGTGTATGATTTCTTTTCCATATGAAGTCTCCATCCCCGTGCCGGACATTATCCTGTATGCCGGCGTACGGAATCCCTCCCAGAATCAGTTCTTGTCGATCTTGTATCCAACGCCCCACACAACCTTTAAATAGCGCGGCTCCTTCGGATTGATCTCGATTTTTTCACGGATGTGGCGGATATGTACTGCCACCGTATTGTCCGCTCCGATCGCATCCTCATTCCAGATGCTCTCATAGATCTGATTAATGGAAAATACCTTTCCCTGATTTTTGACCAATAATAAAAGGATGTTGTACTCGATCGGTGTCAGCTTTACCACTTCTCCATCCACGGTCACTTCTTTTAAATCATCATTGATCGACAATCCACCGACTGTATACACCGATGCGCTGTTCTCTGCCGCATTTCCAAGCTGGGTATAACGCCTTAACTGTGATTTGACCCTCGCTACCAGTTCAAGCGGATTAAACGGTTTCTCCACATAGTCATCCGCCCCGATGTTAAGTCCTAAAATTTTATCCGCATCCTCCGTCTTTGCAGACAAAATAATGATCGGAATGCTGCTCTCCTCACGGATTTTTAAGGTCGCACGGATTCCGTCCAGACGCGGCATCATCACATCCATGATCAGAAGATGAACCTCATTTTCTTTTAAGACCTCCAGTGCTTCTTCGCCGTCATATGCCTTTAAAATATGATACCCTTCCTGCTGTAAATATATTTCGATCGCTTCCACGATTTCCTTATCATCATCACACACTAAAATTGTCTGCATAAGTTCCTCCATTCTTTTTGTGTCTTACTTCAAGTATTACACCAGATCTTACATTTATTTTAACAGGAAAGTTTAAATTGTTATAGAGCGGATTTCTTAATATTCCTTTAAATTCCCACTGCATATACAACATTTTCCACATTTCTTAATTTAATTTAAGAAATTGGCCTTAAATTTAAGAAATACTTTATTGCATCCTATTCATCCCCGCCTTATGATATCTTTCGTACCCGTACTGGTACACACAGGAATTCCGTAGATTTTCCACAGTTTTCCCGTAAATAAAATAAGTTTTACACAAAACGGAGGATTCTTATGAAAAAAAATGTGCACACTGCAGGCAAAAGCAGAAAGCAGAAAAAAATCATGCTCCTTCTACTGGAGCTGCTGATCATCCTGCTCCTCGCCATTGCCCTTTTTATCACAACCAAATTATCAAAAATTGAAAAGAATAAGCTGGACATGAACGACGTTTCCATCAATGACGATCTCTCCGATGAGACAAAAGAAGCGATGGCTCATTACAAAACGATCGCACTCTTCGGACTCGACAACCGTTCCAACGGCAGCCTCTCCAAAGGAAACAGCGACGTTATCATGTTGGCAAACATCGATACGAAACAGCATACCATCAATCTGGTATCTGTTTACCGTGATTCTTATTTAGATACCGGAAACGGCACTTACCAGAAATGCAACGCAGCCTACGCAAAGGGCGGACCGGAACAGGCACTGTCCATGTTAAATACCAATCTTGATCTTGCAATCACCGACTATGTAACCGTCGACTTCAATGCGATCATTGAATGTGTCGACCTGTTAGGCGGTGTCGACATCACGATCACCGATGATGAGGCAAGTCTGATGATCGGTTATATGAAAGAATTAAATGAACTGACCGGACACAATTCCACACCACCTGCCTCCGGCGGAACTTACACCTTAGACGGCGTACAGGCATGCGCCTACGCACGAATCCGTTATGGCGGCGGTGATGACTACCGCAGAACCGAACGCCAGCGTACTGTTTTGACCGCAATGATGCAGAAAGCGCAGAAATCCAACATTCTGACACTCAACAAACTGATCAACGCAGCTTTTGGGGACATTCAGACCAGTTTTTCCAACACGGATCTCCTTGCCCTTGCCACAAAAGTTTTCAGTTATGACATTGGAGATACAACCGGTTTTCCATATGAAAAAACAACGCACAAATATGATAAGATCGGCGATGTTGTCATTCCGTGCGATCTTGCTTCTAACGTTACACAATTACATCAGTTTTTATTTAATGATGAAAATTATACCCCATCTGCAACAGTTCTTTCAAACAGCCAGCAGATCATCTCTAATACAGGATATAAACAGGGAGACGGCCATTAAGGCTGTCTCCCTGTTTTGTCAGTTAATTTCCCAGTTCATTTATTTTTTCCCTGATGGTGTCCATTTGTCCGGCCACATCCTGTATGGACTGCTCTATCTTTCTTTTCCGTCTTTTTACCAGCAGTCCCCATTGTAAAAACAATACTCCATCGATGATAAGATACAACACCGGCAGACTGATCCGTTTCCCTGCTACATACCCGATAAAGACATACAGGATCATTGGATTTATGACCGCAATGGAAATCATCGTTGTCAGGTCACTTCTGCGTCCCGTAAAAACATACAGGCTTTCCCATTTTTTGTGAAACTCTTTTTCCTCCGGCTTCTCTAACATCACATTCTCCTTTTACTCTTTATGATGTCTGGAGAAGAAAGAATGTTTCTCCGGTTTCTTCTCGCCGGAAGCTTCCCCGCCCTCTTTCCAGTGGAAATATTCCGCATCCAGATTGACATTGACATTTACCTCTGCTTTTGGCGCAGCTTCCTCTGGCGTATCTTCGGGAATTTCTTCGGGCAGTTCATTTTCCGGCACGATTCCTGCCTTTTCAAAATATTCCTGGTTGATCTTAATCTCGGGTTTGATCGCTGAATAAGGAGATGGCTTCACCTCACCCTTTTCCTTTGCTCTTTCCTTTTCAATCTCACGGTTACGATCCTCGATCAGATTCAGATATTTGTCCGTATCAGCAAGATTCTGCAGATGTCCTTTCAGGTCTGACTGGTCTCTCCTTACAACATCTTTTTCTTTCTGAAGTTTTTCATTGGCATCCTTATAAATCTCCTGCATGGCATCCGTTGCCCTCTGCATGATTTCCTGTACATGCCGCAGTGCCTCATTGGTATACATAACAGACGCAGCATACACATCCTCCGCTTTCCCGCTGGCATCTTTTAAGATATCTTCTCCGATTTTTGCCGCCTCACGTCTTGCACGCTCCTTGCCCCGCGTTGTCAGTTCATACTCATCCAGCATCGCGTAAATGGCCTTATTTAGCTCTGCAAGCAGCTCTAACATTCTTTTTTTATCAAGGATAATTTTACTGCCAATACTGTCATAAGCTTCACTGCCTGCAAGCAATATATGCATTTGTCTTAAAATTTCTTCCGTTTTGTCCTGCGCGCTCATGGTTATTCTCCTGCTTTACTTCCGCTGCGTCTTTTTCCTGTCTGGTATTTTACTAATTTTAACACTAACCGTATCAGCAAAACAACCAGTAAAATAGCGATCAATACTATTCCTGCGATCATGACGGCATATTTGTTCGGATTTTTTATTAATTTTACGAGATTGGCCGAATCATCTACCACTTTTCTTTCATGCAATCCGGCATAATATTGTGGAATATCCGCAATTCCATCTCCATTTTCATCCGGGAACGACTCCATATAATGTGCGATCGCCGTCCATGCCTTTAATTCCCCGCCATTATCTGTCAAAATCACATCTTCAAAATTTTCAATCGGTGTTCCGTCTGCCTTTTTCGGCACAACAGACAACAGTCCATACGATGTTTTCGTCACCGCAGACAGCATCTGCCCACTGTAAAGATCTGCCACCACGCGATACAGTTTATCGTCCTCTAACTCCCTGCGATTGCCATCTGCATCCAGCAGATACACGTCGGTAACACGGTTTAAGATCATACGGTGCGGATTATAAGTAAACTGCAGGCCGTACATATACAAACGTGCGGATGTCATCAGATCCGATACGGATGCGTCGATCTCTGCCACAGTTTTTAACTCTTTTCCTGTCAGATATGCTTCGATCAGCGGATACCCCGGCACACCGTCCGCACCGATTCCAAGTGAAAACGAATTAAACACACCCTCCACCGTAATGTTTCCTTTTATATAGGTATCACGGATCGTTCCACTCGGCGCGATCGCCACATCCACGGGAGTGCCATTATAATCCGTACTGTTTGTGACCGCATAAGCATAGGCATCTGCGATGAGATCCCCCAGATTATGCTCGGTATGGATGTTGTAGAGATCCTCCAGACTGTCAAATGCTACATCATTTTCCGCAAGTACCTGTTCTCTCGTAAACCCAAACTGTGCCAGATAATCGGTATCCACCGTCGCCATAAAAGAATTGATTTCTTCCTGTGTAGCAGCATTCTCTGCAATGTCCGTCTCGATTGGAGTAAGTTTATATTCTTTCATGTTCCATCGGCCATCATCCTTTTGTTCTAAGGATAAGGAACCTAAATACTTCCCATATTCCCCTGCGGAAACGATATAGGTATCCCCATGTACAATCGGCTCCTCTAATTTTGTATGCGTATGTGCACTGATGATCACATCCAGATCCGGCACTTTTTTTGCAAGAATTTCATCCTCTGACTTTGACTCATCCTCTGAAGTTCCACTATGGGAAAGACAGACGATAATATCCGCATCTTCGTTTTTCTTAATTTCAGCTACGGTCTTTTTTACTGCTTCCACCGGATCCGTAAACTGCAGTTCGCAGGTCGGTGCACATGCCAGTGCATCTTTTCCGAATACGCCAAGCAGTGCCACCCGGACATCGCCCTTTTGCACCATCACATAATCTTTCACACCGTATTCCGTAAATGCATCACGGATCTGCTGCTGTCCTTCTGAGAATCCCTGCTGTTCCATGGCATCCCAGTTGATATTACAGACAAGAAGCTCCGGCACGGTATCTCCGCTTTCCGCCGCGGTTTCAAGCATCTTAGCAAGCCCCTTTGAACGATAATCAAATTCATGGTTGCCAAGTGTTGTCGCCTCACAGCCCAGTGCCCCTAACATCCGAATCTCTGCCGCCTGTGTCTCAAAAACGGTCTGCACCAGCGTTCCCATGGAAAAATCTCCAGCATCCACCACCAGTGTATCCGGATCTTTTTCTTTCTGTTCATCGATCAGTGTCTTAATCCTTGCAAACCCGCCGATCATTTCCTGTTTTTCATCTACTACCGTTGAAAAGCTGTTCAGATGAGAATGTGTGTCATGCACGAACATGATATCTATTGTTTTCAAGTCCGTCTGGTCTGCCGCCTTCACACTGCCGGATAGCCCCGTCATTCCCAAAACCAGAACAAAAACAAGGACTGCAGCCAGTTCCATTTTCCAATTTTTAATCTTTTCCCGTAACATATAAGTCTCCCTGTTTTACAAAGCATAATTTTACTTATATTTTACTTGAACTTTTAAAATTAGTAAATGGTGGTGCAGTCCTAATTTTCACTTTATCCAAAATATTTTTTACAATAGATTGATCCTGTCTATGCAACCGTAAATTTCTTTGTGTCCTTCCGCAGCATCAAAGATGCTTCCTGCGTCTGTTTCATCAGTACACGCATATCTTCTGCCTGTCTGTCAACATTGGTAACACGCTCTGCAATGCTTCCGGTACTTGCCGCACCATCATTCGCAGCCTTCGTTACCTCCTGTATATTTGCAACCACTCCGCTGACTGAAGCTAAAAGCTGTTCGGATGCCGCACTGAAATCCGTTACAAGTTCTTCAACATAGTTTGCATCTTCATTATAATTATCTGCCATTTTTTCAAAATCATTAAAACTCTCCGTGACGTCTCCTCCCACAAACTCTAACAGACGTTTTGCATCTGTGGTCAGTCTTGCAACTGCTGTCTGGACACGCTCTGTCACTTCCTGGATATTCCCGACCGTGCTCGCCGACTGCTCCGCAAGATTACGGATCTCATCTGCAACAACTGCAAATCCTTTTCCCGCCTCTCCGGCTCTTGCGGCTTCAATTGATGCATTCAAAGCCAGCAGATTTGTCTGCGAAGTGATTCCCATGATGGACTCCGCAAGAACACCGATCTGCTCCACGACTTTTGCATTTTCCAGTGCTTCCAATAAGCTCTCATTGATTTCCCCATGCACTTTCCTGATATTTGCACGGCCTGCACTGATTTTTTGTTTCGTATCAGCCGCTCTGGTATGGATCTCATCAACTTTTCCGTTTCCCTCCTGCGCATGCTCTGCAATTCCTTTTGCAGCTTCCTCAATCTCTCCGGACATCGTATTCACTTCCTGTGCAGCTGCTGCGGTCTCCTGATTTCCGGCTGCAAGTTCCTGCGTGATACCGGATACACTGTCGATCTCGTCCGCAAGTTTTGCCAGTGCCGTCTCTGCTGTTCCAACCGTTTCATCCAATGTATCCGCTTCGCGCTGTACATGGCCGATCAGATGTCTCATATTGTGATGAATGTCACGGATGCTGCGTGCCAGAATACCGATCTCATCTTCACGTTTCAGGTATTTTTCCTCCACACGCTGCGTAAAATCGCCCTGTCCCATTTTTTTTGCAAACAGCGCAGATCTTTTGACGCCCGATGTAATGTCGAATGTAAGATACAGTACCCATATATCCGTGAGTATACACATAATAACCATAAAATAGAAAAACTGATCCTGTTTTGCTTTCTTTTCCTGCTGCATTTTCTGCAATATCGGCTGCAGTTCCTGTTGTATTTCTTCCTGGGAATATTCCGGATGTTCCTCACTTACATATTCTTCCATGCTGGCGATCGCATCATTACGGATAGCACCCATATTTTTATCTCCGACAACTACTCCATATGATCCGATTATTAAAATCTCAATAATCAGAATCGTCATTTTTACCTTTAATGATACTTTTCCACTTAGGGTCACATCAATATCCTCCTTTGTTCTTTCTGATTTATTCTCATAAACGGTCCTATATTGGTTTCATTCTACTATCATTTAATTTTGATTGCAATATACATCTTTGACAATTTATCAGGCTTTTGTTTCCTGTCTGGTGTATTCCAGTCATGAATTTTTAAATTCATAGGACGTAATTTCCTATGAATTTAAAAAAATACGGCATATCCTGCCGGACACACCGCATTTTCATATTTCTGTTTATTTTAATGCTGCAGGATTGATCTTCTTTGTGCGGATATCCTCTTTTAACAGTGCAAGGAAATCTTCCCTGGAAACTGTGGTGGAATTCTGCTCTCCATGCAGTCTGTAACTTACGGTTCCGTCAGCTGCTTCGTTCTTACCAAGTACTAACAGATACGGCACTTTCTCCATCTGTGCTTCACGGATACGGTAGCCGAGTTTCTCGTTTCTCTCATCGATCTCAACACGGATTCCGTTATCATCGAGATATTTGTATAAGTCATGTGAGTATGCGTTAAGTTCCTCATCCTCATTTTTTACCGGAAGGATCTTAGCCTGAACCGGAGCTAACCATAACGGCAGGTTTCCTTTTGTCTCCTCTAAAATATATGCCATGAAACGGTCGAGGGAACCAAGGATCGCTCTGTGTAAAACGACCGGCGTTTTCTTTGTTCCGTCACTGTCAATATAGGACAGATTGAATTTTGCCGGCAGACAGAAGTCTAACTGGCAGGTGGAAAGTGTATACTCATTACCGATCGCCGGTTTTACGTTTACATCCAGTTTCGGTCCGTAGAAAGCAGCCTCACCGATCTCCTCTGTATACTCAATACCGATATCATCAAGTACTTTGCGGAGTGCGTTCTCTGCGTTGTTCCACATCTCATCATCATCATGATATTTTACTTTATCTTCCGGATCTCTTAGGGAGAGTACACAGCGGTAATCTGTGATATTGAAATCTTTGTAAGTATCAAAGATCAGCTCAACCACTTTTGCAAACTCTGATTCGATCTGCTCCGGTGTTACAAATAAATGTGCATCATTCTGGCAGAAATGTCTTCCTCTCTCGATACCCTTTAAAGTACCACTTGCCTCAAAACGGAAGTCGTGTGCGATCTCACCGATACGGATCGGAAGATCTTTATAGGAATGCATTCTGTTTGCGTAGATCATCATGTGATGCGGGCAGTTCATCGGACGGAGTACGAAAGACTCTCCCTCAACTTCCATTGCCGGGAACATGTTCTCTTTGTAGTGATCCCAGTGACCGGAAGTCTTGTACAGATTTACCGTACCGACACAAGGTGTCATAACATGCAGATAACCAAGTTTGCGCTCTTTTGCTTTGATATAATTTTCAAGCTCCTGCCATACGGTATATCCCTTTGGAAGAAACATCGGAAGTCCACGTCCAACCAGATCATCGGACATGAACAGGTGCATCTCTTTGCCGATCTTTCTGTGGTCACGGTCTTTCGCTTCCTCTAAGAGTTTTAAATGCTCCTCTAACTCTTCTGCGGTCGGGAAACATACACCGTAGATACGCTGCATTACATGATTATTTGCATCACCTTTCCAGTAAACACCGGAATATTTGATCAGTTTAAAGTTTTTACATAATTTAGTATTGTCAACATGCGGTCCACGGCAGAGATCCGTGAAATCGCCCTGATCGTATACGGAAATATTTCCATCCTCTAAACCATCGATTAGGTCAAGTTTGTACTCATCATCTTTAAAAAGCTCTAACGCTTCTGCTTTTGAGATCTCACGTCTGTAAATCTTTTTACCTTCTTTGCAGACTTTTTTCATCTCTTTTTCGATCGCTGCGATCACATCATCATTGACAGCAGTATCGCCAAGATCGATATCATAATAAAATCCTTCTTTTACAACAGGTCCTACCCAGAACTTTGCGTTCGGATATAAGTGTTTTACTGCCTGTGCCATCACATGTGCACAGGAATGGTTGAGCGTATTCAGTCTCTCGTCTTCTTTAAAATCTACCATGATCAATCTCCTTTTCCTGAACTAAAAAGTCCCTTATACAGACAACTTATCTGTATAAGGGACGAATAAACAATCTTTTATCCGCGGTTCCACCCCGTTTATTTCCATGTGGAAAATCTCTCATTTTGATGATAACGGAATCACCGGACCGAATTAGGGCCGCTCAGAGGTGGTCTTCCTGATGTTCCATCTTAAGATACTCGCACCAAAATGTATCTCTCTCTTTAAAATTTCCGATCAGTACTCTTCTCTTCAACACGCTGTCTTGATTATATTTCAAACCTGGCATTCTGTCAAGTCCATTATGTGATACATCACACCTCAATATACGGATATTCGTGGAAATAATCCATAATGAGTTCCACCATCTCAACATTGATCTCTTTGACCAGCGGGCACTCCGTGTAAACATCATATCCACCGGCACCGCTGTAACGGTAATTGTTGAGACAGATCGTAAATTTATCATCATCAAGAACCGGTTTTCCGTCCTTTGACAATCCCTCGATCCGGCTGCCGATTGGATTCTCCGGGTTGATCTTAAAATCCACACCCATATAGTAGTCGTAATTATAGTGCTCGACTTTCGGAATCAGAAAACTGTCGGAAACACAGACATTTCCATCCTTATCATAAGCAAAATATTCCGCACTGCGCTCCATCACGGTCTTTAACTGTTTTCCGGTGATCTCACAGACCACGAGTGTATTCGGATATGGATATGTCGCAATAATATCGCGCGTGCTCACTTCACTGCGGAATCCGGCGATCTCATTTGCCAGACCGACCGATGAGAGCATTGCCCCGGAAAAATGAAGCTGGATGCGGTTTAAAAAGTCAGCGATCGGGGAACCATACAATGCCATTTTCACTTTCTCTTCCGGCAGGATCGCGCGGCTTAAATGACCGATCGGCTGGTTCAGCCATGCCTGCACCGCATTTTCTGTGGAACGGTACTTGTCCGCAAGCACCGTTCCCTTTGCCGCGTCTGACTGACGTAGTTCGGAGCGGATACTTTTTTCATGATCTGTCATCGTAACCTCCAGATACTGATACTCCTTCGCATTATCACAAGGCTGTACCGTATAAGTACCGGATATATCCCTTCCCGGCACGGACATATGCTGATGTCCGGTCAGTAAAATATCAAAATCCAGTTCCTTACAGATACGGTATCCGACATTTTCAGTCGTCTGGGACAATGTCTCTCCGCTCTCTAAGTCGCACTCAAAACCGCCGTGATAGATGCAGATCGTAAGGTCTGTCTGTTCTTTCATCTGCGCAAGTGCATTTTTTGCTGCCTCAAAAGGATCCGTGATGTGAATTCCTTTTAAATTTTCTTCTTTTTCCCAGATATTAACATAATCGGTCACAATACCCACGATGCCGACACGCAGTCCGTTTTTCATCGTATGGAGTTTCCACGGGAACAATGTGTTTCCCGCTTCATCCGTAATATTCTGACAGACGCATACACCGTTGTTCCGGCTGCGGTATGCTGCCTGATATTCAAGCCCGTAATTAAAGTCATGATTGCCGAGTGTATAGTAATCATAACCACAGTCGTTCATGATATCGGCGATCACTTCCGGTGAGTCTGCCACCTGACGGCAGTAATATGCAAAGGCAGAACCCTGCAAAATATCACCGCCATCTAAGATCAGCGTATCCTCATCCTTCTTAAAATTCCCTGCACATCCGAACAAACCGACATTTTTTTCTGTCATATCCCCATAGGTCGTCGGGTAAAAATAACCGTGCACATCGGAGGTAAAATAGATTTTTAATTTTCTCTGCTGCATCTTTTAACCCCTCGCTAATTTTGTACGGATCTTTGAGGAGATGACTTCAATAATTAAGATCAGCACGATCAGTCCCGCAAGGATGGCGCCTACCTGGTTCCATTTGTATGCACTCATGGCAAAGATCAGCGGCGCACCGATACCACCGGCTCCAACCAGACCAAGTACAGTCGCATCTCTTAAGTTCATATCAAAACGATAGATCAGCGTGGACATAAAATCCGGGAAAAGCTGGGATAAGATACCGTAACGGATCTTCTGGAACATCGTACAGCCTGCTGCATCCAGTGACTCTAAGATCCTGGTATCCAGATCCTCGATACTCTCAATAAACATTTTACTGATCATACCGATCGAACAGAGTGACATGGTGAGCAGTCCGGCGAATGGTCCCGGTCCCGTCACACGGATAAACATAAGTCCATATACAAATGCCGGGATCGTACGGATCGCCATAATAAACACACGGAAGATCAGTGCAACCGGCTTTGGCATCAGATTTGCTGCCGCAAGGAAAGAAAGTGGAATAGATAATACTGCACCGACGATCGTTCCTAAGAATGCGATACACATGGTTTCCAGTAACAGATATGCCACTCCGGATGTAGAAAGGTCAAACAATAATCCGGTGTCTGGATGGAAAATACCACTGATGATCTTTCCTGCAACGGAAAGGCCGCTTCCGTTTGATCCGGTAGACTGGACCGTAGAGAGTGACCATGCAAGTAACGCTGCAACAATCAAAGCTACAATGATCTTTGCATACCAGGTTTTCGGTTCCTGCTCATACATTTTTTTGATTGATTCATTCATTTTGCCGGTTCCTCCTACGTTAATTTCTTTCTGATATAATGGCTGATCGCTTCAATGATAAGAACGGTGCCAAAGAGAACGATCAGGATCATTCCTACACTGTCATACTCGCGCCATCCGATCTTTTCATTTAAGATCAGTCCAAGTCCGCCTGCTCCAACATATCCCAGGATCGCTGCGTAACGCACATTTCCCTCGAAACAGAATAAGCATACAGACATGTATGCCGGCAGTACCTGCGGCATGATCGCAGAAATAAAGGAGTACGCCTTTCCTGCACCCATGGCTTCCATTGCCTCATAAGCTCCCATGTCGACCGTCTCGATCATCTCGTATAACTGTTTTCCGACATAAGCAAAAGTAAATACTGCGATTGCAAAGGTACCTGCCATGGTGCCAAGTCCCCAGATATAGGTTGCGATCAGGGCTGCAACCAGCGTCGGAATCGTACGCACGATACTTAAAAATACGCGGACCACACCGATCACAACTTTATTTTTAATCAGGTTGCTGGATGCTAAAATCGCAAAAGGAATCGCAAGCACTCCACCCACAAAAGAGCCGAGCAGAGACATTTTGATCGTATCAAAAAGTGGTTCCCAGATACTTGAGATGTAACCGACTTTCGGCGGGAACATCTGCGCTAAAATGTCAAAGAAAAACCGTATTCTCGTCACAAGTGTTGTCATGGAAAAACCTGTAACTTTCACAGAGATCCATGTTGCGATCACGATCAGAATAATGATGAGCGGCGCGTGGGAACATTTTTCTTCCACAACTTTGCCGTTTGCAAGCACAAGTTTTTTCGGTTTAAATATTTTATCGTACAATCCCATTACGCTTCCTCCGTTTTCTCCGGAATCTTTCCTTCGTAAATTGTGTTTAACACGTCCTGTGTCACATTCTCGGAAGGTCCGTCATAGACGATCTTTCCGGCGCGGATTCCAATCCGCCGCCCTCATCCCTGGCACGGATTCGTTCTGCAGTCCTTCAAGTGCCGCTTTCCCGAACACAACATCTTGCACTCAGTCCTGCGGCATTTATGCCTGCTCCCCCGTGCGGCCCAAGGTCGACGGTCACATGACAGGCCCGCAGTCCGTCAGGACAGTTTCTCACACAGGAGTCATCATGAGCGAAATCATTCACGTCACCGACGAAAACTTCGAAGAAGTCGTCTCCCAGCCCAACGTCACGGTCCTCGTCGACTTCTGGGCTCCGTGGTGCGGTCCCTGCCGCATGCTCGCCCCGCGCCTCGAACAGGCTGCCGAAACCTTTGACGGCCGCGTCGTGATCGCCAAGTACAACTGCGACGAAGCCAGCCGCTTCGCCGGCGAGTACAACGTGCGCGGCATCCCGACCGTGATCGCCTTCAAGAACGGCCAGCACGTCGGTGAACGCACGGGCCTGTGCGATCAGGAAACGCTCAACGCCTTCATCGAAGCTCACCTCTAAGCCGCTTTGCGGCAGGCGGAGCCGCACGCCTCATGCGGCTCCATGCATTTCTCCCAACACGCCCCTCCGACGGGCCGTCTTCTCGGGCCGTCAAAATCCGCTATGCATCTTTCCGACCTCAAGTCCCTTCACATCTCGCAGCTGCTCGACATCGCCTACGCGCTCGAAATCGACAACGCCCAGCGCATGCGCAAGCAGGAGCTCATGTTCGCCATTCTCAAGAAGAAGGCCAAGAGCGGCGAGCAGATCTTCGGTGACGGCACGCTCGAAGTGCTTCCCGACGGCTTCGGCTTCCTTCGCAGCCCTGACACCTCCTATCTTGCGAGCACGGACGACATCTACATCTCGCCCTCCCAGATCCGCCGCTTCAATCTTCACACCGGCGACTCGATCGAAGGCGAGGTCCGCACGCCCAAGGACGGCGAACGCTACTTCGCACTCGTGCGCGTCGACTCCGTCAACGGCCTGCCGCCCGAGAGCATCAAGCACCGCATGCTGTTCGAGAACCTGACGCCGCTCTTCCCGAACGAGCATCTCGTGCTCGAGCGTGACATGCGCGGCGACGAGAACCTCACGGGCCGCATCATCGACATGATCGCCCCGATCGGCAAGGGCCAGCGCGCCCTGATCGTCGCTCCTCCGAAGTCCGGCAAAACGGTCCTGATGCAGCACATCGCCCACGCGATCATCGCCAACCACCCCGACGTCACTCTCTTCGTCCTCCTCATCGACGAACGTCCCGAGGAAGTGACCGAAATGCAGCGCTCCGTCAAGGCCGAGGTCGTCGCCTCCACCTTCGACGAACCCGCCGCCCGTCACGTCCAGGTGGCCGAAATGGTCATCGAGAAGGCCAAGCGCCTTGCCGAAAGCAAGCGCGACGTCGTCATCCTCCTCGACTCCATCACGCGTCTCGCCCGCGCCTACAACACCGTGATTCCGTCTTCGGGCAAGGTGCTCACGGGCGGCGTGGACGCCAACGCCCTGCAGCGCCCGAAGCGCATCTTCGGCGCCGCCCGCAACCTTGAGGAAGGCGGCTCGCTCACGATCATCGGCACCGCCCTCGTCGACACGGGCTCCCGCATGGACGACGTGATCTACGAAGAATTCAAGGGCACGGGCAACAACGAAATCCACCTCGAGCGCCGCATGGCCGAAAAGCGCGTCTACCCGGCCATCAACCTCAACCGCTCGGGCACCCGCCGCGAGGAACTCCTCCTCAAGCCGGACGTCCTGCAGAAGGTCTGGATCCTGCGCAAGTTCCTCTACGACATGGACGAACTCGAGGCAATGGAATTCCTGCTCGACAAGATGAAGGCCACGAAGAACAACGTCGAGTTCTTCGAGCTCATGAAGAAGTAAGTCCCGGAGGGACCGAAAACAAGAAAGGCACCGTCAAGATGGCGGTGCCTTTTCCTTTTCCGACTCAAGCCCGTCGGCCCGCGCCGAAGTTTACGTCAAAATTTAAGTCGACTTATGCAAAACCTTCCGTCAGGGCAGGTTTGCGCGGATGTGGGAGGCGACGACCTCGTCGTCCGTGCAGGTGACCTCGATGTGGTGGAAGCCCGCCTCCTGAAGTCGGCGGACGATGCGCGGATGGAGCGTGACGGCGACGCCGTTCGTCACCCAGTCGCGAACCTCCGAAACGGGGCGGATCGCATGGAAGAGCGCGTCGACGGCGTCCGTGCTCGTGATGTAGATGATCGGAGACGGACCGTGGGCGGCCATGAGGATGTCGCTGCGCTGTTCGGGCGTGAGCTCGAGCGGCACGCGGACGTA
>OFSC01000972.1_pt1 | contig 20724 bp, 17 predicted proteins | sample 1543201 | NCBI WGS metagenome assembly OFSC01 (sample SAMN04209228, study PRJEB22552) | human gut metagenome | biome: gut; material: feces | host: Homo sapiens | place: USA: Oklahoma
TAAAGTATGATTTTCCTAAGCCTTTATCTCCTACAATGAACGTCAGAGAATTCTTATCCACTTGAGAAAATTGTTCTAATTGCTTTTCATAAGGAATCATTTAAAGTCCTCCCTTTTTTAGCAGTTCCTTTTTGATTTGTCCACATATTTCCGATATAGGCAAAATATATGTATTCATATCATCAAAAAAATCAAAATTTACTATTTGTCCATTGGAAATAAGTTCATTCTCAAAATTAAGTGTAATCTTAGCAGAAGGTATAAATGTATGAGTATCAAAGAACAAATCCGTATATCCCCCCTTTAGCAACAGAACTTTTTCTTCCATTTGAAAAACAAACTCCAAATAATAAAGAAAATCATAATATGTATATTGAAATCGTATATTTTGTTCCGTTTCTTCGCAGTTAATAACCCAATAAGGAGGAAAATCTTTGCTAAGAACTGTGATTAAGTTATTTTTAAATAATTCAATAGACATTAATTCATTATTTTTCAAATCGCTGCTATGTAATTTTTTAATTATTAAATTACCTAATTCATCCGGGGTCTTTTTTTTACCATCTATAACCCCAATTGTACTTAAAACCCCAGATACTTTTGTTTCATCAAATTTGACAGGAAGTAAATATTCTTTCTGCTTCATATTACTATCTAATAAACGAACCATTGCGGCTGCGCTCTCATAGCAAGTCCATTCTTTTTGAACATAATATTGAGAAATAAAAATTACGCAGTATTTTGATTTGTGGGTATAAATTTCTTCTAAATATGAAATTAGGTTTTTTCCCCAAAGAGTTTCTTCTTCAAAGTAATCATAAAAAACAGCAATGTTTTTCTTTTTTAAAACTGCTTCCGCTTCTTTCCAGATCTTTGCGCCTTTACCGCTTCTGGAATGCTCATTCACTATAAAACATAGCATATTCGCGGCTCTCCTTTCCTCTCTTCTTATCCTCATACATCCGTTCATCCGCGTCATGTACTATTTTTAAGATATCGATTCCGTTTCCCTCCGCTGTACCGGTTGCACTCGAAACCCTGAGACCACCTTCTTCCCTGTGTCTTGCAAGTTTGTCCCTGACATTCTGGATGATCTGCTCTGCCTCCTGTTTCTCCGGATTTTCGATGAGCATGACAAATTCATCCCCACCGATACGATATGCCTTTTTCCGGCTATCTGTCTGTGCATAGATTGCACCGGACATTGTCTCGATCAGTTTATCTCCCATGCCATGTCCCATGCGGTCGTTGATCTCTTTCAGATTATTGATATCCCACAAAACCACGGCGACACGCTCCACCATCGTATAGTAATTGGCAAGCATATCTTCATATTTATTCTTATTATAAAGCCTTGTTGCAGAATCGACCTCCTTGCGGTAGGTAAGTTCCGCAATCCTGTAAGCATCCTCCCGCATGCTGCCAATGGTATGCTGGATGATCATCACGAACACAAATAGGATCAGAAGCTGCGGTAATATCCCGTAAACTATAATGACCACAACCGGCATCTTTGAAAAAGGGAGCTTCGCAAATCCATCTGCCAGTTCCGCCATGTACCATGTTCTTGTATGATTTCCCTGCAGCAGCAGGTTCAGATCACAGATCCCATAATAAAATCCCACGATCATGCTGACCGGCAGCAGAAAAACTTCCAGTGCATATGACAGCCATAACACGGATTTCTCTTTATACTGAACTGCCACGATGAGTGGGAACACATACGCCAGAACCATATGGTAACTGAACATAAGGTTCATTGCTGCTGAAATTATGCAGATGCCGGTCACAAAAAAATTTTTCATGCGCTCATCCGATGGATCTGCTTTAAAAAATAAGATCACAGACGCAATAAAAAAACCTGTGGAAATTGCATACGTCACACTGAACACAATTGCGTTTGCTGTCGGAAAACGTCCAAACGCCAGTCCCCAGACCGCCGTCAAAACAATAAACGCTCCGACCATCTCCCACAGTGTCTTCTTATTGATCTCGATCTCCTGCTGCGCTAATTCCTCATTATAATGTTCCCCAAAATTAGTCATCTTCTGTCCCTCATACTCCTGTAATTATCCCACGCCTGTAATTATCAGGTACTTCTGATCCTTTTCTGTCCAACGATAAGTACCCTGATACCATAATCTCCACTACATATAGCAAAGTATATCACAAAACGTTATATTTCTGTGAACTTTTTTTATATTTTTCTGTTTTTTAACATTTTATAGAGTTATCGTGGAATACTATTTGCCGTACACAGTGCTCCCCAGCCTAACACCGGATTCGGGTAAACTGTAAAACCCGGCAGTTTGCGCGCCCCACGGATCAGGTAAGCTTTCATTTTTTCCCCGTAAAGATAGGCATCGTTGCCGTTTACAATGCCCCACTGCATCAAAAGTGCTGCACTTCCGGTCACAAACGGTGTCGCCATGGAAGTCCCGGTACGCACCTGATAACCGCCGCCCGGTGCACAGGACATGATCTCCACCCCCGGAGCCACAAGATCGGGCTTTACCTGATTGGTTGCCCTCGTATAACCTCTCCCGGAAAATGCAGCTGCCTGGTCAAATCTCGCATCGTATGCCCCGACAGTGATCACTTTCGTCGCTGTAGAGGGAATCGTGAGAGTTGTCTCCTCCACCGGATTTAAAAATCCCGTTCCGCTGTTTAACACATTTCCTGCCGGAAGCCACATGTCAAACGCGCCGTCTGTAATCCGGATGGGAGTGAGCCTGATCTTCCAGATTCCATCGTCAATGTAACTGCCCACTGGGATAAAATCCAGATAAATTTCCTGGTAGGGATTGTACGGACTTGGTTCTCCATAATACACCAGAAGGTTTGTTTCTCCTAACTGAAATCTCTGGGTTCCCTGTATCCGCTGCAATGGTCCGATCGCAGTTCCGCCCGGATGGATCACAGAGACACCGATTTCATCCACATAATTTTTCCAGATCTGCAAATTTAAGGATGCCTCATACGCGCTCACCGCGATCTCAACCTCCTGCTCCTCATTCAGCGTCAGTTTTCCCGCTGTATGGACTGCTGCGCTCCCTTCATTGCCACTGCCGATCACAATAGACGTTTTCCAGTAATTCGCCATGTCATCCAGATAGGTCTCTATCAGTGAATTCCCGGAATGGGAACCGTAATTATTGCCAAAGCTTAGGTTTAATGCAATTGGTTTTCCATACTGCCTTGCTCTCGCAATACAGAAATCCACAGCACTCATCAGTTCCGTTGTTTTCGGAAACGAAGTCTCTCTCGGCACACCAAGTTTCACAACGATCAGTTCACTCTCATATGCCACGCCGCGGTACCGCCCATTGGAAGCCCTGCCATTTCCTGCCGCAATGCCTGCAACATGCGTACCATGCCCGGATGCATCCCTGCTCGGGCAGATTGCGTACCGCTCCTGCTCACTCTCCTGCCTTAACGCCAGATTAATCGTCTCACGCTCGTAGACCGTGTCAAGCGTCTGATCCCACAGCACAGCAATTCTTGTCGTTCCGTCACTGTTGCAAAAATCCGGATGCGCATAGTCAATTCCGGAGTCAATGACTGCCACAAGCACCTCTTTTCCTGTCAGATTACTTGTCGGACTTGTACCCTGCCCGGTCTGCAGCGGATTGATGCAGGAACTTCTTTTTCCGTTTTCCACCGAAAAAAAAAGTCGTTTTGGTTTCTCCATATATTCAATTTCAGGCATGGATGCGACAAGCTCTACCAACGGCTGCGGAATCCTTAAAATAGCATATTCATTTGTGAGGTTATAAATTCCAATCTGAGCCTGTTCCTCCGGGAAACGCTCCGACAGCTTCTGCCGCAGTTCCTCTGTCGTTCCAAAAAATTTTACGATCACCTCCCAGCTATCATCTGCAACATCATATCCTACATCCAGATTCAGGGACTTTTCCCGTTCCTCCCGCGTGGCATCCAATGCCAGATTTAATATATTTTCTATCTTTCCACAGTTTTCCTTCATGCGTTTTTCCGTTTTTTCTTTATTCTATGCATGAATTCATCCCCTTAGCATAAACTAAACCAAAATAGAATGCGATCAGAATGTAAGGAAAAATATATGTGTGGAATTGCAGGTTTTTATAACGCAGAAGGAAATTATCAACAACAGAAAGAAAAATGGGCATCTGTGCTGACTTCCATGCACGAATGTCTTGCGCACCGTGGAAATGATGAGTCCGGGATCTATCTGTCAGATATGACCGGTCTCTCCCACGCGCGCTTAAGTATCCGCGACATTGTCACCGGGAAACAGCCGATTATACGCCAAAAGAACGGAAAGGAATACGCGATTGTATACAATGGCGAATTATATAACACCGGGGAACTCGCCCGTGACCTGCGGCAGTCCGGCTATGAATTTTCGACGACTACGGACACCGAAGTCATTCTTTATGCCTATATGCAGTACGGCGCCAGTTTTGTCCGGAAACTGAATGGAATTTTTGCCTTTGCCATCTGGGATGACAGCAAAAAACAACTTCTCTTATACCGTGACCGCGTAGGAATCAAACCGCTTTTTTACTCGTTTGTATCCGGACAGCTCCTGTTTGCCTCTGAGCCAAAGGCACTTTTTTGTTTTCCGGGATTCACTCCGAGGGTTTCTATGGATGGCATGCGCGAAGTTCTCGCGATCGGACCTGCCCGGACCATGGGAAATGGAATTTTTGATGATGTAAACGAAGTGCTTCCCGGACATTATCTCATTTTTTCTGAAAATACGATGTCCGATCACACTTACTGGGATCTGTTCCGCGCCCCGCATACCGATTCCTATGAACAGACAGTGGAAACTGTCTCTTTTCTTCTGCGCGATTCCGTGACCAGACAGATGGTATCCGATGTTCCGGTGTGCACGTTTTTGTCCGGCGGCATTGACTCAAGCATTGTCACCGCGATTGCCTGCCGTTACATGGAAAAACACGGTGAAACCTTAAATACTTTTTCCTTTGATTTTAAGGACAATGACATTTATTTTAAATCCAACGCCTTTCAACCGGAGCGTGATCTTCCTTATGTCAAAATCATGTTAGATCACTATCACACAAATCACACGTATCTGGAATGCGATGAAAACACGCTCTTTTCCGCACTCAGAGATGCCGTCGACGCAAAGGATTTTCCGGGTATGACAGACGTGGACTCCTCACTGCTCTACTTCTGTTCCCTTGTAAAAAAACACAATAAGGTCGCACTGACCGGTGAATGTGCCGATGAGATTTTCGGCGGATATCCGTGGTTTTACCGGGAAGATCTTTTATCCAGAGATGGCTTTCCGTGGTCCGCGGATATGTCTGTGCGAACGCTGTTTCTTAAAGACTCCTTCATAAAAGATCTTGATCTTGCCGCCTACTCCCACGACCGTTACCAGACTTCTTTAAACCAGGCACCACACCTTTCAGACGAGACGGAAACCGAGCGGAAACGCTATAATATCGCTTATCTGAACATCAAATGGTTTATGCAGACACTGCTCGACCGCATGGACCGCACAAGTATGTACTCTGGTTTAGAAGCCCGTGTTCCATTTGCCGACCACCGCATCATTGAGTACGTTTTTAATGTTCCGTGGGAAATGAAATACCAGAACGGTGTCGAGAAAGCACTGCTCCGTGATGCCTGCAAAGACCTGCTCCCGGCGGAACTTCTGCACCGGAAAAAGAGTCCTTACCCGAAAACCTATCATCCCGGCTATGAGAAACTTCTGATTGCAGAAATGCAGCACATCCTTGACCAGCCGGATGCACCGGTCAAGACCTTCATCGACACAAAAAAACTCGAAACCTTCCTAGAGGCACCGACCGAATACGGAAAGCCGTGGTTCGGACAGCTCATGGCAGGACCGCAGCTGCTCGCCTACTTCATCCAGATCAACTACTGGATGCAGAAATACCACCTGAATCTGTAATTTCCGGATGGGTGGAAGCGCAGCCCCGGCTGTCCGGTCTGGCAGTCTGCCGGGTTATATCATTTATGTATGCATGGAAAGGAAGCGGGGCGCAGAATGAAACTTGTTCAAATTGCTTATTTATCAATATTTCCTTTTTGACTGCTCTCATTGTTTATATTCATTCAGCAATGGACAGTCCGCACAATATGTCCGTTTCATGACACACACTCGTCTTAGGTTTCTCGTGTGTGCGTTACATGCCAGAAGATCAGCAGAGAAGCAGGGCAAAAATCACCCGGTTTTCCTTTTGATTTTTGCCCTGCAATAAACGATGCTGATTCTGGCATTTACGCACACTAGAGAAAGCTAACGAGTGTGTGTCTGAAACGGACATATTGCGTGGACTGTTCATTGATGAATGTATATAAACCAGCAGTCAAAAAAGAAATATTGATAAATCTACGCAATTTTTCACGAAAGTTTCATTCTGCGCCCCGCTTCCTTTCCATCATCTCAGTTATGAAAATCCGGCAGACTGCCAGACCGGACAGCCGGGACAATGCTTTCAGTTATTCGGAAAGTACTTTGTTCAGGATGTCTGCGAGCGGAACCATGGCGTTTTTTGCCTCCTGCACGGTGTTGGTCTGCGCCCCGACCTCGACGAGCAGTGTTTTCGGACAGTAATGCATGTTGAAACGGTATCCTTTGAGGTAGATTTTTCTTGTGTATCCCGGATAGTATTCTGCGGCGGCAAGCTGCATCTGAAATGAAAATGCCAGATTATCCGCTATGTATGGATTGTACAGATAGGCGATATCCCCCAGTTTGGTCGTTCTGCTCAATCCGTTAAAAAACATTACTTTTGCCATGTCCGTTCCATTCACATTCGTGACAAGCCTTGTGTTCTCCCCCACGCCATCCCGGTGCAGATCTATGACCACGTCAATGCCCGGGTTGTCTGCCAGTATCTGCTCTAATGCCGGTGCTGCTTTGGAATACGCCTTATCACGGATGGTATCATATTCCCCGGTGTCGTGGATGACATTGTATCCATATTGCTGCGTCAGCAATTCTGTCAGATAATCCCCAACGCCCACAACCGTAGTTGAGCGGTCTCCGGGAATAGAATCCGCATACCCTTCCAGTGAATGGGTATGATAAATTAAGATTTGTGGCGTACTCGCATCATGTGCGATTTTCATATTTTTTCCGGTGAGTGCTGCCACATTTAACTGATCACTTTTTACAGTTGTAGTACTGTCCACCTGATAAAAATTCTGCACAAGATAATCAAAATCGTTTAATTTATCCAGAGAATATTCGACTGCTTTCTGTGTTGCTGCTATGGGCGGTGCAACTGTGAGAGATGTCTGCTCTGCGGAGTTGGATGTTTCCTGCGAGGTGTCCGGGTTCTGTGCATTTGCAGCTGCCTGTGAATTGTCGGTGCTCTGCGCGTTATCTGCCGGCTGTGAACTGTCTGTATTCTGTGCATTATCTATGTCCCCATTATTTTGCATCACAACCTGTCCGTTCTCATCCACGTAGTTCTCGTCCAACGCTTCCATCGCAAGGATCATCTCATAAGAAAGCGTGCTCTCTGCATCAGTTTCATAAGATTGTATCTGAACCGTATAATCTGCAATTGGAAATAATATTTTCTCCACTTTGGCAAGAAAATGGTTACCGTTTTCCTTCTCTTCATAGTGAAGCCCCGGTGCCAGCACATCCACCACTGCCGTCCCTGCCATTTTTACTGCTGCTTTTTTCCCGATACTCCAAAGCTCCTGCCGCTGTACAAAAAATGTTACAAGTGCTGTAACTACCAGCATTCCCATCAGATATTTTCCATATTTATTTTTCAATCTTTTTTTTTGATAACTTCTATAACCATGAAAATACATAATACAACTTATGCCAGTTTCCATTCATTATGCAAAAATGTTGTGATCGATCAAAGCGATATTTAACCCCTCTGATATAGTAAAACTTAATCTTTTGACAGATTCATCAATATCTTTTGGTGTCACAAACATGGTGTTCAGATTCGGAGACAACAGCTCCCGGATCAATTCATATTTCTCTGTCTCATTGAGTTCTCCAAGAGTGTTGCCAAGCGTCTTAAGTTCGCTGCTCTGATTCATCGCCGTGATCAGATTAAACATCGTATCATTTACTATAGTGGCAGCGTCAACGACCGTTGGAACCCCGATTGCAATAACTGGAACACCAATGCTTTTCTCATTTAACCCGTGTCTGTGATTGCCGACACCGCTTCCCGGATTGATCCCGGTGTCCGTCACCTGAATGGTCCGGTTGAGACGCTTGGTATTTCTTGCTGCAAGCGCATCAATTGCGATCACAACATCCGGTTTTGTCTCCTTCACAATTCCATTCACGATCTCCATAGATTCCATGCCTGTCTGTGCCATTACACCCGGAACAATACTGCTCACGCGATTGACATGCTCTTTTCCAAACGCATATTTTCCGTATTCATTGATAATATGTCTCGTAATGTAGAGATTATCCACCACTCTTGGTCCCAATGCATCCGGCGTTACTGCCCGGTTTCCAAGCCCGACGATCAGTACGGAGACATCCTCTTTTTTTACGTCGATCAGCTGCTTTAACACTCTGGCAAGCTGCTCTGAGATCTCTCTGTGATAATCTTCGTCCTCCTCATCCATATTCGATGCCTCGATCGTGATATAAGTACCTTTTGGTTTCTCCATGGCTTTTGCACCATTCTCCGTCTCGATCACCACTGTGCTGATGGTTAGATTTTTACTGACATGCTCCTCCGAAAAACGGACGCCTTTCAGTTCCACCTTATCTTCCTGCATTTTTTCCTGCGTCTCTAATGCAAGGTCTGTTCTGATCTGGTACATATGCACTTCTCCTCTTTTTCATTCTGTGGATTTTCGTTACTGTTCCCAACTTATCTCTTTCTGTAACGAGTTCCCGCTCATTTTACTTAGTATGTCCCTGCCCTAAAAATTTATCCACAGCTTTTTAGGAATTTGCCCTCACCTTCAGATCGCCTTGAAATTTAGAAAAAGGTATTCAAAAAATTTGCAAAAAATGTCATTTTATATATTGACAGCATTATAGAAATGTCCTATACTACTCTAGTATGTTTACATTGAACTGTCCGTGTCCGGCTTTAATGTAACAATCATGAACAATTACAATCATAAAAAAATTGGAGGTGTACAGATTGGCTAACATTAAATCTGCAAAGAAGAGAATTTTAGTAACTGAAACAAAAGCTGCTAGAAACAAATCTATCAGATCTGAAGTGAAAACAGTAACCAAGAAAGTTGAGGCTGCTGTTGCTGCAAACGATAAGGAAGCTGCAAAAGCTGCATTAACAGTTGCAATTTCTACTATCGAGAGCGCTGCTTCTAAAGGTGTTTATCACAAAAACAATTCTGCTAGAAAAGTTTCCCGTTTAACAAAGCTTGTTAACGCAATGGCTTAATAGAAGATAAATTAAAATTCGCGAATTCAAAAATCACCAGTACCGTCATACTGGTGATTTTTTTATACAATAGAATGCACGCAAAGCGTGCATTCTATTGTTTGCTGTATTTCATTAAAAAGATTTCCACTGCCATCTGGTCATTCATTCGGCCGGTCTTTACCGCTTCCTCAAAATCCACACCATCCCGGATTGCCTGCTTTAACTGCTGCATCGTAAATCCTTTTGCCTGCGTCACATTTCTTCGCACTGCAAACGGCGGAATCCCTGCTTTCTGTGCCATCGTATTGTTATCAAATCCTTTTTGCGACATATCCTTGATATTCAACAAAATCTGAAACTGTCTGGAGATCAGATACATAATCCGCATGGACGGCTCTTTTAATGTCAGCAGGTCATAATACAGGTCCAGCGCTTTCTTCTGATTATGCTCCGCGATCGCATTGACCATATCAAAAATTTTATTTGTGGTCTGCTCTGTCGTCACTGCCTCCACGTCCTTCGCCTCGATGACATCCTTATCCATACAGTAACAGATCAATTTTTCCAGCTCGCGGTCAATATTGCCCATATCCGTTCCGGTTTTGCTCAAAAAAAGCTGCATGACAGAACCTGTGATATTCTTCCCCTCTTTTTTCAGACGTGTCAAGATCCAGCGTGTCAGAAGTTCCTCTGTCTGTGTTGTAAACTCCACAATCTTTCCTACATTTTTCACTGCCTTATAGAGCTTCGAGCGCTTGTCCACTTCCTCCTCCACAAAAAGAAACAGTGTCGTATCCGGAACCTGCGGCATATACTCTGCCAACTCCTCACAACTGCCCTTAAAAAAGCCGCTGTTTTCAATCAGGATCACTCTCCGGTCGGCAAAAAAAGGAAGGGTTTCCGACAGGTCGATCACCTCTTTCGGATTTGTGTCTTTTCCCTCATACGCAGTAAAATTCATCGTATCATCCGGCTGCACCAACGCTTTTTTCAGCTTGTCTTTGTACTGTTTTTTCAGGTACGCCTCGTCGCCGTAGAGCAGATATATCTTTTTAAATTGTCCACTCTTAATATCTTCATCAATCGTTTTCATTGTCACCTGTTATCCAATCAAAGTGTACTGCATCAGTTCATAATGTAATCTGCTTCCCTCTGTGATCTCCATTGGGAGCAGCGCTCTTGCCACCAGTTTCAGCTCGCCGTCCGGCTCGTCTACCCTTCTTAAATGTGCATAGTCACCATCAATTTGTTCTACAATATAGTCACATACTAACATATGTTTCTCCTTTGCTTTTAAAACTCTTTCCCTATTATATAGAACAATTCATCTTCCTTCAAGGAATTTTTCCACCACAGGTTTTCCATTTTCCATACGGATGCGGATACGTCCGCACTCCATTGTCTCATAGACTGCACTTCCGCTCTCCTTTATATTGCACAAAGCCTCCTCACCCGGATGCCCATAGCGGTTGTTTTCCCCACAGGAAATGGTTGTGATCTCCGGTGAGAGTGCCATTAGGAAATCCCGACTGTTGGAATATCTCGAGCCGTGATGCGCCGCCTTGTAAAATGTGACGCTGCCAGCCTTTTTGTGTTCCACAAGATACTGTTCTTCTGCGCTGCTGATGTCCCCGGTAAAAATACCGGAAAACTCCTGATCTTCATAGCGCAGCACAAGGGACAGTGCATTCTTATCATCACTTTTATAAGTTTTGTCCGGAAAAATACAGCGCAGCCCTGCTTCACCATCGGTGAGTGTGTCACCGCAGTCCATTTTTAAAATTTCTGTTCCATACGTTTGCGCCAGTGCCAAAAGTTCCTGATAGGCTTCGTCATTTAATACATATTTTGAAAACACAATATGATCGATCTCATACTCTGCCTGCAAGATCTCCTTTAACCCTGAAATATGGTCTGCGTCTGTGTGTGAAACAATCCAGTAATCTATTTTTTTCACACCCTTTGCTTTCAGGAACGGAAGCATCCGGTATGTTCCGACTTTACTCACATCCGTACTGCCGCCGTCAAAAAAGAAATTTGTCCCCTCTTTCGTGTGAAGATACATACCGTCCCCCTGCCCCACATCCAACACATCTAGCTCAAATCCCTTCACCGGGTTATGCAATACTGCAAGCAGCATAAAACAGCCTATGAAAACAAATCCACGCCGTCGCTTCATCTTTTTCATTGCGAAAAGCACGGCTCCCAATATCAGATAAAAAAGCAACAGTTTCTGCCAATCCGGCTGCCCCGTGATCCAGACAGCCCCCGGTAAACTGACACTGAGCCTGCACACCTTCTCATAAAATACCAAAATCCAGTGACAAGGCACAAAAAGAATCCCTGCCACACGGACAGACAGTAACCCAACAAAGCCGCCAAGAAGTCCAAGAAACAACAGTACTCCAATGATCGGCAGCACAAAAAAATTGATAAGCATTGACCAGACCGGCACCTCATAAAAGAAATAAGCCGTAAGCGGCACCGTTGCAAGCTGAATTGCAAAACTCACCAGAAAGTTCTCCGAAAAAGTAAAGAACGGCTTTTTTATTTTGATCAGTGTCTGTCCCACAGCCACAATTCCAAGCACCGCTGCAAATGACAGCAAAAATCCTGCATACCAGAGCAGATAAGGGTTGTCCAATAAAATCACAATGGCGGACAGTCCCAGAGCAGACAGCGTATCATAACTCCTTCCAATCCACTGTCCGAACAATAAAACGAAAAACATGAGCACCGCGCGTATGGTCGATGTCCCAAGTCCAGACATCATCCCATAGCCGCCGATGACCGTGCCTGCAATAACACCGGAAGTCAAAAAGGAGCATTTTATTTTCCGAAGCAATTTATAAAGTCCCATTCCGATCACAGAAATATGCAGTCCGGAAATCGCCAGCACATGGGAAATTCCTGCTTTCTGATACATCTGCTTCACCTCTGCGTCCAGAAGATTTTTCTCTCCGAGCGTCATCGTGGAAAGCACACCAGCATCTGATGTGCTCATACAGCTTTCGTATACACCGCTTATCTTCCGGCGCAGCCTGTAAATTTTCTCCCCGAATCCATCCTCTGCTCCGTAAACATTTTTCACAATAGCTTCCTTCAGTTGAAAATCGATCTTTTTGGATTCATAAAATGCTTTTGCGTCAAAATTACCATCATTGGATGCACTTTTCCACAATTCAACCGTTCCTGTTACAATAAGGGTTTGCCCGATGGAATCATCATCGGAAGTCTGATAAAAAAGAATTTGATTGCATGGCAGTATCTCCTGCCCGATAGATAGATAACAATGATCTAAATAATAGGAATATTGTCCGTTTTTTAACTGTTTGCTGCATAGTTTTCCCTGCACAGTCACCTGCATTCCATCCTGTAGTTTTGACATATAGTTCTGACGGAATGCCTCATTTTCTGCAAAATGAAATATCCCTGCCAAAAAAAATGCCAGAAAACATCCCACACGAAAGGCTGGGTACATCCACGCTCTGGCATTTGCCATACTGTCTTTCTCACTACAGTTACGGATCGTATTGTGCCATAAATTCCATACAATTCCAAACAGTATTCCGGCAGCAACTGCTGCCAGATACCATTTTTGATACCTCATAAACAAAATTCCAAGAATCAATCCAGATGCCATTTCACATAATGGCCGTTTAAACAATAATTACTGTTCCTCCGTTTCTGTCTCCTCCACATCCTCTGTATCCGATTCCGTTGTTTTGGCGATATAATCCAGATTCCTGTCATACATATCTGCAAGTTTAAAACTGTCCCGATATACACCGCTTGTATCGCCATTCACGGAAATCTGCACTTTACTGATGGAGGATAACTCTGACAATGAATCCACAATAGAATAAATCACAATGGCTTCATTCACTGAATAATCCTGATTCTTAAAGTTCTCATCAAAGCTGACATAGCATACCCCATCCACAAGCGATACGCTCATTAATTTGGTTCCCGAAGGAATTGCAGATCTGGCATTCTTCGATTCCGGTCCTTCGAGAAGCTGCTCCATGATCAGTTTTTCCAACGAGATATTACTGCTGTAGTGAACCCGTCTTGTCTCTTTCACAAGTCCGTCTCCCGCCTGATTGGAAAAATAAAGTGTGAGATTCGTATTCTGGATCGTATTGATCTGTTCTCCGGGATTCTCCACAAAACTTTCTGCGTACATCGTTCCGACCATTTTACCGTTCACGTCCGTCAGCGGCTTTTCATCCACATAAAAGGACACACAGTCGATCCCGGAAATCTGTGTCATCGTGCGTACCACTGCCGCCCTGCACAAAACCTCTTCCACTTCTTTCATATTCAGATAATCTACATCAAAATAGATAGTGAGAAGTGCTCCGTCCAGCGAATACTTTGTGATCTCCACATCATTTGGGATCGGTTTACGGTATTCCACATTATCCGGATCAGAACTTAAGGCTGCAAAAAATTCTTCGATCAACGCATCTGTCGTTGTTGCGGACGCATCATAAGGCATCTCGGCAATCCCGGTTTTATCTTTATTCAGATATTCGATGTTGTATTTACTTGTCTCTTTTCCATTCGAGCACCCCGCCAGTAAAAGCATGCACAGAAATGCCAGAAGAAAGACTATTTTTTTTCTCATTACTTTTTTGCTCCATTACCAAAAATCTGCTGTCACATATCGCACTACGCGATGTAATTCAAAGGAATACGGACATTGAAAATGGTTCCCTCTCCCTCTGTACTAAACACTTTGATCGCACCGCGGTGCATCAGCACTGCATTGCGGGTGATTGCAAGCCCAAGACCGGTTCCACCGATCTCTCTTGAGTGGGACTTGTCCACGCGGTAAAAACGTTCATAAATATGCTCTAAGGAGTCCTCCGGAATACCGATACCCGAATCCTCGACCTTCAGATAGAAATACTGGTGATCCGCGTTCAGTGTGACATGCACCCATCCACCCGGTTTATTATATTTGATCGCATTCTCGATCAGATTCGTAAATGCAAGTGTGATCTTCACCTCATCCACATCCGCGGACACCGGGCGGAAGCTTTCTAACACAAGTTCCACATTCTGTTTCTCCGCAATCGGGTTTAACCGCTTCAAAATCTGCTCCAGCAGCTCATTGATGTTCATATTGGTAACATTTAAGTCTGCCGCGGATTTATCCATTTTCACCAGAGATAGAAGGTCGTTGATGATCTTCGTCTCACGGTCGATCTCATTTCCGATATCGCCCATAAACTCTTTGTAAAGTTCGATTGGCGCATCTTCCATGCTGTTAAGAGAATCTGCCAGAACTTTCATGGATGTCAGCGGTGTTTTTAACTCATGAGACACATTGGATACAAATTCCTGTCTGGAATCATCCAGCACTTTCATTCTGCCTAACATCTCATTAAACTTTTTACAGATTTCAATTGTTTCCGTGTAATCATTCACAGACAGCGCATCTTCCCCATATCCGGTTTTGATCTCATCGATAGACTTTGACATCTTATGGAAAGGCTTTACCAACTGGATACTTAAGATCACTGCAAGGAAAACTGCCGCCACAGCACAGATCAACTGGATCACATAGGCGTTTCTCGCCAGATACTCCATATTGAGGTTAATGCTGTCCGTCGACACACTGACTAACATAACACCTAAAACCTCTGTTGCCCCGGTCTGTTCCACCGGTCTGCTCAATGGAACGGTCAGTTCAATATAGCGGTTTTCCGCGTCATATTTTTTGATCTCCTGGCCGTAATAACTCTCAATTACCTCTTTGGAAATGATCGTCTTATTCGTGTCAAGATCATACGTATCCTTGATAATGTGAAACTCATTATCGATCACCATGACACGGCCATCATAAATATTCGATAACTGATCTAATTCTGCATTGATAATCGTTGAGTTTGGATAATTCAGATAATCATTGGAAACAATCTGATTCGCCAGAATTTTTGCCTGGCTTAAGATCTCACTTGTCTTGATTGAAACAGACCGGTCCTCATATGTCTTTACAATTCCAACTTTTAAAACGATTCCCGGTACAATTCCAAAAAGGATTAAGAAAAGTATCAGTCTGAATTTCAGACTTTTAAAAAAATTAATAACATTTTTAAATCTGGACATTCTTTCGCACCCTGACTAATTCTGGTAATAGTAGTATCCCACACCCCACTTGGTATGAACATACTTTGGCTCGCTTGGATTCTTTTCGATCTTCTCTCTGAGACGTCTGACATGCACATCCACAGTTCTGACATCCCCCGGATACTCGTAACCCCATACAAGATTGAGCAGATTCTCCCTGCTGTATACTTTATTCGGATTATTGACCAAAAGTTCTAAGAGATCAAACTCTTTTGCAGTCAGATTCACTTCTTTATTCAGGATAAACAATCTTCTGCTCTCGCAATCCAGACGAAGATCACCCGCTTCAATGACCTTGGAATCCTCTTTCTTCGGCTGGCTTCCTGCGGTTCTCCGCATAATTGCCTTGATTCTTGCTTTGACTTCCAGGATGTTGAACGGCTTTGTGATATAATCATCTGCTCCGTATTCCAGACCGAGGATCTTATCCATGTCATCGCCTTTTGCAGTCAGCATCACGATTGGCATATCAGAGAATTCGCGGATGTGCTGGCATACTTCAAATCCGTCCATCTTCGGAAGCATGATATCCAAAAGAATCATATCATAATGATTCTCTGTTGCCATTTTCAGTGCCTCTTCCCCGTCATATGCACAGTCCACTTCCATTCCATCCTGCTCTAAACTGAAACGGATACCTTTTACGATCAATTTTTCATCATCAACAACAAGAACCTTTTTTGCCATTTTTACACCTTTATACTATCCTTTATTTTGTTAAAAACTCCTTCTTTGATTCCATCCACATTCATGATCTCCTCAATAGAAGAAAATCTGCCGTGTGCTTCCCGGTACTGAAACAATGCCTCTGCTTTTGACTGCCCGATTCCCGGAAGTGTCATAAAATCTGCAACACTTGCCCGGTTAATGTCCAGTAAGCCATCATCCACATTGCTCTCGGATTCTTCCTGTGCAGCCGCCACTTCTTCCATGGTCGGAATTCTTAACATCTGTCCGTCCGTGACAAACTCTGCCTGATTTACCGCTTCCATCCCGGCATCCTCTGTCATCCCGCCAGCCATCGCTACTGCTTCATAAACACGGCTGTTCTCCGGCAGCTCATACACTCCCGGATTTTCTACTGCCCCGCAAACATACACCATACAACTGCCCATCTCTTCCTGGCAGTCTTTCTCCTCTGTCTGCGGAACTTCACTTGTCTCTGTCTGTATTTTCTCCAAATACACATTATTCCTGGAACCACATCCACAGAGCACTCCCATGCAGAATATGATTACCAGGAATACTTTCCTCTTTCGATTCATAGCATTCTCCTTCTCCACCGGATGCATCATCACAGATGGATGAAAGAGCCCTCAACGCCTGATGTATATATTTTAACGAAATTTTACAAATATGACAAGACTATTAAATATATTATATCCTATTTTTTAAAAATATTGAGATATTGTTTCTTTTAATGTTACCCAGAATTCTTTTGCATCCTGTGAATTTGGTACCGGAATCGCATTTTCATATGCCTGATAGGCAGTTTGTTCCCTCTCGTCTGCATCCTCTGATAATTTTACGGAATAATGACCGCCAAGTCCATGCAGTTCTCCTGACATGGTAAGCGTTACATACTCTGCAAAATCAGCTGCTTTTTCCTTTTTCCCGGAGAAATCATTCACGACCACAAGGTCTGTCAACGCTGCGGAAGATGCCTGCAGTGTATCATTCAATGCCAGAAGCTCCCGGATCTCATGATCTGTTCCTTCGAGTTTTGCAAGGGAATCCGAGTCCACGATCGCACAGATGGTTTTTCCCTCATTAAAATCCGAGATCACGCTCTCCTCTGTGACTGTCGCCGCATCAATGGAAAATGATTCGAGGATCTGCGAGAAAAATTCCAGATCTTCGTTATACAGATTCTCATCATAATTCACCTGCATTGTTTCCACTTCATCTTTTACAAAGCTGACACTGTTCGATATAAATGGAAAATCATAAAACGCATCATTCACATCCCACTCTAACAGATACTGCACATTTTCCGGCGGCTCATTGTCGATGGAATAATCAATGATCGCCTGCAATGTCTCCGGTTCCGTCTCAAAATAACCATTTTTATAGACAAACAGACAGGTATTATAACTTAATGGATACGCATACATTTTCTCTTTATAAGTGGACGCTGTCACTGCATTCGCTGCCACGGTGCTCTCATAAATATCAGATGCCGTGTTTTCTGCTGCAAGTCCGTAAAGGTATGCTTCCTCTAACTCATCGCTTCCGATCATGTAAAGATCCGGAAATGCTTCCCCCTGCATTGTCACCGTGTATACAGCATCCATGTAATCCATGCTGTCCTGATACTCTGCATCCACGACAATACCGGTATCCTCATAATATTCTTCTGCCGCTTTTTCAAAAAATTCCTGATAGCTTTCATCGCTATACCAGAACGTCAAATCAGCAGGCTGTTTTACCACCCTGCTAACTGATGCTGTCTCTGTTCCATTTTCCGCTTCTTTTTCTTTCTGTTCATAAGTGCTGTGTCTTGATACAACAACGGCACCGCCGATCAGCAGCACGCAGATACAGCCTGCTGCGATCATTCTCTTCTGTACTGTTTTCATTATAAAATACTCTCCAGCCTGGATATCATCTCATCCACATCTTTTTCTTCAATGATAAGTGGCGGTACAAAACGAAGTACATTCGAACCTGCTGTGATCACGATCAGTCCTGCCTCCAATGCTTTTGCTGCAATCTGGCCTACCGGTTTTTCACAGACAACACCCTGCATGAGTCCCAAACCTCTCCGTCCGGTCAGAAAATCATGCTTTGCAACCAGTTCATCTAATTTTTTCTCCAGATATGGTGCAACCTTGTTCACATGCTCTGTGATATGGTCGCGCTCCATCATCTCCAGCACTTTGTCTACAGCTGCCCCGACAAATGGATTGCCTCCGTAGGTCGTACCGTGATCTCCCGGTGCCAGAGACTTCTCTGCGACTCTCTCTGTCATAAGGAATGCGCCGACCGGAACACCACAGCCAAGCGCCTTGGCGCTTGTCATAATATCCGGTTTCACACCGTAATGCTGCCATGCAAACATTTCTCCGGTTCTTCCCATGCCGCACTGGATCTCATCTAAGATCAGAAGTATGTCATGCTCATCGCAAAGCGCACGCACACCCTTTATAAATGCTTCTGTTGCAGGATAAATTCCACCTTCACCTTGTACTGTCTCAAAAATAATAGCACAGGTTTTGTCATTAATCAAAGCTTTTACGCTGTCAAGGTCATTAAAATCTGCAAATTTTACTCCGGGAAGCAGTGGTTCAAACGGTTCCTGATAATGTTTATTGCCTGTCACAGACAATGCTCCGATACTTCTTCCATGAAAAGAATGGTTCATTGCGATGATCTCATGTCCTGCATGTCCGTCCCTGGTGTAAGCATATTTCTTCGCCGCCTTGATTGCTCCCTCGATTGCCTCTGTACCGCTGTTGGTAAAGAAAACACGATCCATCCGGCTTGCTTTTAACAGCCGTTTTGCCGCATTCATGATCGGAACATTATAGTACAGATTGGATGTGTGCATCACTTTATCAATCTGCGCTTTCAGTGCGTCGTTATACTCTTTGTTGTTGTAGCCAAATGCCTGCACAGCGATTCCTGCTGCAAAATCCAGATATTCTTTTCCGTCTGTATCATAAAGGTACACACCATCCCCATGATCAATGACCAGTGGGAAACGATTATATGTATGAAGGAGCGCACTCTCTGCCCCATCAATGTAATCCTGTTTATTCATGATAATACTTTGTCTCCTTATCCCCTAAGATTGCAGTTCCGATTCCTCTGTTTGTAAAGATCTCCAACAGCAGACAGTGTGCGATACGTCCATCTAAAATATGCACTCTGGAAACTCCGTTTTCGATCGCATCAATACAGTTGTTTAATTTTGGAAGCATTCCGCCGCCGATGTATCCGTCTTCGATCAGTTTTTTCGCCTCTGAGATTGGCAGTTCCGAGATCAGTGTTGAAGGATCTTTCGGATCTTTGTATACACCCTCGATATCAGTTAAGAAAGCTAATTTTTCTGCGTGGACTGCTCTCGCAATCGCGCATGCTGCATCATCTGCATTGATGTTGTAGCTGTCATAGTTTTCATCCATGCCGATCGGGCAGACGATTGGAAGAAAATCTTTTTCCAGAAGATCATATAAAATCTGTGGGTTGACCTGTGTGATCTCGCCGACGTAACCGATATCCTGTCCGTTGGAATATTTTTTCTCCACTTTTAACATTCCGCCGTCTTTTCCGCTGATGCCGACAGCATTAACTCCGAGTGACTGAATCATGGTGACAAGCTCTTTGTTGACCTTATTCAGCACCATCTCTGCCACCTCCATCGTATCGGCATCCGTTACACGAAGGCCGTTGACGAATTTCGGTTCCATGCCGACTTTTCCGACCCAGCGGCTGATTTCCTTTCCGCCGCCGTGTACGATGATCGGTTTGAAGCCGACCAGTTTCAGAAGAACTACGTCCTGGATGACGTTTCTCTTTAACTCTTCATCCACCATTGCGCTTCCGCCGTATTTGATGACAATGATTTTGCGGTTGAACCGCTGAATATAAGGAAGTGCCTCGATCAGCACATTTGCTTTGTCCAGATACATCTGATTTACCATGATTTTTTCTCCTCTTATGCTCTTTTCCCGTGCCTGTTCCGGATCCGATCAGGAACGATAATCTGCGTTGATTTTTACGTAATCGTAGGTCAGGTCGCAGCCCCATGCCGTTGCTGTCGCCTCTCCCATGTGGATGTCGGCGGTCGCAGTTACTTTCGGCTCGGAAAGGATTTTGGTTGCTTCCTCCTCGCTGTAATCAACGGCAACGCCTTTCGTGATAATCTGCAGTTTTCCGGCTGCTTCCTCTTCGCTGCCTTCTTCCAGCAGTTTTTTTAACACCTGGGCATTGGCCGCATACAAGGTCTTCTGCTCCCCTTCCATCTGGGAATAAATGCAGGTTTCCAGCTTGTCCGGAAGATCTTTTAACACGTCTTTTTTGATTCTGCGGAGAATAAACGGAGACGTCAGCCGTTTTAAACTGGTCAGCACTTCTTCGTCTTTTTCCTTTACCAGCGGAATCTCAAAATCCTTTTTAAATCTCTGATAGCTGAACAAAAATCCAGGCATCAGGTAATCAAAAATACTGCACAGTTCTCCCAGCCGGTTTCCTACCGGAGTCCCCGTCA